>OLQM01003137.1_pt1 | contig 14842 bp, 14 predicted proteins | sample 1673161 | NCBI WGS metagenome assembly OLQM01 (sample SAMEA3136761, study PRJEB25190) | human gut metagenome | reverse complement strand
ACCGCGTCGTTGGCCACGCCCACGACGATGCCCATCACGGCCAGCAGGCCCATGACGATGACGATGCTTGTGAATAGAGGACTCATATGGTCGTTTGTCGTTTGTTTTTCGGCGGTTCCGTTTTGGCGCTCCGCCGTGTGTTTTCGTCCGGCCCTGCATCCGTTTTCCGGAGGAGGCTTTCGCCCGCCGTCTTGGGCGGAGATCGCCGCCCTGCGGTGCGGGCCGGTCTTTCCGGTGCAAAGGAACGAAACGGATGTTACAAACGTGTTACGGACGGGTTGCGGCTCTATGAATGTTTGCGCAGGGTGAAGGTGAATTCCAGTCCGCCGCGCTCCGAGTTGCGGACCGAGATCGTGCCGCCGTGCATCATCACGGCGTTTTTGACGATCGCAAGCCCCAGCCCCGTGCCGCCCAGCTTGCGCGAACGCCCCTTGTCGATGCGGTAGAAGCGTTCGAAAATGTGGGGCAGGTGTTCTTCCTCCACGCCGATGCCGTTATCGGAGAACTGCAGCGTGTACTGCTCCGGCGAGTCGTCCAGCAGGCGGATGAAAATGTCGCGTCCGCCCGAATAGGCCGCGGCGTTGTCCGCGAGGTTGCGGAACACCGAACCCAGCAGCGAAGGGCTGCCCTCCATTTCGAGCGGGTAGGGGAAGTCGCAGTTCACGCGCAGCCGCTGCCCTTCGGGCCGGAGCTGCATGTCGGTGCGGATTTCGTCCACGATGTCGTTCAGCACGACGCGCTCCCTGAGGATCAGCTGGCTCGCCTCGTCCATGCGCGTGACGGTCGAGATGTCGGCGAGCAGGCTGCGCAGCCGCGCCACCTGCGCGCAGCTCTTTTCGAGGAACGCCGTGCGCTTCTCCGCTCCGAGCCCCGGATTGTCCAGCAGAGTTTCCAGATACCCCTGAATCGCTGCCACGGGCGTTTTCAGTTCGTGGTTGATGTTGTTCGTGAGTTGTTTCTTGATGCGGATTTTCTCCTGCTGTTCGTGCAGCGCCAGCGCATGTTCGCGGTCGCGGTCGGCCGTGGTGCGCTGCAGGCGGGCGTACAGCCGGATGATATGGCTCGATATGTCACCCAGCTCGTCGTGCGGAAAGACCGCCTGCTCATCGATCCGCTCGCCCCGCTCGGCGCGCTGGGCGAAATCTCTCAGCCGCGTGATGTTGTGTCCCAGCCGGCGGGTCGCGAAGTAGGCTGCCACGCTCATCAGCAGCGTGACGCCCAGCATGAACCACAGAAATTCGCGGTCTGCGGCCAGCACTTCGCGGAGCGTTATCGAATAGGGCACGGCCGAGCGGACGACGACCCCGCCGTCGGACATGGCCGAATAGAAATAGTAGAGATCGGTGCTCTCCGAATGGCGGCGGATCGTGAATCCCGTGCCGCGGGCGAGGGCTTCGGCGACTTCGGGGCGGTCGAGGTGGTTGGTTTCCGGAAGGCTGCCGGCCGAATTGTCGAAGGTGACGCGCCCGGCGTCGTCGATCACCGTCACGCGCAGGTCGCCGAACGGTTCGTCGCGTGCGGCGATGAACTCCTCAGGCGTCGCGCCGTCGGCGAGGGCGTCGAGCATCCGCAGGTTGAAGAGCTGCAGGCGGGTGTCGAGCCGTTCGGCCTTGAACTGCTTTTCGCGGCCGTACTGAAAGACGATGAAGCAGGCGACCAGCGCCCACGAAAACGCGAGCAGCAGCAGGAAGAGCCGCCGGTGGTAGGAGAGGCTACTCCTCAAACCCGTACCCATAGCCCAGACGTGTTACGATGTGATCTCCGTAGACGCCGATTTTGCGTCGCAGCCGCGTGATATTGACGTCGATGGTGCGGTCCAGCACGATTACCTCGTCGCTCCAGACCTGATGCAGTATCTCCTCGCGCGAAAAGATTCTGCCGCGGTTCGAAAGCAGCAGGGCGAGTATCTCGAACTCTTTTTTTGTCAGGGCCAGCGGCGTTCCGTCCACGGTGCAGATTTTGCGGACGAGGTCCATGTGCAGCCCTTCGAACGCGATCGCCCTGCTCTGGCCCTCCTGCGGTGCGGTGCGGCGCAGCACGGAGCGCACGCGGGCCAGCACTTCGCGCACGGAGAAAGGCTTGGCGATATAGTCGTCGGCTCCGATGTTGAGCCCCGCGACCGTGTCGTCCTCGGTGTCTTTGGCTGTGCAGAAGATGATCGGCACGGCGGCCGTTTCGGGCTGCGCCCGGAGCTGCCGGGCCATCTTGAATCCGCTCATCTCGCCCATCATGACGTCGAGCAGAATCAGCGAATAACGTTCGGGGTGCATGCCGAGGGCCTGTTCGGCGCTGTACGCCGTATCGACTTCGTAACCCTCGACTTCGAGATTGAACTGAAGAATCTCGCAGAGGGATTCCTCGTCGTCCACCACAAGGATTTTGTGCTTTGTCATAACTGTTACGGATTGGTATCCGCATCAAAAGTACGTAACAATCCCTTTATTGCGTGGTCCCCGCCGAATATTTAACCGAAATGTAACAGCCCGTCATTCGCCCAGCACCTGCATCTGCTGGCGGATCGACTCCTCGTGGATGGCCTGCAACACCGAGCGCATGAATTCGCGGTCCATGCCCAGCTGTACGGCCTGCTCCGCGCGTCGCGCCAGCAGGTCTTCGTAACGTTTGGCCTGCAGGATCGGCATGTTGTGCTCTTTCTTGTACTGCCCGATGTCGCGCGATACCCGCATGCGGCGCACGAGCAGTTCGAGCAGTTCGTCGTCTATCTTGTCGATCTGCGAACGCAGTTCCGAAAGGCTCTCCGTCGTGGTGTTGGCTTCGCGGATCACCAGACTGCGGCAGATGTAGGCCAGACCCTGCGGCGTCACCTGCTGGGCCTTGTCGCTCCACGCGCAGTCGGGCGAACAGTGCGCTTCGACGATCAGCCCGTCGAATCCGAGGTCCATGGCCTGCTGCGAAAGCGGCGCGATCAGTTCGCGGCGGCCTCCGATGTGGCTGGGGTCGCAGAAGATCTGCAGGCCCGGCAGGCGGCGGTGCAGTTCGATGGGGATCGACCACATCGGATGGTTGCGGTAGAGACTCTTGTCGATCGACGTGAAGCCGCGGTGAATGACCCCCAGACGGCGGATGCCGGCGTTGTAGATGCGCTCCACGCCGCCGATCCACAGTTCGAGGTCCGGACTCACGGGATTCTTGACCAGCACCGGAATGTCGTGGCCGCGCAGCGCGTCGGCGATCTCCTGCATGGCAAAGGGGTTGGCCGTGGTGCGGGCGCCGATCCAGATCATGTCGATGCCCCCTTCCAGCGCCGCCATGACATGCTTGCGCGTGGCGACCTCGGTGGCGGTGTACATCCCTGTTTCGCGTTTTACGCGCTGGAGCCATGCCACGCCTTCGGCACCCACGCCCTCGAACCCTCCGGGTTTGGTGCGGGGCTTCCAAAGTCCGGCGCGGAAAATCCGCACGCCTTCGGCGGCCAGTTCGCGGGCGGTTTCGATCACCTGCTCTTCGGTTTCGGCGCTGCACGGTCCCGCGATGACCAGCGGGCGCCGGGGATCGAGTCCCGGAAAATTGATGGGTTGCAAATCTTTCATATCAGTTCTGTTTGAATTATTGTCGTTTGTCTTGTCTCTGTCTTTTCGCGTCATTCGCAGCCTGCCGCCTCGTTTGCGTCTCTGTCCCCGCCCGCCGCGAAAATCGGGTCCTATGTCCTTCCGCTCAGATTTCGGGATTGGGATATTCGGCATATTCGCCCAGAATCCGGAAATCGCTGGTCAGCGGCCGGGCTGCATCGACCGCCTGCCGGTACCGCACCGGGTCGTCGAAGGTCACGTCCACGTAAAAGCGGTATTCCCATTCACGGCCGATAATGGGCAGCGACTGTATTTTCGTGAGGTTGATTCCGTAGAAGGATAACAGCGTCAGCACTTTCGAGAGGCTCCCCTGCGCGTGGGGCAGCGTGAATACCAAAGACGCTTTGTCGGTGCGGGCCGGATCGGTGAATTCCGCCGCGCGGCTGCGGTCGGCCAGTACCAGAAAACGGGTGAAGTTGTGCTTGTTGGTCTCGATGCCGCGTTCGAGGATTTCGAGTCCGTAGAGTTCCGCGGCTTCGGCGCCGCAGATGGCCGCCGTGCCGGCGAGCCGCTGGCCGGCGATTTCGCGGGCGCTTCCCGCCGTGTCGTCGCGCTCGACGACTTTCATCGCGGGCCGGGCCTTGAGGTATTCGCCGCACTGCATCAGGGCGATCGGGTGCGAATGCACCTCGCGGATGTCGGCGATTTGCTGTCCCGGAAGCGCCGCCAGCACGTGCGAGATGCGGAGCTTGTATTCGCCGATGACCGCCAGCGTGCTGCGGCGCAGCAGTTCGTGGTTAGGCAGCAGGCTTCCGGCAATGGTGTTCTCGATGGCCGCCACCCCCAGCAGCTCCGCGTCGGCCGCCATGCGGGCGAACTGCTCGTCGAAACTCACGCAGGGCAGCACCTCGACCTCTTCGCCGGGGAAACTTCCGTGTGCCGCGGTCTCGTGGAAACAACCCGCTATCCCCTGTATCGTTATCCGTTTCATCTTCTGAATCGCATTAAAAAATCCCGCTCTTCTACAGAACGGGATCCTTCGTGTTTTCACTCTATTGTTTTATACAGTTAATTGCATGCCATCCCGCTTCTTCCCTTGCTATAAAAGAAAAAGTAAAAGAAATAATATGCAAAACCGTAAAGTCTCATTGTCTCCTTGGTGGATTAACCTTTGGCAAATGTAGTGAAATATTCCCGAAATCCAAATTTTCAGCCCTGTTTTTTGCCTGCCGCGGCCAGTTTGCGTGCTTTGAAACGCTTCTTGAACTGCTGGCGTCGTCCGAACAGAAGCCTGAAAAACGTGCCCCGCAGCAGCGTGTCGTCCATATCCCACTGCCTCGTTTCGGCGTAGCGGTCGAGGATGTATAGAAACGCCACGGCCGGGCAGCTCAGCCGCCGCAGGTTGATCATGCATTCGTCGGGGCGGAGCGGCCGCCGGAGGAATTTCATGCGGTTTATGTCGATCAGCTGGAAATCGTAGCGTCCCGTCGCCTCGTCGTGCCGCCAGAGGATGTTGGTCTGGTTGAAATCCTCGTGGCAGATCCCTTTTTCGTGGAGCCGGACGGTGAAACGGGAGAATGCTTCGAGCACGGGCAGCGAATCGGAGGTCGGGAACCGTTCCGTAGCCGCCGTGAGCGGTGTGTAGTCCGATCGGCGGGATACGAAATAGGTCTCCGTTATCAGCCCGTTGCGGCGGTATTCGCTCCATGCGACGGGTTCGGGCGTGTCGATTTCCAGCTCGCGCAGGCGCAGGGCGTGTTCGTAGGCGCGGCGGGCCTTGCTCTTGCGGAAAAACGAGTACATGACGGCATTGAACGCGCTGGGCCGTTTGTAACGCTTGACCACGAGCCGTTCGCCTCCGATGTCGAAGGCGCGTATCTGATTGCGGCCGTCGTGAAGCACTTCGCCCGACGCCGGGAAAAGCTCCGGAAGCTGCCGGACGAACTGCCGCAGGTATTCCATGCCGGGATTGACCGTAATTTTCATGTCCGTATTCATTTACACGGCAAAGTTACGGCAAACGATCGGCTTGGATAGTCCATTTTGGGCGCAGTATTGGCTGATTGGGCGGCAATCGGGCTTCGGATTGTTTGTTTTGTCGCTTTTCGTCTGCCTGAAGCGGCCGCCCCTTCCGGAGACTTCCGCATGGGACGCGGCGTCTCGGTGGCCGGCGGACCCCAACGTGCATCTCCGCATTTGGCGTCTTGGCAGCCAACGCCCCTCCCCGGCCTGCATCTTTCGCATTGGGCATCTCCGCAGCCGGCGGACCGCTGCCGTCCGCTCCACCTGTTCCCTGACGGTCTTCAGGCCTTTCCTCCGAAATGAAAAAAGGATTACGTGACACCGTAATCCTTGCTTTGCGAGCTGTTGACGAGGATTGAACTCGTGACCTCTTCCTTACCAAGGAAGTGCTCTACCACTGAGCTACAACAGCAACATTTCTCATTCGAGTGGTGCAAAAGTACATAAGAAAAATGAAAAGACCAAAAATTTGTGCGGTTTTCACAATTATTTTCTATCTTTACTTTTGAATTATAACTCTAAACCCATGAAACGTATACTGATAATAGGCGCCGGAGGCCAGATAGGTTCCGAGCTGACGGTTTACCTGCGCAAAATCTACGGCGACCGCAACGTCGTCGCCACCGACATGCGCGAATGCAAGGCTCTCGGCGAAGCGGGGCCTTTCGAAGTGCTCAACGCCCTCGACGCTACGGCCATGGCCTCGGTGGTCGCCCGTTACCATATCGACTCGATCTTCAACCTCGTGGCGCTGCTCTCGGCCGTCGGCGAGCGCAATCCCCAGATGGCGTGGAACGTCAACATGGGTGCGCTGAACAATTCGCTCGAAGTGGCCCGCCAGCACCACTGCGCGCTCTTCACGCCCAGCTCGATCGGCGCCTTCGGCCCCACCTCGCCCAAGGACCGGACCCCGCAGGATACCATCATGCAGCCCACGACGATCTACGGCATCTGCAAGGTCACGGGCGAAATGCTGGGCAACTACTACCACCACAAATACGGCGTCGATACCCGCTCGGTGCGTTTTCCGGGCATTATTTCGAGCGTCACGCTGCCCGGCGGCGGCACGACCGACTATGCGGTCGAGATCTACTACGAGGCCATCCGCTCCGGGCGGTTCACCTGCCCCGTGCCGCCGGACGTCTATATGGACATGATCTACATGCCCGACGCGCTGCGCGCCTGCGTCGAACTGATGGAGGCCGATCCCGCGAAACTCGTTCACCGCAACAGCTTCAACATCGCCTCGATGAGCTTCACGCCGGAGATCATCTGTGCCGAGATCAGGAAGCGTCTGCCCGATTTTACGATGGATTACGACGTCGATCCCGTCAAGAAGGAGATCGCCGAGAGCTGGCCCAATTCGCTGGACGACACCTGCGCCCGCGAGGAGTGGGGCTGGCGTCCCGAATGGGATCTTTCGCGGATGACCGACGACATGCTCGCCGCGATCCGCAGCCGGACGGCGCATCCCCGCCACGCCTGACATACGACCCTCGCCGTCAGAGACGCCGGAGACGACGAGTCCTCGACGGGAACTTTTCGATAAGCTGAGTACAGAGCCGCGCTCGCCCGGGCCATGCCGAGGCGAGAAAAGGAACATGAATGTGAACGATTTTCCGGCCGTTCCCGTTTTTCGGAATCGCCGTTTACTAAATTTTTTATATATTTGTAAGACTTTAAAACCACTAATCCCATTCGGACCATGACGCAATCCAATGTAAGGGCCGCATTCGAGCGGCATTTCAATACCCACGGAACACTCTACGCCTCGGCGGGACGCATCAACCTGATCGGCGAACACACCGACTACAACGGCGGCTTCGTCTTCCCGGGTGCCGTCGACTGCGGCATCACGGCGATGATCCGCCCCAACGGCACCGACCGCGTGCGCGCCTACGCCGTCGATCTGGACTCCTATGCGGAGTTCGGCTTGCGCGAGGAGGACAAACCCTCCGAGTCGTGGGCCCGCTACATCTTCGGCGTCTGCCGCGAAATCCAGAAGCGCGGCGGCCGCATCGGCGGCTTCGACACTGCCTTTTCGGGCGACGTACCGCTGGGAGCGGGCATGTCGTCGTCGGCAGCGTTGGAGTCGACCTTCGCCTTTGCGCTCAACGACCTCTATGCGCTGGGGATCGACAAGTTCGAACTGGCACGCATCGGTCAGTCGACCGAGCACAACTACTGCGGCGTGAACTGCGGCATCATGGACCAGTTCGCCTCGGTCTTCGGCAAGAAGGGTTGTCTGATGCGGCTCGACTGCCGTTCGATGGAGTTCGAATACTTCCCCTTCGATCCCGTCGGTTACAAGCTCGTGCTGCTCGACACGGTCGTCAAGCACGAACTGGTCGGCTCGCCCTACAACCGCCGGCGCGAGTCGTGCGAGCGCGTGGCGAAGATGCTGGGACAGGAGTTTCTGCGCGGCGCCACGATGGAGCGGCTCGATGCGATCCGCGATAAGATCTCCGACGAAGACTACCGCCGTGCACGCTTCGTGATCGGCGAGGAACGGCGTGTGCTCGACGTCTGCGACGCCTTGCAGCGTGGCGACTACGCCACCGTCGGGGAGCGGATGTACGCCACGCACGAGGGGTTGTCGAAGGACTACGAAGTATCGTGCGAGGAGCTCGACTTCCTGGTCGACGTGGCCCGCGAATGCGGCGTCACGGGGGCACGCATGATGGGCGGCGGCTTCGGCGGCTGCACGATCAACCTCGTAAAGGACGACCTCTTCGCCGATTTCATCGCCACGGCCAAACGCAAATTCACCGAGCGGTTCGGCCACGAACCCAAAGTCTATCCCGTCGTCATCTCGGACGGCGCACATAAAATCGACTGATTCAAACCATCCCGTTACATGAGAAAAACGATCTTCCTTTTCGCTCTGCTCGCCGGCACGCTGTCGCTGCAAGCCCAGAACTACCCCTTGCGCGCCCGCCTGAGCGACCCGAATTCCTTCTCTGTCATCGTCATTCCCGACCCGCAGAGCTACACCAAGTTCGCCGCCAACCAGCCGTTGTTCGAGTTGCAGACGGCATGGATCGCCCGCGAGATCGACTCGCTGCGCATCCTCACGGCGCTCTGCACGGGCGATCTGGTCGAACAGAACGAAACAGCCATCCCGCTGGCCTTCCGCAAGACCGACCAGACCAGCGCCGAGCAGTGGCGGGCCGCGTCGCGCGCCTTCGAGCGGCTCGACAACAAGCTGCCCTACGTCGTCTGCACGGGCAACCACGACTACGGATACACCAAGTCGGAGAACCGCCTGTCGCGCTTCCCCGACTACTTCCCGATGACGCGCAACGAGTGTTGGCGTCACAAAATCGTATCGGTATGCAACAACGCGCACGGAATCCCCACGTTGGAGAACGCCGCCTACGAGTTCCACACCGACACGTGGGGCGATCTGCTGGTCGTATCGCTCGAATTCGCACCGCGCGACGAAGCGATCGAATGGGCGCGCAAACTGGTTGCGGAACCCAGGTACGCGAACACGCGGGTGATCCTGCTGACCCACTCGTTCATCGCATGGAAGGGCAACCGCAAGAAAACGGAGCCCTACGAACTGACCGACGCCAACTACCAGCAGGCGATCTGGGACAAGCTCGTCTATCCGTCGTCGAACATCCGGCTGGTCATCTGCGGCCACGAATGCCACCCCACGACGGACTACTTCGAGACGGTCGGCTTCCGCACGGACAAGAACGCCGCCGGCAAATCGGTTGCGCAGATGATGTTCAACGCCCAGACGGCCGACGGACAGTGGCACGGCAACGGCGGCGACTGCTGGCTGCGCATCCTGGAATTCCTGCCCGACGGACGGACCGTATCGGTGCGGACCTTCTCGCCGATGTTCGCCCTTTCGCCCGTCACCTGCGACAAGGCGTGGCGCACGGCCGACTACGACCAATTCACCTTCGACATGGAATAACCGATCGGCTGAAACGAACATCTGTCGCACAACAACTTATCCCCGGATTATGGCAAAAGAGACTGTACTGATTTCGGGCGGTGCCGGATACATCGGCTCGCATACCGCCGTGGAACTGATCGCCGCCGGATACGACGCGGTCATCATCGACAACCTCTCCAACTCGGAGGCGGAGGCCGTCGAGGGTGTGCGGCGCATCACGGGTGTCGACGTTCCCTTCGAGCGGGTCGACACCTGCGACGAAGCGGCGCTGCGACGTGTCTTCGAAAAATACGATTTCGGCTCCGTCATCCATTTCGCCGCCTACAAGGCTGTCGGCGAGTCGGTCGCCGAACCGCTCAAATATTACCGCAACAACCTCGCGTCGTTCATGAACGTCTGCGCGCTGATGAAGGAGTTCGGCCGGCCGAACATCCTCTTCTCGTCGTCGGCGACGGTCTACGGCGAGCCCGACACATTGCCCGTCACGGAGCAGACGCCCCGCAAACCCGCCACCTCGCCCTACGGCAACACGAAGCAGATGGCCGAAGACATCCTGCACGACTGCTGCGCGGCCTGCTGCGTGGAAACCGTGCCGCCCGCCCGCAATGTGTTGGTGGCGGTGTCATAGGCCTGATTGCCAACGCCAAGGGCAGATGCGGTGGTGCAGCCGATGGTGATATAGTAATAGTCTTCGGCAGAATCGTTGCCGGTGCCAAAGTGAACCTTCAGCTTGCCGGAAGACGTCATGCCGCTGCCATCGTGCGAGTCAGAGGACAATGTGCCGTTCAACAGGTGGATACCGTTGAAGTCGGTGGCATTGGCGATACGGGTAATTTCCGAAGCCATTGCCTGGTACTCGGACTCGATCATCAGGCGCTGCGTGGAGTCATAGGTGCCGGTGGCTGCCTGTTCCGCCAGTTCCTTCATGCGCGTGAGCTTTTCATCGATGATGCCAAGCGCGCCGTCGGCGGTCTGGATCATGGAGATAGCGTCGTTCGCGTTGCGCGCGCCCTGATGCAGGGTGGTTATGTCGGCGCGTTGCAGTTCTCGAATTGCCAGACCCGCGGCATCATCAGCGGCGCTGTTGACGCGAAGGCCAGACGACAAGCGCTGCATGGATTTTCCCAGTGCCGAGTAATGCGCATTTAAATTTCTGGCCGTATTGTCGGCCATCATATTATGGTTAATGACCAAAGACATGGGACACCTCCTGGTGGTTACTAAGCTGTACTCGCCAAGATGCAATCCATGTGCCAATAAAAAAAGTTATTATAATTTATATAGTTACAAGATTAAAATCGTGGAGGGAAATTTTTTCCCTCCCTGAAGAGGAATTTTTGACAGTATATTAAGGCAGTCGCACAAACCACTTTGCCTGCTTCAGAGGCAATGGAGCGAATGCAGCCTGATGCTCATCGCTGCGGCACGTTATCCTTATGCGTTGGCAGCGCAGGCAGTTATCACTTGCAGGCCAACCTGATAATCCATTGTGTATATGCATCCTGTTATGGCTGCGGTGGGCTACGCAGCAAGAAGAAACCCCGGCCTGTTCCCACATGTACTGGGAGCAGGCCGGGGTTCTGCTGTTAACAGCGCCCTGAGGCGGCGTATTAGTGCGGAATGATGTTGGCCAAAAAGTCCTTGGCGCGCTGGGTTGCCGGATTGTCGAAGAACTTGTCCTTGGGGGAGTCTTCGAGAATCTGGCCGCTTTCCATAAAGAGAACCCGGTTGGCGACCTTGCGGGCAAAGCCCATTTCATGGGTAACGACCATCATGGTCATGCCTTCGTAGGCCAGCTCAACCATGACATCCAGCACTTCGTTAATCATTTCCGGGTCGAGTGCGGAGGTCGGTTCGTCAAAAAGCATGGCCACGGGATCCATGCACAGGGCACGGGCAATGGCAACGCGTTGCTGCTGCCCGCCGGAGAGCTGTGAAGGATACTTTTCCGTCTGCTGTTCAAGGCCGACCCGCTTGAGCAGCATGTGGGCCTTTTCCATAGATTCTTCGCGGTTGCGCTTGAGCACCTTTTCCTGAGCCAGAACAAGGTTATGGATGATGTTCAGGTGCGGGAAAAGCTCAAAATGCTGAAAAACCATGCCAACGTGGCTGCGGAGCTGGGCCAGGTTGGTTTTTTTGCTGGTCACTTCTGTGTTGTTCACAAAAATTTTGCCAGACTGCACGGGTTCAAGGCCGTTCACGGTTTTGATCAGCGTGGATTTTCCCGAACCGGAAGGCCCGCATACCACAACAACCTCGCCCTTGTGTATGCGCGTGCTACAGTGGCTCAGCACATTGAAGTCACCGTACCACTTGGATACGTTTTCCAGAATGATCATGGCTTCATCGGTGGGATTAATCATTGATTGAGTCTCTTTTTTACCATGGTTACGGTGGCTGAAACGCAGAGGCAGACCACAAAGTAGCCGGATCCTGCAATCAGTACCATATCAATTTCATAGCCTGTTGTTTTGCCAATGTTGGAAGCGGTGCGGAAAAAGTCGGCAAGGCCGATGATGTACACCAGGGCGGTATCCTGAAAAAGAATCATGCCCTGGGTCAGCAGCAGGGGCGTCATGACGCGGAATGCCTGCGGCAGGATGACATAGGTGATTGTTTGCGACTTGGTCATGCCAAGCGCAAGGGATGCCGCGTACTGGCCGCTGGAAACACTGCGCATGCCCGCGCGGATAATTTCTGCATAGTAGGCCGCCTCAAATGCGGTAAAGGCCACTATGGCGGAAACAAGCCGGATGTCTGTTTGCGGCGAAAGATTGAAGAACGAACTCAAAAACTGCGGCACAATGAGGTAGAACCACAGCAGCACCATCACAAGGGGGATGGAGCGGAAGCAGTTCACATAGGCGGCGGAGAGCCAGCGCATGGGCGCGTAAACAGAAATGCGCGCCACTGCCAGCAATGTGCCTATCACCATGCCAAAGGCAATGGCGGTAATGGTGATCTTGAGCGTTACCAATGCCCCCTGCGCAAGCAGGGGCAGGCTCTGCTGGATGATGCTCCAATCTATGCTAAACATTTTTGCCTCCTGTGCTCATGGAGGGCAAACGCATTTTGTTCTCCAGCAGTTTCATGGAACGCATAACCACAAAATTCAGGAAGGCGTAGGCTAGCGTAACCGCAATGAACGATTCATACGCGTAGCCGGAAAATTCCAGAAGGCGGTTGGCCTGCGCGGTCAGTTCGATAAGCCCCACAGTTGAAGCAACTGCGGTGTTTTTGACCATATTGAGCATTTCGGAGGTCAACGGCGGAATGATAATGCGGTAGGCATTGGGCAACAGAACGTGACGATAGGTTTGCGGCAGCGTAAGGCCAAGGGCCAGGGCTGCGTAGCGTTGCCCGCGCGAGAGGGCCTGAATGCCAGACCTGACCTGCTCACAGACGCGCGCACCGGTAAAGAAACCCAGCGCGCATGTGGAAATGACAAAAAACTGGATGTTGGGGTTCAGTTCTGCCTTGAACCATACGCTTGCTTTGTAGGGCAGCAGGTCGGGTGCTGCAAGGTACCATATGAAAAACTGAACGATAAGAGGTATGTTGCGAAAAACGGTCACATAGGCTGCGCCAATGTTGCTCAGAATCTTGTTGGGCAGAGTGCGGAGAATACCGAAAAAAGAGCCCAGAAGAAAAGCCAGAATCCAGGCACAGACAGACAGGGCCACTGTCGTCAAAAAGCCGTCCACCAGCCAGCTAAAGTAGGTGACGTTTCCGAACGGCGCCTGCTCAAAAAAAATGCCCCAGTTCCAGTTAGCCTGCATTCGTTGGTTCCATCCCTGTGTAAAAAACGTATCTCATGGTGCAGCGGGCTTAAACGCATGCCCGGGAGCGCCCGCTTGCGCCTGAAGCTCCCGGGCATGCCTAAAATCAGTTCAGGGCCTTATCGTTGGGGGCCTTGAAGAGAGCCTTCATTTCGTCAGACATTTCAAAATTCATGTTCATGTTTTTGGGCGGAATGGGCTGCATGAACCAGCGGTTAAAGGACTTTTCGGCATTGCCGTTGCTCTGTTCCGCAGCAATCACGTCGTCAAGAAGCTTCTTGAACTGCGCGTCGCCCTTGCGCACCATGCAGCCGTAGGCTTCAAAGCTCTGCGGGGTACCCACGATGATCCAGTCAGCGGGCTTTTTGGCCTTGGCGCGTTCGCCGGCAAGCAGGGCGTCATCCATAAAGAAGGCCACAGCGCGGCCAGATTCCACAGTGCGGAACGCATCGCCGTGGTCTTTTACGCTGATGATGTTGATGGCGAGGCCCTTCTCGTCATTCATCTTGTTCAGCAGCTTTTCAGACGTGGTGCCGGAGGTCACGGCAACGTTCTTGCCCTTCAGGCCGTCAAAGTCCTTGATGCCGGAGTCTTTGTTGACCAGCAGGCGGGTGCCGATGATAAAAAAGGTGTTGGAGAAGTCAACCTGCTGCTGACGTTCCAGGTTGTTGGTGGTCGAGCCACACTCGAAATCAAAGGTGCCGTTTTGCAGCAGGGGAATGCGGTTCTGCGAGGTGATGGGCACAAAACGCACCTGGAGGTTGGGCATGTTCAGCTGTTTTTTAACGGCTTCCACGACCTTGTTGGAATAGTCCTGTGCGTAGCCGATAACGTTCTGCTGAAGATCGTAGTAGGAAAAAGGCACGGAAGATTCACGGTGACCCACAACAATCACGCCGGTATCCTTGATTTTTTTCAAGGTCCCGGTGAGTTCCTCTGCCTGCGCCTGACCGCCCTGAACAGAGGTCAGCAGAAGCAGAGCCGCCAGAGCGGACAAAATGGATTTCTTCAGCGCCATGGTTTCCTCCTGGAATGGCATTTACGGAAGACGGCGCCCCGTTGCCAATTAGCAGCGCCGCCGAAGAAAACTACCCGGAAAATGGTGTTTGCCAAACCCATAAAAGCCAAGCCCCGCAATCAGTAACTACGGTGCTCTGGTTTTAATGGGGTGCCGTTGTGCAAGTGCACGTCCACGGCAAACAGTTTCCCTGAGTCCCTGCCAGAGTGCAGTGTCTGCGCTCATCGGGCGCGCCGATGCTGGCAGGCAAGAAAGCCGGGTGCGCTATCATGGTTCAGCGCACGCCGCTTCACGTTGCTGAGAACGGTACGCGGCAACCGGCAAAGAAAAATACATCAAACCATGCGGCGCTTGGCCGCCTGTCGGCAGCGGGGAAGCAGCCATGGCCTCCGAGGATGCAGCAGAAGAGGCGGCGCCGGAAGAGCTGACACCGAAAGTCTGCTGGAGCCAAGCAGAAAAATTACTGCCCAGAATGGCGCTGCCAGAAGCGCTGCAGCCGGAAAGCGCCAGCGCTGCAGCGGCAGTACCGGTAAGACGGAGAACGGCACGACGAGTGAGCTTCATACGAAAAACCTCCTGC
>OLQM01003135.1_pt1 | contig 14848 bp, 12 predicted proteins | sample 1673161 | NCBI WGS metagenome assembly OLQM01 (sample SAMEA3136761, study PRJEB25190) | human gut metagenome | reverse complement strand
GAGCGTCGCCTTGGTAAGGCGGAGGTCACGGGTTCGATTCCCGTCAGCAGCTTTTTTTGTGTCTAAAAACAGACAATTTTTTGTTTAGATACAGGTTTTGCGGGTTTCAAAAACTCCGGATTTATGATAAGATAAAACATCAGGATGATATTTAGGAGGGAAAGCAATGGAGAACGAAACAGTTTCCAAAAACTTTATTGAAAATATTATAGACAAAGATCTTGAAGAAGGCGTTTATGACACCGTGCATACACGTTTCCCACCGGAACCTAACGGCTATCTTCATATCGGACATGCGAAATCCATTCTTTTAAATTATGGACTGGCTCAGAAATACAACGGAAAATTCAACCTCCGTTTTGATGATACCAACCCTACAAAGGAGAAATCCGAATTTGTAGAGTCCATCAAGGCTGACGTGAAATGGCTTGGTGCAGACTGGGAAGACAGACTTTTCTTTGCATCTGATTATTTTGATCAGATGTATGAGGCAGCAGTGAAGCTTATTAAGAAAGGCAAGGCCTTTGTCTGCGACCTGACTGCAGACCAGATCCGTGAGTACCGAGGAACTCTTACAGAGCCAGGTAAAGAGAGCCCGTACAGAAACCGTACTGTAGAAGAGAATCTTCAGCTTTTTGAAGAGATGCGTGAGGGCAAATACGGAGATGGCGAGAAGGTTCTCCGTGCCAAGATCGATATGGCATCACCGAATATGAACATGCGTGACCCGGTCATTTACCGTGTAGCCCGCATGACACATCACAATACAGGAGATAAATGGTGCATCTATCCGATGTACGACTTCGCTCATCCGATCGAGGATGCCATTGAGGGTGTGACACATTCTATCTGTACTCTGGAGTTTGAGGACCACAGACCGCTTTATGACTGGGTGGTAAAGGAACTGGAATATCCGCACCCACCGAAGCAGATCGAGTTTGCAAAGCTGTACCTGACCAACGTGGTTACAGGTAAGCGTTATATCAAGAAGCTGGTAGAAGACGGAATTGTAGACGGTTGGGATGATCCTCGTCTGGTATCCATCGCTGCACTGCGAAGAAGAGGTTATACACCGGAGTCCATCAAGCGTTTTGTAGAGTTAGTTGGCGTGTCAAAGGCAAACAGCTCTGTTGACTATGCAATGCTTGAGTACTGCATCCGTGAAGACTTAAAACTGAAGAAATCACGTATGATGGCAGTGTTAGATCCTGTAAAACTGGTGATCGACAACTATCCGGAAGGACAGGTAGAAGAACTGGATGTTCCAAACAACCTGGAAAATCCGGAACTGGGAAGCAGAAAGGTTCCATTCTCCCGTGAAGTTTATATCGAAAGAGAAGACTTTATGGAAGAGCCGCCTAAGAAATATTTCCGTATGTTCCCAGGAAACGAAGTACGTCTTATGGGCGCTTATTTCGTAAAATGCACTGGCTGCGAAAAAGATGAAAATGGCAATGTAACTGTAGTACACGGAACTTATGATCCTGAGACAAAGAGTGGTTCCGGCTTTGAAGGCAGAAAGGTAAAAGGTACCATCCACTGGGTAGCTGTACCAACTGCAAAGAAGATCGAGTGCCGTCTCTATGAAAATATCGTAGATGAGGAAAAGGGTAAGCTGAATGCAGACGGAACCCTGAACTTAAATCCAAATTCCCTTACTGTATTAAAGGAGTGCTACGGTGAACCTGCTCTTGCACAGGCGGAGGCTTATGACAGCTTCCAGTTTGTAAGAAATGGTTATTTCTGTGCAGACTGCAAGGACAGCACCAAGGAAAATCCTGTATTTAACCGGATCGTTTCACTGAAGAGTTCTTTCAAACTGCCGAAATAATGAAGTGAAGCAAAGCAATGAGGCTCTCTGGAAACAGAGAGCCTTTTTCATGTTAGGAGAAGCCCTATGGAATTAATGGTGCCTATTGAAAATAAAGACAGCATCCCCCTTTATGAACAGATCTACCGCTACATAAAAACAGAAATACGGGCCGGCAGACTGCGGGCTGGCAGCAGACTTCCTTCTACCAGGACACTTGCGGACAATCTTCATGTAAGCAGGAGTACGACCCAGTTGGCTTATGAACAGCTGCTATCAGAGGGATACATAGAGGCTCTTCCCTGCAGGGGATATTTTGTCTGTCAGATCGAAGAACTGGTAGAAGTAAAATATCACGGAGTGCCGGAAGAAAAAGAGGAAAAGCAGGAAGAAAATGAAAATTACAATTACAAAGTAGACTTTTCCCCAAGAGGTATCGACCTAGACAGTTTCCCTTTTAATGCCTGGAGAAAACTAAGCAAAAATACGCTGGTAGATGACAACAAAGATATGTTTGCAGTGGGAAATGCCCAGGGAGAATACAGCCTGCGTCAGGTGATCCGGGATTATCTTCACTCTGCCCGTGGAGTCCACTGCCGTCCGGAACAGATCCTGGTAGGTGCGGGAAGTGAATATCTTTTAATGCTCCTTTCCCAGCTGATCGGCCGCAGTACGGGTATCGCCCTGGAAAATCCCACTTACAAGCAGGCCTTTCGTGTATTTGAAAGCCTGGGTCATCCTATTTTTCCTGTATCTATGGATGAATGGGGAATGAAGGTGAAAGAGTTAGAGAAAACACAGGCACGGATCGCCTATGTTATGCCGTCCCACCAGTACCCCACAGGAATCGTTATCCCTATTAAAAGGCGGCAGGAGCTGCTGAAATGGGCCAAAAAACAGGAAGGCCGTTATCTGATCGAAGATGATTACGACAGTGAATTCCGTTATAAAGGCCGTCCGATACCGGCACTTCAGGGAATGGATGACAGCCAGAAGGTAATCTATATGGGAACCTTTTCCCGTTCCATTGCTCCGGCGATCCGTGTGGGCTTTATGGTACTTCCGGAGCCGTTGCTGGCTTTATACCGGGAAAAAGCAGGTTTTTATGCATCAACTGTATCAAGAGTGGACCAGAATATCCTGACTCATTTTATTATAGAAGGATATTATGAGCGCCATTTAAACAGGATGCGATCTGTTTACAGGGGAAAACATGATACGCTTCTTGCAGGATTAAGAGAGCTGGAACCCTATTTTGAGATCGGCGGTGAGTATGCAGGGATCCATGTTCTCCTTACCCATAAGAAAGGGATTTCAGAAAAGAAACTGACAGAGACTGCAGCACAGGCAGGTGTAAAAGTCTATGGAATGTCAGATTTTGTAATAGGACAAAATAAAGATCTTTTTCCGTCTACCGTTATACTTGGATATGCAAGTTTAAAGGAAAGTGAGATCACAGAGGGCTGCAAACGCCTTGTAAATGCCTGGAAAGAATTAGAAGGTGAATAAATTGAAAATAAATGGAAAAAAGCTTCCGGGACAGTGGCTGGCAGCATTGGTGGCTTATGGTCTGGCTCTTCCAACAGCTGGATTTTTGGGAATGAGCAGGGCTTTACCGGCAACAGAGCCGCCGGTTATGGAACAGACCGAAGCAACAGAAGAAACCATACCAGAATCGAGCGAAGTGCCGGAAAGTGATATGGAAACGGAAACAGCGCAGGAAATCGTAGAAGAAAATTCGTTCAGTGCCAGATATGAGGCACTTCCGCAAGATCAGAAACAGCTTTTGGAAGATATCCGTGTGGCAGTGGCAGCGGAAGATATGGTCCAGGCTGCCAAGCTTCTGGATAAAAAACAGGAGGTTCTTGCCCAGATCTTTTACGGAACCTTTGAAGGAGAACGTTTCCTTTATGATGACAGTACCATTTCAGAGGAAATAGAGGGAGAGGGACTGGTATTTACCATGCCGGAGATCCTGTTTTACGGAACTTTTCAGGATGGCCAGCCTCAGGGAAACTGTCTGGCATTACAGTTTGTAAATGTGGACAGCCCCAGATATAATTTCTCAAACGGTGTATGGAGCAGTGGAAAAATGAACGGACAGGGAGCAACTGGCTACTGTTATTATGAAAATGTTCCCCAGGGGGAATATGCCTGGGTGGAAAAGCAGGGACAGTTTGTGGATGATGAAATGGAGGGCAGCATTTCCTATGAGATCCGTGGAACAGATGATACGCTGTCCCACTGGGATATGAATGTTTCCCAGGGAAAGATCCAGTTAGACGAACGTTGGACCCATCTGGATGATGCAGGCGAATACCAGCTTATGTCTGCGGACTCTGTCAGCCATGCCTATCTGATCGCAGATGATCAGGTAGATCAGGTATTGTGGATGAATCTTCTGGGCTGGGATTAAATGAAATATGGACAACAGAGGGGAAAATAGATATAATATCTAAAAGAAAAATCCGGTTAAATAGGATACGATACATGAATGGATAAAATGACGGAAACCAGACTGTAAAGGAGAAAGACATGAAATTCAATGCCGTTTTGACAAAAGAACAGGCAAAGGAAATGTTTGCTTATTTAGAAGACATATTTACAGAAGTAAAGGTCCTGGATATAGAAGCAGTCAGGCGTCTGGAAAAAGATAAAAATTCTATTTCATTAAAGGCATTCAGGGAACGGTGCCAGAAAAAAAGACTGGAATACGTTGAGTCCAGGGTATATCAGAGGATCGCGCGTTATGTGGAGATCGAAGGGGAACCTTACGTTGTAGAGATGTTGAATGTTCTGGGGGATGCAGCAGACTCAGAGGCAAATGCAAGGGAAGCACTGGTGGCAAAAGTCCGGGGATATAATGAAGAACTGTATCTGGATGCGCTGACAGGAGCTTACAACCGCAGATATTATGAGGACAGGATCCGCAAAGTGAAAAGTCATGCAGGAGTTGCAATGATCGATCTGGATGATTTTAAACTGTACAATGATACCTGCGGACATAATGCAGGGGATATGGTGTTAAATACAGTTGTGGGGATCGTGCGCAAATGTATCCGAAAAACAGATATCCTGATCCGGTATGGGGGCGATGAATTTCTGCTGATCCTTCCGGATGTGTCGGAAGATGTTTTTTCAAAGAAGTTAAAACAGATCCGGGATATGGTCTATGAGGCAGAAGTTCCCGGATATACACAGCTTCACCTGTCTGTAAGCATTGGAGGCGTTTTGGCTGATAATGAAACAGTGGAAAGCGCAGTAGGAAGAGCGGACAGCCTGATGTATCAGGCAAAGAACCGGAAAAATATGACGGTAACAGAAAAGTCCGGTATTGACAGTGTGAAAGGCAGGGAAAAGCAGCAGGTCCTGATCGTAGATGATTCCCAGATGAACCGTGAGATCCTTGCTGTGATCCTGGAAGAGGAATACAAGATCTTAGAAGCTGCAAACGGGGAAGAATGTATTGATCTGTTAAAGCAGTATGGAACCGGTATCTCACTGATCCTTTTGGATATCAATATGCCGGTGATGGATGGTTTTGAAGTATTGGCGCTGATGAACCGAAACCACTGGATCGAAGACACGCCGGTGATCATGATCTCCAGCGAAGATGGCGCGGCTTATGTGAGAAGGGCTTATGAAATGGGGGCATCTGATTATATCAGCCGTCCTTTTGATGCCCAGGTAGTACATCAGAGAGTGTTTAATACCATTAAACTTTACGCAAAGCAGAGACATCTGATCAGTCTGGTTACAGACCAGATCCAGGAAAAAGAGAAACACAACCGGATGATGGTCAGCATCTTAAGCCAGATCGTTGAGTTCAGAAATGGAGAAAGCGGCAGCCATGTATTACATATCAATACGATCACGGGCATGCTGCTGGAACGTCTGATGCAGAAAACAGACCAGTATCATCTGCTGTGGTCAGACCGTTTCATGATCACAACAGCTTCCGCACTTCATGATATCGGGAAAATAGGAATTGATGAAAAAATATTAAACAAGCCGGGAAAACTGACAAAAGAAGAATTTGAGATCATGAAGACTCATACACTGATCGGTGCTTCTATGTTGGACAGTCTGGAAATGTTCCGGAATGAAAAACTGGTACAGGTTGCATACCAGATCTGCCGGTGGCACCATGAGCGGTATGATGGAAAAGGGTATCCGGACGGATTAAAGGGGGAAGAGATCCCGATCGCAGCCCAGGTGGTTGCAATGGCAGATGTATATGACGCCCTTGTAAGTGAGCGTGTATACAAGAAGGCATTTTCCCACGAAAAAGCCATTGAAATGATCTTAAACGGGGAATGTGGAGTCTTTAATCCCATCCTGTTAGGATGTCTGGTGGATATCCAGGATCGGTTAAAAGAAGAACTGCAGTCCGGATTTCAAAAGAAGAAAAATGAGGATCTTTATCCGGTATTATCAGAGGAGATAAAAGAGGAGACAGAAAAGTGAGAGAAAACAGAATATCTGTTTTTAGAAAACATACCTTAGGTATACTGGTTGCTTTGGGAATGGTTCTGTTTGGTTCTGTATTCATTTTATTTACAAATATTGGAAAAAACAAAGCGACTGTGGCAGCAGAAGAAACGTTACAGTTTATAAAGGAACAGAGCAGCCGGTCAGAGGCATTTGCAGAGTTTTATCAGGGCCTTCATCTGGAAATGAACGGGATCATAATGATCTGCAAAAATGGCCTTGTGACAGGATCAAATTTTGAGGAATATCAGGGAAAAACGCAGGCAGAGGCACCTTTGATCCAGAATATAACAGAAGAGACAGAGCCGGATACTTTATTTTCCTTTCGCTACTACGGATCTGCTTATTTTGGGGTCTTTGAGTCTTATGGAGAGAATGATCTGTACGTATTTTATCCTGTGGCTTCTGTTTTTTTCCTGAGGACCCTGGCATTAGCTTATGTCATGATCCTTTATATCCTTTTATGCAGTGTTTTCTTATGGCTGCGTCAGAGAGAAGAAAAGGAGCAGGAAGAAAGGGAAATGGCCTGTCAGGAGGCAGTTTTGTTATCTGCCACAAAGGAAGAAAAGGCAAATGCAGCTAAATCAGACTTTCTTCGCAAGCTCAGTTATGACATCCGCACTCCTATCAATGGCATCCGGGAACTGGTAGAATTGGGCAATCGTTATGACCATGACCTTGAAAAGCAGAGAGAATGCAGGAAAAAAATATGGGAGACCTCAGATGTGCTGTTAGATCTGATCTCAGACATGGTGGATATGGACAAGTTGGAGTCTGGCGCTGTGGATTTGGAACTGAGATCTTTTGATATGAGGGAGTTATATGAGGATGTCTGCCAGTGGGCAAAAGAGCTTGCTGCTGACAGAGGGATCCGTTACCACAGCAGACAGTTATCTGGGAAAAACTGGAAATTATATGGCAGTCCGTCTCACTTAAAGCAGATCCTGAAAAATGTTGTGGGAAATGCTATTAAAGATAACCGTGGTGGTGACTGTGTAGAACTTTCCTGTGAAGAACGTCAGTCCGCGGGAGGGACAGCCTGGTTTGAATTTGTCTGTACAGATACCCGAAGTTCTTACAGAAGAGGGGAACCGGGATTGGCAGTTGCCAAAGGCCTGATCCAGATGATGGGCGGGGAGATCCATTTTTCAGATGAAGAAACAGGCGAAGCATTCTGCAGGATCCGTCTGCCGTCCCTTATTGATGAAGAACAGGCGCAGGAGAAAGACGCAAAGGTCCAGGAAGCTGTGAAACGTCCTGTATCCATCCGGGGAAAGAAGATCCTTTTAGTGGAGGATAATGAGCTGAATATGGAGATCGCAGAGTTCCTTTTGCGAAAAGAAGGAGCCCAGGTCATAAGAGCCTGGAATGGAAAAGAAGCGTTAGAATGTTTTGAGGCTTCTGCTCCGGGAGATATTTCCGTGATCCTTATGGATCTTGTAATGCCGGTGATGGATGGATTTCAGTCAGCAAAAGCGATCCGGAGCCTGGAACGGGAAGATGCCTCTAAAGTAGCGATCATCGCCCTTACAGCCAGCGATTATGAAGAAGATGCACAAAAATGCCGTCAGGCAGGAATGGATGAACATCTTCCAAAACCATTAGACGCAGGAAATTTGATCCGGGTGATCCAGAAATACTTAAGATGATTGGGTGAGTGCAAAGAACATAGCAATCCGGTATCAGAAAAATTAAGAAAAAAGAGCTGCACGGCTTTGGGGCTGTGCAGCTCTTTTAAAGTCTGGTTAAATCAGATTAGATGGTATCTTCCTCGATGGTAGCTGTTTCTTTTTCAGGTTCAGCTGCCTTGGCTGTCTCTTCTTTTTCTTCGCTTTCTTCTTCCAGATCATCAGCGGCTTCCGGATTAACAGAAACAGAGATGTTTTCTTCTTTTGCTGGTGAAGGAGAGTGATCCAGACGTTCGTAGTCGTAAAGATCGTCATCGTCTACATAGTCATCATCCAGATAATCTTCTTCTGTAAAAGAGTCTCCCTTTTTAGGATCATCCTCTTCTTCAAAGAGATCGTCTTTTTTTGCTTTCATGGAGTGGATAGCGATATGTGCGGTATCTACAGCAGCGGAAACTGCTTCGTGGGCTGTATCGGAGAACAGATTTCCTGCATCTTTTAATACATTTTTAGTAGCAGATGCCATATCTTTTGCTGCCATTTTAAATTCATCCCTGCTGGAATTTAAGGAGATATAATTGCGGTTTATTTTACGGGGATCAAAGGAGTCACTCTGGGAAGCGTCCTCGTCTTCTTCGTCCTCTTCAAATTCACGGAAATCTTTATCAAGCTCTTTATGGTAGATCTTGTACTGGAGTACATAGGAAACGCCAGCTGCCACAGCACCGGAAATAGCGGCAAAGGCTACAAACTTTCCAAAACCTTTCTTAGCCATACAAATACCCCCTTCTTAAAATAGTGTCTGAATTTATAAATTAGTATGTCTGATTATTATATTGTAATACGAACAGAAAAAAAAAGAAACTAAAATTGCAAAAAAATATAAAAGATTTACAAAGTTAAGAGACAAAATGAAAAAATTAGCACTCAGAACTTGACAGTGCTAACAATAGGTGCTATAACTTACATTGTGAGCGAAAGAAGCAGCGAAAAGTAAAAGCTGCAGGTAGAAAAATAAGAATGACGATCAAGGAGGAATCTAGTTATGAAGTTAGTTCCATTATTTGACAAAGTTGTATTAAAGCAGTTAGTTGCAGAAGAGACCACAGCATCCGGTATTGTTCTTCCAGGTGCAGCAAAAGAAAAACCACAGCAGGCAGAAGTTATCGCAGTAGGCCCAGGCGGTGTAGTTGACGGCAAGGAAGTTACCATGCAGGTTAAGGCTGGAGATAAAGTTATCTACTCCAAGTACTCAGGTACAGAAGTAGAGTTAGAGAAAGAAAAATACGTGATCGTAAAGCAAAGCGACATTTTAGCTGTTGTAGAGTAAAGAAAAATGCCAGAGGCATTTTTCGCTACGCAAACGCAGCGCAGCGGAGTTCGCGTTTCCCGTATAGTAGGTATAAATACGAAATAGTTTAGATTGTTCGGAGGTAAATAATCATGGCAAAGCAGATCAAATATGGTGTAGAAGCCCGCAAGGCACTGGAAGCAGGCGTAAATCAGTTAGCAGATACAGTTCGTGTAACCTTAGGACCGAAAGGACGTAACGTAGTTCTGGATAAGTCTTTCGGTGCTCCACTGATCACAAATGATGGTGTTACCATTGCAAAAGAGATCGAACTGGCAGATCCATTTGAGAACATGGGCGCACAGCTGATCAAGGAGGTTGCTTCCAAGACCAATGATGTAGCTGGTGATGGTACTACTACCGCAACTGTACTGGCACAGGCTATGGTAAATGAAGGTATGAAGAACCTGGCTGCAGGTGCTAACCCAATTATCTTAAGAAAAGGTATGAAGAAAGCAACTGATGCAGCTGTAGAAGCGATCAAGAAGATGAGCCAGCCAGTAGGCGGCAAGGCACAGATCGCAAGAGTAGCAGCTATCTCTGCTTCTGATGATGAAGTAGGAACCATGGTAGCAGATGCTATGGAAAAGGTTTCCAAAGACGGCGTTATCACCATCGAGGAATCCAAGACAATGAAGACAGAGCTTGACCTGGTAGAAGGTATGCAGTTTGACAGAGGTTACCTGTCCGCATATATGTGCACCGATATGGATAAGATGGAAGCAAATCTGGATGATCCATACATCTTAATTACTGATAAGAAGATCTCCAACATCCAGGAGATCCTGCCAATTCTTGAGCAGATCGTAAAGATGGGCGCAAGACTGCTGATCATCGCTGAAGATGTAGAAGGCGAAGCTCTTACAACCCTGATCGTAAACAAGTTAAGAGGTACTTTCAATGTAGTTGCTGTTAAGGCTCCTGGCTACGGCGACAGAAGAAAAGAAATGCTGCAGGATATCGCTATCTTAACCGGTGGTACTGTTATCTCCGAAGAAGTTGGTCTGGAATTAAAGGATGCTACCATGGAGCAGTTAGGCCGTGCAAAATCCGTTAAGGTTCAGAAAGAGAACACAGTGATCGTTGATGGTAACGGCAGCAAGGAAATGATCGCAGCAAGAGTTGCCCAGATCCGTAAGCAGATCGGTGAGACCACTTCTGATTTCGACAGAGAGAAATTACAGGAGCGTCTGGCTAAGTTAGCTGGCGGTGTAGCTGTTATCCGTGTAGGTGCTGCTACTGAGACCGAGATGAAGGAAGCTAAGCTTCGTATGGAAGATGCTTTAAATGCAACCCGTGCAGCAGTTGAAGAGGGAATTATCGCAGGCGGCGGTTCTGCTTATGCACATGCTACCGTTGATGTTCAGAAGGTAGTTGATACTCTGGAAGGTGACGAGAAGACCGGTGCCAAGATCATCTTAAAGGCTCTGGAAGCTCCTCTGTTCCACATTGTAGCAAACGCAGGTCTGGAAGGCGCTGTTATCGTAAACAAGGTAAAAGAGTCCCCGGTTGGCGAAGGCTTTGATGCTTACAATGAGACTTTCGTAAACATGATCGAAGCAGGTATCTTGGATCCTGTTAAGGTTACAAGAAGTGCATTACAGAATGCAAACAGCGTTGCATCTACATTACTGACCACTGAGTCTGTAGTAGCAACCATCAAGGAGCCAGCTCCGGCTGCTCCGGCTGCACCTGATATGGGCGGAATGTATTAATCAGAAATATAAAAATAGGAATATACTGTTAGTAAAAAGAAGTCTGTGGCGGATAAAAACGTTGCAGACTTCTTTTTTTGTTAAAAATTTGTCTGACCTATTGCCTTTTTAATAAAAAAATGCTAATCTAAACTCATGAGATGTCAGACGAATTTTTAAAAAATAATATGATGAATTAAAAGGAGAACGGTTATGAAGTTACACAGTCAGGAAGTTAGAAAACTTGCACCGGAAAATGACCCGTTAAAGATCGGAATGGGATGGAGCGTGGCAGATCTGGATAAACCTCAGATTTTAGTAGAAAGCTCTTTTGGTGACAGTCATCCGGGAAGTGCCCATCTGAACCAGTTTGTAGAAGAGGGCGTAAAAGCAGTCAACGATAACGGAGGAAAAGCAGCCAGATATTATGTGACCGATATCTGCGACGGCATTGCCCAGGGACATGACGGCATCAATTATTCTCTTGCACACAGAGATATGATGACCAATATGATCGAAGTTCACGGAATGGCAAGCGGCTTTGACGGCGGCATGTTTATTGCCAGCTGCGACAAGTCCGTGCCTGCTATTTTAATGGGTATCGGCCGTTTAAAGGATATGAGTGCTATTGTAGTTACTGGCGGTGTTATGGAGGCACATACTATTACACCTAAGTATGTGGAAAATGACCCGGCCTGCGCTATTAACGAACTGCTGACACTGGAGCAGATCGGTAAATTCGATGCACAGGAAAAGAGAGGCGAGATCCCGGAGGAACAGTTAAATTATTATAAGCACAATGCATGCCCAAGCTGCGGCGCATGTTCCTTTATGGGTACTGCTTCCACCATGCAGATCATGGCAGAGGCATTAGGCCTTATGCTTCCAGGCACTGCCCTGATGCCCGCAACTGCACCTGAATTAAAGCAGGCTGCTTATGATGCAGGAAAACAGCTGATGAAGTTAGTAGAAAAAGGTATCAAGGCAAAGGATATCGTTACCATGAAGAGCTTTGAGAACGCTATTATGGTACATGCTGCTATCAGCGGTTCTACCAATGCTACCATGCACATTCCTGCTATTGCCCATGAATTCGGCTTTGAAGTAGATGCAGAAACCTTTGACCGTATGCACAGAGGAGCTCATTACCTGCTTAATATCCGTCCATCTGGTGACTGGCCAGCCCAGTATTTCTATTATGCAGGCGGTGTTCCAAGAGTTATGGAAGAGATTAAGGATATGCTGCATCTGGATGTAATGACAGTTACAGGCAAGACCTTAGGTGAGAACCTGGAAGAATTAAAGAAAAATGGTTTCTATGACCACTGCGATGAACTGTTAAGAGAAAAAGGCAAGCTGTTAGGACGCGAAATCAAGCGTACAGAGATCATCCATGCCTTTGATGATGCAAAGGGAACAGATGGAAGCATTGCTATTTTAAAGGGCAACCTGGCTCCGGAAGGCTGTGTGATCAAGCACACTGCATGCCCGAAGGAAATGTTTGAGGCAACTCTTCTTGCAAGACCATTTAACAGTGAGGAAGAGTGTATTGACGCTGTTCTTAAGAGAAAGGTAAAACCAGGGGATGCTATCTTTATCCGCTATGAGGGACCAAAGGGAAGCGGTATGCCTGAAATGTTCTATACAGGTGAAGCTATATGTTCTGACCCGAAACTGGCTTCCAGCGTGGCACTGATCACTGACGGACGTTTCTCCGGTGCATCCAGAGGCCCGGTTATCGGTCATGTAAGCCCGGAAGCTGCTGCAGGCGGACCTATTGCATTGATAGAAGAAGATGACCTGATCTATATTAATGTAAAAGAGCGCAGACTGGAGATCGTAGGCGTAAAGGGTGAAAAGCGCACTCCAGAGGAAATGGAAGAGATCTTAAAGGCCAGAAAAGCCAAATGGCAGCCAAAGCCTCCGAAATATACCAAGGGAACCCTTAAGCTGTTCTCTGAACATGCAGTATCACCTATTAAAGGCGGATATATGGTGTAGTTTGACAAAATATGGATATAAGATAAAAGATGCTTTCCGCACATTTGTGTGGGGAGCATTTTTTATCTTATTTCAGAAGAAAAAGAGTTGACGTTTGATTTAAAATCCATGATAATATAATCGTTTATATGCGATTAGGGATAAAATATCGAAAGAAAGAGATGGTATTATGGTAACAATCAAAGATGTGGCGAAGAAAGCTGGGGTTTCAGTATGTACAGTCTCCAGGACAATTGCCGGAAAAGGATATATTAAGCAGGAAACAAGGGAACGGATCACGAAAGTAGTAGAAGAACTTGGGTATGCTCCTAATAAAACGGCAGTAGGATTAAAAACAGGCCAATCTAATCTTCTGGCGCTGGTGGTTCCAAGTATAAGGAATGTATATTATCCTAAGTTGGCACGGTATGTCCAGAATTATGCAAATGAAAAAGGATATATGATGTTGCTTTGCAGTACAGATTACAGTGTGAAAAAAGAAAAAGAATTTTTAGAACGTCTGTATAGTCAGAATGTGGGTGGAGTGATCGTTACTACATGTTCCGATGAAAATGAGCACATAAAACGATTAAAAACATATGGAATACCATATATATATTTAAACAGAACGTATGAGGATGATCTGGACCATTGTCTTAGGATAAAAAATAGAAAAGCAGCAGATGAGGCAGTGAGTTATCTTATAGATATGGGACATAAAAACATTGGTGGTTTATTCCGCAGTTTTGATAATATGATCTATAGAGAACGCTATGAAGGAATGCTGGATTCATTAGAGAGGCATGGATTAAGGATAGATAAAGAAAAAATTTTATTCAATGTAGAAGATTCTGAGGATTCATATCAGATCATAGAAAGGCTTTTACGACAGGATAATAGACCAGGGGCAATTTTTGCCAGTGATGATATGCTAGCATATGGTGTATATAAAGTAGCATATGACCTTAAATTAAGTATACCGGGAGAATTGTCTGTTGTGGGTTTTGATAATTCTATTATGTCAGATGTGATAGCACCTCATTTGACTACTTATGAAACACCTGCAAAAGAACTGGCTAAAATGGCAGTTGCTGCTATTGATCAGTACATATGCAGTGGGAAAATGCCGAAAACTTCGATCATAGAAGGGAAAATGATATTCAGAGAATCTGTGTCTAAAAAATAAGTTGTCAAAATGCACAAAATGAATACATATAAATTGTGAGAAATAATGTCTTGTAAATCAATGTATAAACGTTTATAATTAAAAACAAGCAATATATAAACGTTTATATAACAACAAATTAAAAAACAAGATAGGAGGAAGTATATATGTTAGAAGGAACAAAAATATTAAGTTTTACACATTATCTGCAGGGACCATCAGCAGCACAAGTATTGGCAGATCTGGGAGCAGAAGTTGTAAAGGTGGAGGCACCAAAAGGAGCATTTGAACGTACATGGTCTGGGTGTAATACATACATCAATGGAATAAGCGTATTTTTCCTTTTAGGCAACAGAAACCAAACCTCGATTGCGGTTAACTTAAAAAGTCCAGAAGGCAGGATATGGCTGGCAGAACACATCGTGATTCTGTGCTGCTCTCAGAGACAAATATAAGGGTATCTGCTCCGGCATTTGTCAAAGTACCACGAGAGGATATCCGGGAGAGACCATCCGCCCGAAAAAACTCCTCTCATAAGGTACTCACACAAAATCACGATTTGAGAGGGTACTAATCAAAAAATTTTTTAATTTTTTTCAAAGCTGCTTCAATGCTCTCTCTTACTGACATATCGCTGACTCCCAAGCGCTTTTCAATAAATGTGTAACAGGTGTTCTGTTATCTGTAATAAGTTGCAATTATCTTCGTTTATCTTATTATTTCTACAAA
>OLQM01003133.1_pt1 | contig 14874 bp, 14 predicted proteins | sample 1673161 | NCBI WGS metagenome assembly OLQM01 (sample SAMEA3136761, study PRJEB25190) | human gut metagenome | reverse complement strand
CCGGCTTCCAGCAGCAGTTGCGCCCAACGTTCTGCGCAATGCTCTTCACCGCCGGTGCGGCGGAAGTCATTGCAGGCAGCATCGCCAAGGCTTACACATCCAACGGCGCGACCCTCTCCGTCCTGCTCTATCTGCGGGCCTTCGAGGACGGCGACTTCGCCTCCGCCTGGGGCATCGGCGCAGTGCTGCTGGTTCTGGTGCTTCTCATCGACCTCGCAGCCCGTCTGGCAAAAACAAAGCTCAAACAGAAACAGTAAGGGGTATTTTATGGATAACAATATGCCGGTCATCTCGGCAAAAGATCTGAACCTCTGGTACGGCGACTTCAAGGCCCTCAAGGGCATCTCGCTGGACGTGGGCGAACAGGAGATCACTGCCCTCATCGGTCCCTCGGGCTGCGGCAAATCCACCTTTCTCAAGACCCTGAACCGGATGAACGACCTTGTGCCGAATGTCCGCATCGAGGGCGACGTCCGGCTCCGGGGTGAGGATATTTTCTCAAAGGAGATGCAGCTGACCGACCTGCGCCGCCGCGTGGGCATGGTCTTCCAGAAGGCGAACCCCTTCCCCATGAGCATCTACGACAATATTACTTACGGCCCCAAGCTCCACGGCGTCCGCAATAAGGCGGAGCTGGATGAACTGGTGGAAAGCTCCCTGCGGGGTGCTGCCCTCTGGGACGAGGTGAAAGACCGTCTGAAAAAGAGCGCGCTGGGCCTCTCCGGCGGCCAGCAGCAGCGCCTGTGCATCGCCCGGGCTCTGGCTGTCAAGCCCGAAGTCCTGCTGATGGACGAACCCACCAGCGCCCTCGACCCTGGCTCCACCATGAAGGTGGAAGAGCTGATGAGCGAGCTGAAAAAGAACTACACCGTGGTCATCGTCACCCATAACATGCAGCAGGCGGCCCGTATCAGCGACCGCACGGCCTTCTTCCTGCTGGGTGAGCTGGTGGAGTGCGGCCCCACGAGCGAGATCTTCAGCACCCCGAAGGATAAGCGCACCGAGGACTACATCTCGGGCCGCTTCGGTTAAAAAGGAGGGTTTGCGATATGAGCACACGCACACAGTACGAAGCCGACCTCGCGGCCCTGAAGGGATCGCTGGCCAAGATGAGCCAGCTCTCTGCCGACGCGGTGGAAGAGGCGCTGGAAGCCCTCTGCACGGCGGACGCCGAGGCAGCAAAGGGCATCGTCAAGGGCGACACCGAGGTCAACCGGATGGAGCGGGACATCGAGCACCGCTGCATGACCCTGCTGCTGCGTCAGCAGCCGGTGGCAGGTGATCTGCGCTTTATCTCTGCTGCCATGAAAGTGGTGACAGACGTGGAGCGCATCGGTGACCATGCCGCCGACATCGCGGAGATCGTCCCCCATCTGGCCGGCGTCCGCAAGGCGGGCGACCCTGCCGTGAGCAGGAGCATCGAGATGGGTCGTAAAGCCCACAAGATGCTGCAGGACGCCATGAGCGCCTTTGCGGCAGAAGATGAGGCGGCGGCAAAAGCCGTCATCGACGCCGACGACGCGGTGGACTACGACTTCAACACCATCAAGCAGATGCTGGCGGCGGAGATCGCCGCCGACCCCGGCAAAGTGGACGCCGCGCTGGATGTGCTGATGGTCATCAAGTACCTCGAGCGCATCGGCGACCACGCCGTGAACATCGCCGAGTGGGTGGAGTTCCTGCGCACGGGCCGGTATCACCACGAGAAGATGTTCTGAGTTCTGTTTTCCTCTTTTTCTTTTCCTGAAAAGCTGCTGTCCGAGGCGGACGGCAGCTTTTGTTTTGTCGAAACCCCGTCTGAAAAATTTTGGAGTTTTTTCTTGTCTTATGCAATTTCTGGCCCGGATGCGCCGTATTATAAGCAGAAGCCTCCCAACAGAGGGACGCTTATGAGACCTGAGCGCGGCCCGGCTCCGACATCCCCCATGTCCCCGGCTGCGCCGCAACGGAGGATACCTATGAGCATCAAGAAATTCCCGCTGGAAGCCTACGGCGCGGCCGTCAGCCGCGAAGAGCTGGTGCAGGCGGCTTTGGATGAGATCACCAAGAATTACCGTGAGGCCAGCCTCTCCAATGTGGCCCGCAGCTACGGCGTTTCGCTGGCGTATGTCAGCGAGTGCGTCCGGGCCCAGACCGGAAAGACCTATAAGGAGCTGCTGCAGAAGCACCGGATGGAGACCGCCGCCCGCCTGCTGCGCCGCAGCGACCTGAACATCCAGCAGATCATCACCCAGGTGGGCTACGAGAACACCAGCTACTTCTACCGCCTGTTCCATGAGCGGTATGGCCAGAGCCCCCGGGAGTACCGCCGGGCACGCAGCCAGCGCACATAAGTGCATCAGTGAACGACCCTCTCCGCCTTTGCAGCAGGCTTTGACGGAGAGGGCCGTTTTGTGTTATATTAAGGCAGAACGATCAGGGCGGGCAGCGGCCTGCCGGAAGAGAGGTTGGATGAAGATGTTTCGTGGAGCAAGACGTGCAGATCTGGATGCGATCCTGAAAATTTATGCCCGCGCCCGGCAGGCGATGGCGGATTCCGGCAACCCCACCCAGTGGGGAGATCATTTCCCGCCGCAGGAGCTGCTGGAAGAGGACATTGATTCCAACCGGCTGTTCCTCTACCTTGTCAACGGCGAGCTGGAGGGCGTGTTTGCCTTTATCCTTGGCCCGGACCCCACCTATGCCCGGATCGAGGATGGCAAGTGGCTGAACGATACCCTGCCCTACGGCACCATCCACCGGCTGGCTTCGGCGGGCAGGCACCCCGGCGTTGCCGCCGCTGTGATCACCTGGTGTCTGGAGCACTGCGAGAGCCTGCGGGCCGACACCCACGCTGACAACAAGATCATGCAGCACCTGCTGGAAGAAAACGGCTTTACCAAGTGCGGCATCATCCATGTGGAGGATGGCACGCCCCGCATTGCCTACCAGAAAATGTCCCTTACCCTGCCTTTGCGCCGGGATTGAACCGCAAAAATGCGCCGCCCCACCGGAAACGATGGGGCGGCGCTGTTTTTATGCGGTTCTGTCAGGCGTGGAAGGGAGCGGGTGCGCCTGCGTTCAGGAAGCGGCAGCTGCCGGAGCTTCCGGGGCGGGCTGCTCTGCCGCAGTTTCTTCCGGCGTGGGCTGGAAATACTTCTCGTACAGCTCCATGCCGATGCGGTAGCCCTGCCACACGATGACCGCCGTGCCTGCACCGGCCACGCCGATGATGGCGGCAGTGCCCAGAATGCTGGGCTCGCTCTCGATGGTGGCATCCCGGTACTGGGCTTCCACGGTCACGGTGCTGCCCTTGGCCACGCTGCCCGCCGGGATGGTAAAGCTCTCCTCGTTGTAGGCGACCGCCGGGTTGCCCAGCAGGCTGGCTTCATCCATGGCCCACAGGTCGAACACCATGCCCTCGGGCACGGCGCTCTGGTTCAGCGTCACCTTGACCTCGGCATCCACCGGCACGCTGGCGCTGGTCATGGCTTCGCCGCCGTTGTAGGTGAACGTGCCGCCTTTTACCGTCAGGGTGTAGGTGGGGGCTTCGGGTTCGGGCTCGGGTTTGGGTTCGGGCTTCGGGTCGGGAATCTTTTCCCACTTGGCGTAAAGGGTGAGCTGGCCGGTAGGAGCGCCAGGGAAATCATACAGCTCGCCATCTTCTGTGAGCCAGCCCTTGAACTCATAGCCAACCACGTTGGGAAGCGTGGTGGGAGCTGTCAATGTCCCGCCCGTTTTGACGAACACTTTTATCATTCGCTCTGCTTCAGGCACTTTGTCGCCATAGTCGAAGGTGACGAGAGTGGGGACATAGCCAGAAAGAGCAGAAATAACGCTTTCACTTGTGCCAGAGTAGCGGATGTCATTCAGGCTAGTACAACCATCGAAAACATACGGGCCAATTGAAGTTACGCTGCCGGGAATCGTGATACTAGTCAGGCTAGAACAATTCTTGAAAGCCTCGAGGTCAATAGTTGTCACACTATCAGGAATCGTGATACTGGTGAGCTTAGTGCAGTTACAAAAAGCAGCCAAGCCAATTGAAGTTACACTGCCGGGAATCGTGATACTGGTGAGGTTGGTGCAATCTTCAAAAGCGCTGCTACCAATGGAAGTTATATTATTTGAAAGTGTGATGCTGCTTAAGTTTGTGCAATGGAAAAAAGCCAAGGGTCCGATATATGTGACACTTTGCGGAATTGTAATGTTAGTAAGGCTGGAGCAATAATAAAAAGCATCCCAGCCAATGGATATTACACTATCTGCAATGTCAACATGAGTTAGCTTAGCAAACCGGCTAAAAGCGCATTGTCCAATCGAAGTTACGCCGGGAGAAACGACAACAGAGGTGATTTGATCGTGGAAGCTGTACCATGGCTGATAGCTACCAAATGGAAAATCTTCCATTGCACCACTGCCGCTAATCGTCAACTTATAAGTACTCGGATCATCCGTGTTTTCGGTCAGCTGCCAAGTGACACCAGACCCATCTCCAGCTGCGCCGCCGGTCAGCTTGGCACCGGGTTCAACCACCAACTGGACATCCGGGTTCAGGGGGCGCAGTGCGGTTCCTGAACCGGAAAAATCATAATTGCCGCTTTCCAGCGTCAGCGTGTTATTGCTCGCATCAAACTTCCAGCCGTTGCCGCTGTATTTTTTGTTGCTGCCCATAGGGCCAACGGGGTAGCCGTTTTCGTCAATTACCAGCCGGGTCAGCATGCTCAGGGTAACGGTGTCTGTACCAGTGGATGGTGCGGTGAAAGTGACAAAAAAACTATCAGAGGGTGCATGGTCAGTAGAATAGCTTGCACTTGGTGCCCAATCTTTTAACAAACAAGGTGTGCCGTTTGTGTCTCCGAATGTAACATCAATAGGAAATAATATTGGTTGACTGATAGGGGAAAAAGTATATTCGATGGTGACACTGGTATCATGGTCGGAATTGGGAATAATATAACAGCCACCGATGAGACCATTGATTGTTGCGCGGCTAATCTTATAGATACCAGTGTTCTGGAGGTTCACATTCAAGGTATAGCCTTTAGCAACATGGCCACCCTCTGGCTTTTCACGAAAAATGCCGCCCTTTATGGTGCCATTGTTGGTAACGGATATAAACGTGCCATTTTCAATCGTGCCACTGGATTCATTGAATATGGCAGGGAGAAATTTTCCACCAGTGATAGAACCATGATTTATGAGGGAAGAGGAAGAAGAAAAAAAATAACCGCCACTGATTTTTCCGTTATTTATCACAGCGTTGTCGAAATTTCCCCTAACAATGGTTGCTTTTTCTCCAATCGTGAGTTTACATTTGGTGACATTTCCAGTGCCGGAAATAATTGAAAAAAAATCATATTCTGTCAGGTTGGCAGGATGCAGGTCAAGAGTGGTGCCATCATAGCTCCAGCCATCGCCAGAACAACTTGTAGTATGGGTACCGTTAGCATCGATAGAACCGACAGGATAGCCATCTGCAATTTTTAATTGGCCGCCTCCCTCCGCCCACGCTGTGATTGCCGACACAGGCAGGAGCGTTACCGCCATGCACAGCGCCACCAGAAGGCTGATAAGTCGTTTCTTCATAGGGGGTCCCTCACTTTCTTTGGGCCGGAAGTGGAGCTCCGGCAAAAATGGATGCTCTTACTTCCTTAAATACACGCCGCGCGGAATCCTTTCACCCTTTTTCAAAAAAATTTGAAAAAAAAAAAAACGAACTGCAAAACAGTCCGTTTTCGGGTCATCTTTCGTAATGTGTCCAAAGGCTTAAAATCTTGATGGTTTGCTCTTCTTCAAAAACATCATACACAAGGCGGTGCTGTACGTTGATGCGCCTGCTGTACGAGCCGTTCAAATCGCCCACCAGCTTTTCATAGGGCGGCGGGTTCTGGAACGGATTTTCTTTTATAATGGAGATCAGCGCCTTCGCCTTTTCGTCAAGATGGGCAGATTTCAGCTTTGGAATGTCCTTGAGCGCGGTTTTCGCATAAACAATCTTGTACATTTACCACTCCACAGCCGATTCGTCAACACAATCTTCCAGCGGTTCGGCCTTGGCCGCCATGAGCTTTTCCCGCATTCCCGGCACGGAGACGAGATAAAGCGTTTCCATAATGCCGCTGTAATCTTCTTCCGAAAGCAGAACAGCGTTGCCGTCTTTGGTGCAGATGTTCAGCGGTTCATTGTACTTTACGGTCTGCTCTACATACTGGAAAGCATTCTTGCGAAAGTTCGTGATATTAGTGGTCGTCATCGTGCATCACCTCTTATGTACATAATAGCGTACACACTGCGCGGTGTCAAGACCTTTTTTGCCGAACTTGGGGCTTGTGGAGCGGGGGCAATCGTTCTATAATACAAGCTGTGAAATGAATCACAAAAGGGGTGGAACGTATGGACAAAAAACTGAACGAGGCCGTGGCGGCGCTGCGGCCCCAGATGGTGGCGGCGCTCCAGCGGCTGGTGCGCAGGCGCAGTGTGGAGGCTGACCCGCTGCCGGGCAAGCCCTTTGGCGAGGAGGTGGATGCCTGCTTTGCCGAGGCGCTGGCCCTCTGCCATGAGCTGGGCTTTGAGACCACCGACATGGATCGGTACATCGGCTGGTGCGAGATCGGCACCGGGGACGAGATGGTGGCGGTGCTGGGGCATCTGGACGTGGTGCCCGAGGGCGAGGGCTGGCATCACCCGCCCTACGCCGCCGAGATCGAGGGCGGCAGGCTGTATGGCCGGGGTTCCATTGACGACAAAGGCCCGGTGGTGGCCAGCCTGTTCGCGCTGAAAGCCATCCGGGATCTGGGCATTCCGCTCAACCGCCGTGTCCGGCTGCTGTTCGGCCTGAACGAGGAGACCAACGACCGGGACGTGCTGTACTACAAGGCCCACGGCGGGGAGATCCCGGTGCTGGGCTTCACCCCGGACGGCGAGTATCCGCTCATCAACGGCGAAAAGGGCATCCTGAACGAGAGCTATGCTGTGCAGCTGCACCAGACCGGGGCCTGGCAGCTGAGCAGGGTGCAGGGCGGCGTGGCCGGTAATGTGGTGCCGGACTACGCCTGCGCTGCGCTGACCGCCCCGGCGGGGGCCTCCCTGCCGGATGCGGAGCACATCACCGTGACAGCCATCCCCGGCGGCTATCAGGTGGAAGCGGTGGGCGTTTCGGCTCACGGCAGCCACCCGGAGCAGGGCGAAAACGCCATCGGGCGGCTGGTGTGCTACCTCGACCGGCTGCCGCTGGAGGGGGATGCAAAACAGGCCGTGCACTTTCTGGCCGAGAAGCTGGGCACCGATCCCTACGGCGAGCGCCTGCTGGGCCACCGGCTGGAGGATGCGCTCTCCGGCCCCATGAGCTGCAACTGGGGGCTGATCGAGGGCGACGCGCAGCATCTGTGGGTCAAGCTGAACTACCGCTATCCTGTGACCATGGAACGGGCAGACTGCCAGCCCGCTGTGCAGGCCGCCTTTGAGGCCGCAGGCTGGGCGCTGGATGGGCAGGTGCACAAGGAAAAGCTCTACTACCCTGCCGAGACCCCGCTGGTCAGCGCCCTGCTGGAGGTTTACCGGGATGCCACCGGCGACAATGCCCCGCCCAAGTGCATCGGCGGCGGCACCTACGCCAAGATGCTGCCCAATGTGGTGGCTTTTGGCCCCCTGTTCGCGGGTGACCCGGTCACAGAGCATCAGCCCGATGAATGCATCGATCTGGAACGTCTGGTGCAGAACGCCCAGATCATTGCAAACGCCATTGTCAAGCTGGCAAACCTGCCGCTGGAATAAGAAGGAGGATGGGACTATGAAGATCACACAGGTGCGGCTGGGCCGCATTTCCACCCCGCTGCGGGTGCCGTTCAAAACGGCACTGCGCACTGTGAACAGCGTTGAGGATGTTATCGTGGAGCTCCACACCGATACCGGTGCGGTGGGCTACGGCGAAGCACCCCCGACCGGTGTCATCACCGGCGACACCACCGGGGCCATCCTCGGTGCCATTCAGGATCATATCGCCCCTGCCCTGCTGGGCCGCGACCTCGATGAATTTGAGGATCTGACCGCCGCTGTGCAGAAGGCGCTTGTCCACAACACCAGCGCCAAGGCCGCTGTGGATATGGCCCTGTGGGATCTGCTGGGCCAGAAGTACAGCGCCCCTGTTTACCGGATGCTGGGCGGTGCCCGCAGAAACATCGTGACCGATATCACCATCAGTGTCAACCCGCCGGAGGAGATGGCCCGGGATGCCCGCACCGCCGTCCAGCGCGGCTACGACTGCCTGAAGGTCAAGGTTGGCATTGACCCTGAGCTGGATGTGGCCCGCCTTGCCGCGGTGCGGCAGGCCGTGGGCCGGGACATCAAGCTCCGCATCGATGCCAATCAGGCCTGGAACGCCAAGCAGGCGGTCCGCATCCTGAACCAGATGCAGGAGAAGGGGTTGGACATTGAGTTCGTGGAGCAGCCCGTGCCCGCCGCAGACCTTGAGGGGATGCAGTATGTCACCCGCCATGCCGATGTGCCCGTGCTGGCCGACGAGAGCGTGTTCAGCCCGGCAGATGCCCTACGGATCATGCAGACCGGCGCGGCCGACCTTGTGAACATCAAGCTGATGAAGTGCGGCGGCATCACCAATGCCCTGCGCATTGCCGCCGCCGCTGAGGTGTATGGCGTGGAGTGCATGATCGGCTGTATGCTGGAAGCAAAGATCTCGGTCAACGCCGCTGTGGAGCTGGCCTGCGCCAAGAAGATCATCACCAAGATCGACCTCGACGGCCCGGTGCTCTGCAGCGAGGACCACATCCTCGGCGGTGCCGTGTTCAACGAAAAGAACATCACCGTCTCCGACGCGCCCGGCATGGGCATTCAGGGCTTTGTACCCGGCAAGGTGTCCTATCTCGACTAAAACAGGAACAGACCGCATCCCGAAACACACGGGGTGCGGTCTCTTTTTGTGAATATGTATTTCATATACGGACAGTGAAAAAAGCTCGTGTCTGTATATGTTGAAATGAAAAACAAAAAAAGCGGGTAAAATCTTTGACTTTTTGGCCTGCGAGGCGTATAATCGTACTTGTTCCGTGTAGAGGAATGGGGAAACTGTGCGCAATAGGCGCACAATTTGGATAGAGGAGTAGAAAAGTTATGAAAACGTTGAAAGCGGTTGCGGCAAGGTACAACGCCACCAGCCTGATCCTGCGCATCGTCATCGGCCTTGTGGTCGGTGCGGTGCTTGCACTGGCGGTGCCCGGTGCGGGCTGGGTGGAAGAGTTCGGCAGCCTGTTCGTGGGTGCCCTGAAGGGCATTGCCCCGGTGCTGGTGTTCATTATCGTGGCCAGTGCGCTGGCGCAGGGCACGTCCAGGCTGGACCGGCGCTTTGGCACGGTCATCTGGCTGTACATGCTCACCACCTTCCTGGCCGCCGCCATTGCGGTGGTGACCAGCTTCCTGTTCCCTCAGACCGTCGTTCTGGCCGAGGCGGCAGAATCCGAGGTGGTGCCCCAGGGTCTGGGCGAGGTGATGAACACCCTGCTCACCAACTTTGTGGCAAACCCCGTCAGTGCCCTGCTGAACGGCAATTACATCGGCATCCTGTTCTGGGCCTGCCTGTTCGGTCTGGCCATGAAGAAGTACGGCGCGGACAGCACCAAGCTGTTCCTGGCGAACACAGCGGATGCAGTCTCCCAGATCGTCCGCTGGATCATCAATCTGGCACCCTTCGGCATCATGGGCCTTGTGTACACCAACGTGTCCAGCAACGGCCTGTCCATCTTTACCCAGTACGGCAGGCTGCTGCTCCTGCTGGTGGGCACCATGCTCTTTATGGCACTGGTCGTCTCGCCCTTTATCATCTTTGTGTATCTGCACTGCAACCCGTATCCGCTGGTGTTCCGCTGCCTGCGTGAATCCGGCCTGACCGCCTTCTTCACCCGCAGCTCTGCCGCCAACATCCCGGTCAATATGGATCTGTGCGAAAAGCTGGGGCTGGATAAGGATATGTATTCCGTCTCCATCCCCCTGGGCGCTACCATCAATATGGATGGTGCCGCCATCACCATTACCATTATGACGCTGGCTGCGGCCAATACGCTGGGCATTCAGGTGTCCCTGCCCGCTGCCATCCTTCTTTCGGTGATGAGCGCTCTGGGTGCCTGCGGCGCTTCCGGCGTGGCTGGCGGCTCCCTGCTGCTGATCCCCATGGCATGCTCCCTGTTTGGCATCTCCAATGATATCGCCATGCAGGTGGTCGGTGTCGGCTTTATCATCGGCGTGGTGCAGGATTCCGTGGAAACTGCCCTGAACTCCGCCGGTGACGTGGAATTTGCCGCCACTGCGGAATATCACCAGTGGCGCAAGGAGGGCAAGCCCCTGCCGGCGTTCCTGTGCAAGTGATGCAAAACTGAAACGGCTTTTCAAAGGCTGCTGTGCTGCTGGCACGGCGGCCTTTTTGTTTGGAACTTTTTTCTGGGCATTTTGCACAGGAAAGCCCTCGTCCTGTTTGAAATTGACGGATTCTGACGGATTTTGCATGAGAGTATCCACTTTTGCAGAAGAAATTCTGGGCAAAACGGAGAGAAAATCTGAAAAAACTTTCCAAACAAGGTTTCAATCGTCCATGTATACAAGAACTTTATTTTTCATAAAAAACGTTTTGTGCTAGTTGCGCAAAGAACGAAAGAACGTTAAAAATGTATCACTAAATTCATAGTTTGTTCATAGAATTTATAAAACGATTTCATAATTGAGTGGCATAATATGGCCATCCTCAGAGAGGAGAACAAAAGAACGAAGGGTTCTGAACGGTTCCGCTTTGAGGATGCAGGGAGATAGAGGCCCTGCCAAAAAACACAATGACATTTACCGATATACGGAGGATATTTATTATGATGAACAAGAACACTGCTATTCTGGACAACACTATGATGGACGCTTACCTGACTGTCACCGAGGGCGTGTCCGATAACTGCGGCATTGGCCTGGCTTTTGCAAGCCTGCTCGAGAGCGCAAAGAAGAACTTTGTCAACCAGAGCAACCGCCGCGCTGTCAATGCAAGCTTTGCCGGCTGATCTTCTCCAATTTGCCGGTTGAAGATTCTCCTTCTTTTTTTGTTACAGCTGCTGCCACACTGTAATATGAACTGAAAAGCCCGGAACCACCTGCCGCCATAGCAGGTACGGTTCCGGGCTTTTTTGCTGTGTGGGTTCGGTCAGCGCAGGGGTTTTAAGCCGTCAGCTTTGCTTTCTGCAGTGCAGCCACGATCAGCGGAATGAGGATGAGCTGCGCCACGATGCCGGGCACGGCAGTGAGCACCGCACCGGACAGGAACGCGCTGAACGGGAAACTGGAGCCGGACAGACCGGCCAGCACAAAGCGTACTGCACCCCAGACAAGGCGGCCTGCCACCATTGAGGTGACAAGGGTGGCGTAGGTCATGGGCAGGGTATGCTGCACCTTGCGGTACATGAAACCGGCCACAGCGCCGTACGTGGCCAGCTCAAAGGCCATGGCGATGGCAATGGGGTACATCGGGGGCATCCCGAACAGCACCGAGCGGAGCAGCGGGGCGGCAAAGCCCAGTGCCAGGCCCCAGGGGCCGCCCAGCACGAAGCCAGCCAGCAGCACCGGGAAGTGCATGGGGCAGAGCATATTGCCGATCTGAGGCACATGGCCGGTGATCATGGGCAGCACAAAGGCCAGTGCCAGAAACAGTGCGGCCAGCACCAGATCACGGGTCGCGGAACGGGTCTTGGTATTCATCAATGATTCCTCCTGAAAATGCGCAGACAAAAAGGGCCTGCCGCCGGCACGCGCGCCAGCGGCAGACCCCTTCATGGTGTCTGTTTCAAAATAATGTTTGCGGGGAGAAACACGGGCTTCGGCCCGCAAAGCCCCGGCTTCAGCCGGGAATTGTGCAAAAAGTATAGCAGATGCAAAGCCGCCTTGTCAAGCTCAGCGGATGAGGATGGTTACGGGGCGGTGTTTGCGGATTTTTGAAATTTGTAGATGTAATAAAAGGAATCTTCACCGGGGCCTTCTGCAAATGTACTGTTGCAGACATTGGTGTGAGAATAACCATTGTCGGAGGCTGCATTCAATTCGGCATCAGAAAGCAAGCCGGCCAAAAGCTGCAAAAATGTTTTGCGGGGGCAAAATGGCCCTGCATTTTCAACAAAAACGGGGACATTTACAAGCGATTTTGCCAAGGGATGTACATTTTGACGAAAGAACCTTGACGTTTTTGCATAGAATAGATAATATAGACTTGAGAAATAGCGCATCGGGGCGTACGGCCCGGGTGCGTACCATATCCGATGCAAACGCTGAGGTTCATACGGGAGGACCAAAGATGACAAATGCAGAAAAGCTTACCCTGGCAAAACACGCCTGCCACATCCGCATGGGCGTGATCGAGGGCACTCACAGCGCCAAGTGCGGCCATCCGGGCGGCAGCCTGGATATCGCCGAGGTGCTGGCGTACCTCTATTTCGTAGAGATGAAGGTGGATCCGAAGGATCCCAAGAACCCTGACCGCGACCGTCTGGTGCTCTCCAAGGGCCATGCGGCCCCGGCGCTGTACGCCGCGCTGGCGGAGCGTGGGTTCTTCCCGGTGGAGGACCTCAAGACCCTGCGCAAGATCGGCAGCTACCTGCAGGGCCACCCCAACATGAACAGTGTGCCGGGCGTGGATATGTCCACCGGCAGTCTGGGTCAGGGCGTGAGCGCCGCCTGCGGCATGGCACTGGGTGCCAAGCACGCCGGTAAGCCCATCAATGTTTACACCATCCTGGGTGATGGCGAGGTGGAAGAGGGCGAGTGCTGGGAGGCCTTTATGTTTGCTTCTCACTACGGCCTGTCCAACCTCTGCGTCATGCTGGACCGCAACCATCTGCAGATCGACGGCACCACCGAGACCGTGATGAACAGCGCCCCGCTGGAGGAGAAGCTGAAGGCCTTCAACTTCAACGTGCTGACCATCAACGGCCACGATCTTGATGCCATTGAGAGCGCCATCGCCGCTTTCCACGCTGAGAACGAAAAGCCCACCTGCATCATTCTGGATACCCTCAAGGGCAAGGGCGTTTCCTTTATGGAGAACTCCGTTGACTGGCACGGCAAGGGCCCCAACGATGAGGAATACGCACAGGCCATGCAGGAGCTGAATGCAGCTTACGCCGCGCTGGAAGAGGAGGACAAGTAAGATGGCAGAAGTGAAGAAAATCGCTACCCGTGACAGCTACGGCAACACCCTGAAGGAGCTGGCCGCCGAGGGCCACGACGACCTGGTGGTGCTGGACGCTGACCTGGCTGCCGCCACCAAGACCGGCATGTTCCGTAAGGCGCACCCGGACCGTCACTTCGACTGCGGCATTGCCGAGGGCAACATGATGGGTGTGGCCGCAGGTCTGGCCACCATGGGTTATGTTCCCTTTGTTTCCAGCTTTGCCATGTTTGCCGCAGGCCGTGCCTTTGAGCAGATCCGCAACTCGATCGCCTACCCCCGCCTGAACGTCAAGATCGGTGCCACCCACGGCGGCATCTCCGTGGGCGAGGACGGTGCTTCCCACCAGTGCTGCGAGGACTTTGCCCTGATGCGCAGCCTGCCCGGCATGACCGTGATCTGCCCCGCAGACGATGTGGAGGCCCGTGCCGCTGTGCGTGCCGCTTACGCCATGCAGGGCCCTGTTTACCTGCGCTTCGGCCGTCTGGCTGTGCCTGTGTTCCACGATGAGGCTACCTACCACTTTGAGCTGGGCAAGGGCGAGCAGATCACCGAGGGCAACGACATTGCCATCATCGCCACCGGTCTGATGGTCAACGAGGCCCGCCTGCCACTCCTCATCAAGAATGTTAATGGTATCAAGATTGCGATACTCTCCTATTCTTATGGTTACAACGGTCTGGATTCAAATCTGACTAAGAAAGAGGTTGCGGATCATTTGTCGAATCTAGATGAAAAACGTATGAAGGCTGAGATTGAACGTGCTGAAAAAGAAGCTGATATCACTGTTATCATGCCGCAGATGGGCGTTGAGTATCGTTTGGAACCGACAAAAGAGCAGATTACCCTTTATCATAAGATGATTGATTGGGGGGCTGATGTTATCTTTGGAGGACATCCTCATGTGGTTGAGCCGTCTGAGGTGGTAAAAAAAGATGGACAGCAAAAGCTTATTATTTACTCGATGGGGAATTTCATTTCTAACCAGCGTATAGAAACAATGGACGGTGTGGATAGCGCGAAATGGACAGAGAGAGGTGTTTTGATGGACCTTACTCTTGAAAAGAAAAATGGTCAAACCACGATTAAGACAGCTCAAGCGCACCCAACCTGGGTTAACCGTACACCTAAGGGAACAGTTTCACCAGAAGGTTATCCTTTGTATACCTACCAAACCTACATATTAGAGGATTTCATCAAAGGTGGAAAATATAGAAATCAACTAGACGAAGAAACCAAAGAACGTGTGGATACTGCCTATAAAGAAATGAATGCTCATGTTAATTTAAAGTGGAAATAAATTGATAATATCACCTGAATTGTATTGATCTCAAAAGTTAGATTTTTTCTGTCTAACTTTTGGGATGCCGTTCAATTGGGGTGGTATTTTTTTGTTTATAGACAAGTTACCCACAGACTTATCCACAATTGTGGATAAGTCTGTGGACAGTGTGTATCATTGAATTTTTAAGATGAGAAATCATAAAAAAGACTGACGTTGTAAATTTAGTTATCCACAAGTTTTTAGGTATTGGTATGAATCTAATTCATAAACGATACTAGCTAAAATGGGTGAAAATATTCGTCTTTTTCGCTTAAAAAGGTATATTTTCTATAAAAAATAGCCTTTTTACGTAAAATATGCTAAAATTATACAAAATAAAATGATGGAGGCTTCTCATGAAAGCGAT
>OLQM01003130.1_pt1 | contig 14896 bp, 13 predicted proteins | sample 1673161 | NCBI WGS metagenome assembly OLQM01 (sample SAMEA3136761, study PRJEB25190) | human gut metagenome | reverse complement strand
GAGAAGGAATTTGACCGTATGCTGATGTATGAAACCGGCAAAGATCCATTGCGTTTTTATCCGTCGCATGGGATCCGTGCCAGTTTTCTCAGTGCATGGACGATCCACCAGGTATTGCCGGCGATCCGTACCTGGAACATTTATCTGTCATTGAAAATGATGAAGATATTCACCTGTATTTTGGTATGTGATGATGGAGGAAGGAAGAGACGCCTTTCGGAACATGCCCTTTCCCCCGCAGGAAAAAAGATATCTGCGTTTATTACCGAATTTTTTATGAGCCCGGAGCCGGAGATCGACTGTAAGGAGGAGCTTCTTAAACTGGACAGTCTGATGGAAGAGGCGCTTGCCAAGGCGCCAGATATGCTGGAAGAGCTTGCTGCACTTGCAGTCAGGCCAGGACATCTTTCTGACAGATGGGATCTGACCTTTAACGGATGATCGATCCCGGCAGACAATAGATACAAGTGATATCTGAATGCTATCCCCGCATAAAATTAAATATAACAGTTACTGTAAACAGTTATATGAACCGTGTACGGGGTGATGCATTATGAGCAAACGGCGTATGGCCGCTGTCGTGCTGGTGACAGCGGTCCTTATTATTTGTCAGATCTTTCCGGTAAAGGCGGCAGATGACGAAAATCTATATGCACTTTCTGCAGTTCTTATGGATGGGGAGAACGGCCGTGTGCTGTACGGAAAAGAAGCATACAAAGGACGGCCGAATGCCAGCACCACAAAGGTAATGACCTGTATTCTTGCTCTGGAGCTGGCAAAGGGAGATGATTACGTACAGGTTTCCGGGAATGCGGCATCTCAGCCACAGACACGTCTTGGCATGCGGGAAGGCCAGCAGTTTTATCTGGAGGATCTTCTCTATTCACTGATGCTGAAAAGCCATAATGATTCCGCAGTGGCCATCGCGGAACATATCGGTGGCTCCGTAGAAGGTTTTGCAGAGAAGATGAATGAAAAAGCAAAAGAGCTGGGATGTAAGGACACACATTTTGTTACACCCAATGGTCTGGATGGAGAAGATGATAGGAGAACATCCGGAGAAACCGGAGCAGGTAAAGAGATTTTCAGAAATATAGTGATGGAAATTAAAAAACGGGAGAATGCTGTTTGAAAATGCATTCTCCCGTTTCTCAATATTGTTATGAGAGCATCTCTTCGATCTTCGCCTGCATTTCAGCGACGGTATGCTTTCGTGACCGGGCACATTCCTGTGCCTGACAGCCGCAGATCAAACATTTGCGGTAGACGCCGCGGGAGAGTTTTTCTCCGTCTGTTCCAATCACATCCATATCAAAAAGACGTCCGAAGGGATGGTTTTCTTCGAGTTCTGTTGTTAGTTCTTTAATTTTATCTGCCGGATAGTCGACTGTAAGAATAATTTCATTTCCAGTCTTCTCATCAAACTCAGTTTGGGTAAGAATAGGAACGTTCTCTTTTTGTAATACGGCAAAAAGTGCTTCCTTTCCGGAAAGGAATGCTTTTTTGATCTGTTCATTCGTCTTTATAGGTCCCGGAATATTCATGCAGAATGAAATCACTGGGCAATGATATCTTTGAATATATTCATTTTGTATATTAACGCGGCGCTCGCGGCAGGCGAGCATGTCGGTTAATACTACTTCCTGTCCTTTCATAGCAGATCCTCCTAATAATGAATAACATTTTCTTGTTGTCTGATCCGTTCGATTACAGGAATTGCTTCCGGACTTTTGAAATAATCCAGTGTGGTTTGCGGTACCAGCTTCGAAAGGGTATCATAGTCACCATTTTGTAGGGCAAGACGTACATTGGAAGCGCTGATCGGTGTATCCTCACAGGTCTTTCTTGGGACAACGATACATTCGATGCCCTGTTCCGGTAATTTTTCAGACATGATCAGGTTATAGATTCCGGTAACCAGGCTAGTAGGCTCTTCCCCTACGTAACGGCGAGTGATACCGAGCACCTTTGCAATCTGCGTAAATACCGTCAGGTCCAGCATGGCGTGGCTTTCAATCACTGCATTCTCATCTTTCTGGAAATAGCTTGGAAAAGTAGCATTGCTGATAATATATGGACCACTGTCGTGATAACAGATGTTTTTCAAGTGTGCTGTTCCTTTCATGACGAGTTGTTTTCTGATCTTGAATGGAACCAGGCTGGCATCTTCACTGACAATGAAGAGATGAAGCAGATCATTTTCAGCAGCCGCTTTTTCTACAAGATACTGGTGTCCGAGGGTAAACGGGTTGGCGTTCATGACGAGAGCAGCAATCTTTCTGGTGGGAGTCTCAGCAGTCAATCCTTCTGGAAGTGCATCTTTTGCAAAAGTACGCAGATAACTCTGAAATCCGGTTTTTCGGTTTTCCATGAAGACAATCTGTCCATCGATCCGGGCAATTTCATAGAATCCAAGATCACCGAAGAACTTGGCAGAATTACATTTGGTGTAAAGAAAAAGGTGTGTATTCCCTCTTGAAAACTGAAATTCAATCAGATGAGAGACGATGGAATTCATCAGTCCTTCTCCCTGATGTTCATGGCTTACGGCAAAACATCGTAAGGTGTTGCCAAAACAGCTTCCTGTTGCGATAATGTGCATCTCATCGTCATACATGCCGCAGGTGTAATCCAGGTTAGCATCTCTGCGGATTCCTTCTGAGATAAGGAGCGCGTCCACTTCATCGTTGGCTCGTTTGTCGGAAGGATAGATTTGAGAAATATAATAATCTGACATAGATAAATTCCTTTCTGCACAATAGCTCAAAATATTTGATGAAATTATTTTAACATGTGTATAGAAAATGTAAAGAGGAGCATGGATTCAAGAAAGAAATCAGGCATTATTTTTAAAAAAATACAAAATCGGATTTATGTCATATTGATATGATTACAATATGAATTATGTAATTTACTAATAACCAGGATAACCCTATAATATAGTCGGATAAAAAATAATCGTATGATTTATAGTAAAGGAAGGATAGATATGGCAACCATTTTTCCAAGAGAAGAAAAAGCAGAGATGTTATTTGACAAGATTCTTGCAAACCCGGAGGCATGCAGGCGACTGAAAAGAACTTTTTATGATGCCATTGATTCCGGAGATGAGTTTGTGACAGAGAATCTTCCCGCAAAGCAGTTCACCGCTGCATTATTCGATGCATATGAAAATAAAGATCTGACTGCATTTCTCATGGCTGTGTGCCAAAACAGTATGTTCGATCTTTTAAGAAATGCTTTTCTGATACCGTTTAAATTTAATGCGGATGGACAGACAAATCCTTATTTTTTGACAGATGAAGAGGGAAAGCTTCTGGAAAATCTTCCGATTCATGTAAAGGAAAAAGAATATGAAAAATTTCGAAAAGTTTATCAGAAGCGTGATAAAGTAAAAATGTATCTGGCACATGGATATAAGAAAAGGCATTGTTATGATTCAGAAACAATGGAAACACAGGAATATAAGATGGGAGAGCATGACGGAGTACTTCTGATCTATGAACTTCCGGATACCGTAAAAGAAAAAAAGACGGAGGCTGAAGCTTATGCAGCTGTGTGGGATATTATGATGGAACTTCAAAAGGAACTGCCAAATTCTGTGGTATATTACGGACAGGATTTCTTGCAGGAAGAAGGAAAAAGATTTGATGAAATGGGGGTTTTCCTTCCGCTGGAACACTTTTCTGACAGACTGGAAAGGCATATAGAAAAAGCGGATCAAATTGTATATGGTAAATAAAAAGATGCATCTGGTTGAAAAAAGATCAGATGCATCTTTTTATTTAAAATTCTTTTTTACGTGCAATAACGGAATGTCTTGTCCGTCAGAATTCTTGCAAAGATAAGTCCAAGAGGCAAGGCAAGAATGATAAGTATTGCAGCTGCAAACCAGGATGCAGAGGTTTGCAGAGACATCACTCCAAGATTATAGATTGCCCGGTAAAGATAAAGTCCCGGTACCATGATGACAATAGAAGGTACAGTCAGAGAAATTCTCGGGTAACCGATTTTGCTTTTTAATACAGAAGCCAGAATTCCGGCAGTCAGGGCACCGATAAAAGCTGCGGCTGCAGGAGGCAGGGAGGCCAAGTCTACCAGTTCAAGACGGAGTGTATTGGCAATTGCTCCAATGATACCGGCTGTGGCAGAGAGTTCTTTAGGACTGTTGAACATAACAGAAAAGCCGAACACCCCGCAGAAGCTGGCGAGAAGCCGGAATAGTATATGTTGCCAGAGTGTGAGAGAAAGAGGTGGAAAATCACTTGGCTTTAAATGAAGGATAAGTGCCATGATCCAGGCGGTCAAGGTTGCGACAAGAATGATGATCATTGCGTAAGCAAGTCGTTCCAGGCCGGATCGCATATCCAGTTTTGCAAGGTCGATTCCGCTGGTGATAAATGGAAAACCGGGAATGATGAAAAGCATAGAGCATATATATCCGGCTTCATGAGCAAGAGAAATGCCGAACAGCAGTTCAGTTGTTTTTAAAAGTGCAGCATAGATAAGGCAGGCAGCAGCAACAGAGGCAGTAATGCCTAAGAATAATGTGAAATGATGCTTAGTCAGTTTACATCTTACAAAGTTGCCGATACCGGCACCGAAAAAAGCAAGAAGCATTTCTACCGGTCCGCCACCAAGGAGAAAGGTAAATGCCCCACAGGCAAATGCTGCGGCAAATCCGAGTGCAACTGGAGAGTAAAGGCCATGGATCCGTTCAATCTCATCCAGATAAGAATGAATCTGTTCACCGGAAAGATATTTTTCCTTTGTTGGGAAATCGTTGATGAAGTTTTCCAGTCGGTTCAATTTCGAAGTATTAACACCGGTATTGGTCAGACACAGCGACTGTGAAAAACAGTTTTCACCGTCAAAACAGGTGTATTCAATGGACATCAGGCCGATGTCGGCGGTACAGCTGATTCCCAGTTCTCTGGAAAGGGTATTCATAGAGCTTCGAACACGCCATGCTCCGGTTCCACAGGAAAGAAGCATCATGCCACATCTACCGACAACGGAGGCTTTTTCAATTAGCCCGGCCTTTGTGATAGGAATGGTATCTTCTTTATTCAGTGCATAATCATGCCATAGAATGTCCATATGATTTTTTTCTATTATGCCTTGCTGCATAAATTTCACTTCCTTTTGCCATACCAATAATACATGAACAATATATTAAATATGTATTATTGATATTGATTTATCATAATAAAGTATAATCATCGAAATGCAAAAGTCAATAGAAGAGTTGAGAAATCCTGAAAAAAGGATACGGATATGCCAATGTGGATTTAAAAACATGACCGAGGCAATGTGTATAAAATGAAAAACCATTTTTTGTCTAATGTGTATAAGAAAAAGTAGGCAAAAGAAAAGCGTGTGAAATATGTTAAGTTTTGGTTGCGATTTTCTATCTGATCATCGGAGCAATTGTGATGCTTTTATATGTTCGCTTTGAGAGACAGGAAGAAACCGTTTTGAAAGAACTGGAAAACAGAAGAAAAAGTATGTAGAAAACACCGGCAGTTTTTAAAGTAATAAATGCTAATAAAAAATGCTAATAAGCAAGAAAGCCTGTTTTTCTTGACACTCATTATGTTCGGTGTTACGGTTATCTAGGATGCAAGATATGGTGCAGATGCGGAGAATACGGTATCCAAAGTGCACCGCTTTTGAGAGTTTTTATAAAACTCAGTTTACAAGAAAATAAAACAATGAGGTGTAAGAACATGCAGGAATTAAAACCGATCAAAGAAGGTAAAGTACGTGAGATTTATGACAATGGAGACAGCCTGATCATGGTTGCAACAGACCGTATCAGCTGCTTTGACGTGATTCTGAATAATGAAGTAACTAAGAAAGGTACTGTTCTGACACAGATGTCAAAATTCTGGTTCGATATGACAGAAGATATTCTTCCGAACCATATGATTTCTGTAGATACAAAGGATATGCCGGAATTCTTCCAGCAGGAGAAATACGAAGGCAAATCCATGATGTGCAAGAAGCTGAACATGCTTCCGATCGAATGTATCGTTCGTGGCTATATCACAGGAAGTGGCTGGAAGAGCTACAAAGAGAATGGAACTGTATGCGGAATTAAACTTCCGGAAGGATTACAGGAATCAGACAAACTTCCTGAACCGATTTACACACCATCTACAAAAGCAGAGATCGGTGATCATGATGAGAATATTTCTTTTGAACAGAGTATCGATCATCTGGAAAAATATTTCCCGGGAAGAGGAAAAGAATTAGCAGAAAAGCTTCGTGACAACACGATCGCTCTCTATAAAAAATGCGCAGAATATGCACTCAGTAAAGGAATCATCATTGCAGATACCAAGTTTGAATTTGGTCTTGATGAAGAAGGCAACATGGTGATCGGTGATGAGATGCTGACACCGGACAGCTCAAGATTCTGGCCGGCAGATGGTTATGAACCGGGACACGGACAACCGTCATTTGACAAGCAGTTCGCACGTGACTGGCTCACAGCCAATCCGGATAATAACTGGACACTTCCACAGGAGATCGTGGATAAGACAATCGAAAAATACCTGCAGGCATATGAGATGCTCACAGGCGAAAAACTTGCATAATTACATCACATGCCATGAGAATAAAATATGACGAAAGGACCGGCGGTTTGAGACTGCCGGTCTTTTTGCACTGGTAAGACTGTCCAGTTTTGGTATAATCAAGACAGAATATCAGTTGCAGAAAAGAAAAAGAAGAAAAAGGAGATATTATGAAACGACCATTTAAGAGAATTTTATACGGTGGAGATTACAATCCGAACCAGTGGGGAAAAGAGATCTGGAAAGAAGATATGCGCATTTTCAAGGATGCCCGGATCAACAGTGCTACGATCAATGTATTTTCGTGGGCGAAGATCCAGCCTTCAGAAGAAATCTATAATTTTACAGAACTGGATGAGATCATTGATATGCTGAGCCGGGAGAACTATGATATCGTGCTTGCAACTTCAACAGGCGCGCTTCCGGCATGGATGGTAAAAAGATATCCGGAAGTAGCGAGAACGGATTACGAGGGACGACATCACAAATTCGGTCAGCGCCACAATGCATGCCCGAATTCTCCGGTGTTTCAGAAGTTTGCATCCCGTCTTGCAGGCAAACTTGCTGAGCGTTACGGGGACAATCCGCATGTGACCTGCTGGCATATCAGCAATGAATACGGTGGAGAATGTTATTGTGAAAACTGTGAAAAAGCGTTCCGCGTATGGCTGCGCGGGAAGTATCAGACTCTGGATGAACTGAACAAAGCATGGAATACCGAATTCTGGGGACATACCATTTATGACTGGGATGATGTGGTGCTTCCAAATGCGCTTGGTGACGGAATCGAAGATGCGGCAGAACCACATATGACCGCTTTTGCAGGAATTTCCATTGATTACTGTCGGTTCAATTCCGATGGAATGCTGAATAATTTTAAGATGGAAAAAGAAGCGATCCGTAAATTTGACAAAGAGACACCGATCACTACAAATATGATGGGAACCTTTAAAGGACTTGATTATTTCAAATGGGCAAAGGAAATGGATGTGATCTCCTGGGATAATTATCCTTCTTATAATACACCATGGAGTCTGGTCGCAATGAAGCATGATTTGATGCGTGGACTCAAAGATCAGCCGTTTATGCTGATGGAACAGACACCGAGCCAACAGAACTGGCAGCCATATAACTCACTTAAACGTCCGGGTCAGATGCGCGCGCAGAGCTATCAGACCATGGCGCACGGTGCGGATACAATCCAGTTCTTTCAGTTGCGCCGAAGTGTAGGCGGATGTGAGAAGTTCCACGGAGCAGTTATTGCTCATGCCGGAACGGAAAATACAAGAGTGTTCCGCGAAGTGAAACAGTTAGGTGAAGAATTGGAAAAACTGAGTAATGTGATTCCGGGAACTGTTAATGAAGCAGAGGTCGGTGTAATCTTTGACTGGGATAACTATTGGGCATTGGAATACACAAGTGGACCATCCATCAGTCTCAAATATGTGGATCAGATCCATCAGTATTACCGCTATTTCTATGATCATAATATGGGGGTTACAATGATTCCGGTAGATGCGGATTTTTCTAAATATAAGATGATCGTAGCACCGGTTCTTTATATGGTAAAACCGGGGATGAAGGAAGCACTGGAGAAATATGTAAAAAATGGCGGTATTCTGGTGACGACTTATATGAGTGGTATCGTTGGTGAGTCGGACAATGTATATCTGGGCGGATATCCGGGACCATTAAAAGAGATGGCCGGTATCTGGGTAGAAGAAATTGATGCTCTTGCGCCGGAACAGTATAATATAGTAACTTTTAAGGACGGAAGCCAGAGTAAATGTAAGATCGTCTGTGATCTGATGCATCTGGAAGGTGCGGAGGCACTGGGCGAATATGCCGAAGATTTCTATGCAGGCATGCCGGCAGTGACCAGACATGATTATGGAAAAGGAAAATTATATTATATTGGAAGCTGTATGGAAGTTGTTGGAACAGATAAGATTCTTACTATGGCAGCAGAAGATGCCAGGGTAAATCCGGTTGCAGAAAATGGTAACGGACTGGAGATTGTAAAACGTAACGGAGAAGAGAAGAGTTTCTACTTTGTGATGAACTTTAAGGATGAAGATCTGAAAATTCCGGAAGAATTTGCAGGAAAGATGGATCTATTAAGTGGAAATGCTGTAGAAAAGGGAGAAATGCTTCCGAAGTTTGGGGTGAAGATTCTAGTGGAATAAAAATTTAAGATTGAAAATAAAAGGAAGCAGGAATTTCAGACAGGTGTAAGGCTGTCAGAGATTCCTGCTTCTTTGGGTTAGGCGGGAATTATTTAATGAAATTATTACTGTGACGGATGAGGATGCCTATGAGACGGCAAGACTTTCTGCAAAGACAGGAGGAATTTCGGTTGGAATTTCATCAGGAGCAGCGCTCTGGGCAGCGATCAAGGTGGCAAAGAGAGCTGAAAATGCAGGGAAGAATCTGGTTGTAATTTTGCCGGACAGTGGAGAGAGATATCTTTCCAGTGGAATTTATTCGGATGAAACGAAGAGATAGAAGAAGAGAGGATTTTTCATGCGGCTGAAAAATCCTCTCTTTTTCTATTCTTCAATCACCTGGATTTCCAGAAAATCAAAATCAATCGAATCTACAAAGCTGTCCTGGTAGAATCTTGCTTTGGAATGCCGCTTAAATTCGTTAATATTGATATCCAGCCAGATCGGTTTGCTGAGATCAAATTCATAGCAGATCTCATCCAGAGCATTGAAAATCTTGTGGGTTCTTGTATCGCCACTGTCATCACAGATGGTGGTATCTTTGATCATATGATTGTCTTTAAATTCTTTTCCCCATAAGCGGAACATGGTAAAATCCTCCTTATAATAAATATGAAAAATGCCGGTCAGGCGAAGAATGTTTATGTATCAAGTGATTTTCAGTATAGCGGATTTAGGGGAGAAAGTAAAGGAGACAGATTTTATTCTATGATTCTCTGATATGATGTGCTATATTGATACTAAAGTTTATGAAAGAAAGAGAATCATTCTCAATAACATGGAATAGGATAGAGAAAAAAGACAGGGAATCAGAAAAATGTCTGGAATAAAACGAGAAACTATAATCCGGGTTATACTGGGAATCTGTATGATATTTGTATCGATTGGTATGATATATGGTAAGTCCAAGGCCGGAAACGCAGATGAAAAAGGCAGAACCTATATAGAAGAATCAGAAAAAACTGCAAAGCAAAAGAACACAGAGAAAAGCAGGAAAGACAGCACGGAATCAACAAAGGCAGACAGCACAATTAAAGCCCAGATGACAGAAGCGCAGCAGCTATCAGACACCGAAGCAAAAGGCATTGCCGAGGCCGAAGCGGTAGAAGCATCCATCCAGCCGGGACAGTATCCGGTGATGGGGATTAGCAGTATCCGCGCCTGGCAATTGGTAAATTATTTTAAAGCGTATGGAAGCACTTATCCGGCAGAAGTTTTGACGCAGGGAGGTGCACCGGATATTGAGACATTTGCACAGATGTATTATGAAGAAGCCACGGCAGAAGGCGTCCGTCCGGAGGTTGCATTTGCACAGGCGATGAAGGAGACAGGCTGGCTGCAGTATGGTGGAGATATGCAGATCACCCAGTATAATTTTGCCGGGATCGGGACGACGGGAGGAGGCGTACCCGGGAATTCCTACCCGGATGTCAGAACCGGGATCCGGGCACAGATCCAGCATCTGAAAGCTTATGCGACAGACGAAGCACTTGTCAAGGAATGTGTAGATGACCGTTACTCTTACGTGACAAAGGGGAGCGCACCGTATGTAGAGTGGCTGGGGCAGAAAGAAAATCCGGAAGGGTATGGCTGGGCAACGGGTGAACGTTATGGATACGACATTGTAGAAATGATTCATGCAATGCGAAAATAAAAGAAATGTGTCAGATTGAGATTATCTAATTTATTAAAATACTATGAAGCTTGCCCGGGCTGTATAGATTTCAAAGAGAAAAAATGGTATACTGATTTTACTTTCGGGACGAAAAAGGGAGATAGATTCCGGAGGGAAGTATACATAAAAAGGGGAGATTACATGCAGTCAGCAATGAAGTATTACGATGACGTAGACAGCTGGAAGACCGTCATGTTTCTTTACAATTCCGCATTGAAAGAAGTAGGGACGAAGCTGGAGATACTGAACGATGAATTTCAACATGTACACAGATATAATCCGATCGAGCATATCAAGACTAGGATCAAATCCGCAGAAAGTATTGTGAAAAAGCTGAAGCGGTACGGATATGAGACAAGTATTGAGAACATGGTACGCTATGTCAATGATATCGCAGGAGTCCGTCTGATCTGTTCGTTTACATCCGATATTTACCGGCTTGCGGAGATGATCGGGAATCAGAGCGACTTAAAGGTTCTGTCGATCAAAGACTATATCAAGAATCCGAAGGAAAGTGGATACAAGAGCTACCACATGCTGGTGTCCGTTCCGATCTTTCTGTCGGACAGTGTGGTGGATACGAAGGTCGAGATCCAGATCCGGACAATTGCGATGGATTTCTGGGCGAGTCTGGAGCATAAGATTTATTACAAGTTTGAAGGACAGGCACCGGAGTATATCAGCCGGGAACTAAAGGAATGTGCGGATATGGTATCGGCACTGGATGACAAGATGCTGTCACTGAATGAAGCAATTCTGGAATGTCTGAAAGAAGGCGGTGAGAAGCCGGTTCCGGAGAAAACAGAAGAAGTGGATGCGGAGATCATTGAGAATCCTATGATCCGATAAAGAAACACAAGAAAGTAATTATAAGAAAGCAGGAGCAGTCAATTGATTGTTGAGGAGTATACTCAACGTTAACTGACTGCTCCTGCTTTTTTGACCCCGAACAGAAAAAAATCATATTTAACAAAAACTTTACACAGCCAGGATTTCAGATTTTACAACCATTTTATATGATAGAGACCGTGAAGAAAAGAAAAAACAAAAACACATAAAACGGAGGATTTTAGTATTATGAAATTCAGAAAATTAATGGCAGTAGCACTTATAGCAGCAATGGCAGCAACAATGGCAGTTGGATGCGGAGGATTATCATCTGACAAGAGCGCAGAGGGCAGTGCGGATAACAGCAGCGCAGATAGCGGAAGTGATTTTGATACATCAAATGATATCACAATCGTATCCCGTGAAGATGGATCCGGTACAAGAGGAGCTTTCATTGAGCTGTTCGGAATAGAAGAAAAACAGTCAGACGGAACGAAAGTAGATATGACAACAACAGATGCGCAGATTACAAATAATACATCGGTAATGCTTACAACTGTAGCAGGTGACGAATATGCAATCGGTTATGTATCACTCGGATCTTTAAATGACAGCGTAAAGGCTCTGAAGATTGACGGAGCAGAAGCCACAGCAGACAATATCGAAAATGGTTCTTACAAAGTGTCAAGACCTTTCAATATTGCAGTGAAGAAAGATCTTGATAATGAAGTTGCAAAAGATTTTATGGCATATATTATGAGTACAGAAGGACAGGAAATCGTATCAAATGAAAAATACATTCCGGTATCGGATGTAGAAGCTTATGCAGGATCAAAACCATCTGGAAAATGTGTAGTAGGTGGATCTTCTTCTGTATCACCGCTGATGGAAAAACTGATTGAAGCATATAAGAAAGTAAACCCAAATGCAGACATTGAGCTTCAGACTTCAGATTCTACAACAGGTATGACATCTACGATCGAAGGAAGCTATGACATCGGTATGGCATCCAGAGAACTGAAAGATGACGAAGCTTCAGAACTTGAAGCAACAGTAATCGCAACAGATGGTATTGCAGTGATCGTAAATAAAGCTAACACGGCAGATGAGCTTTCAGCAGATCAGGTAAAATCAATCTATGTTGGGGATGTTACAACATGGGATGAAGTTTCCAAATAAATAAAAGAGGAAATTAAAGAATGAAATCAAAAGCATGGACTGAAAAAGTCATGCAGGGAGTGTTCTTCATTGCCGCCTGCACTTCGGTGCTGGCGGTAGCTCTCATTTGCATCTTCTTGTTTGCAAATGGAATCCCTGCAATCAGACAGATAGGATTTGTAAAATTTATAACCGGTGATATCTGGCGTCCGGGAAATGAACTTTTTGGTATTTTTCCGATGATCATCGGAAGTATCTATGTGACGGCAGGAGCAATTATATTTGGTGTGCCGATCGGAATTCTGACTTCGGTATTTATGGCTATGTATTGCCCGAAGAAAATTTACAGACCGTTAAAAGCAGCAACTGAACTGCTGGCAGGTATTCCTTCGGTTGTATATGGCTTCTTCGGTATGGTGATCGTTGTTCCGATCATCAGGGACTTCGGAAGAACTTTAAAAATGATGGGACTGGTTCAGAAATCCGGCGATGGAAAAGGAATCCTGACTACATCAATTGTACTTGGTATGATGATCCTTCCAACGATCATCGGGACAACAGAAAGTGCAATGCGTGTAGTGCCACCACAGTACTATGAAGGCTCGCTGGCACTTGGAGCAACCCAGGAAAGAAGTATTTTTAAAGTTGTGATTCCGGCGGCAAAGTCCGGTGTGATCACAGGAATCGTACTTGGAATCGGACGTGCGATCGGTGAGACCATGGCAGTTATTATGATCGCAGGAAACCAGCCTAGACTGGTCAATAATATTCTGCTCGGTGTCCGTACTCTGACTGGTAATATTGTAATTGAGATGGGATATGCGACCGGACTTCACAGGGAAGCGCTGATTGCTACAGGAGTTGTACTTTTTGTATTTATCCTGATCATCAATTTTAGTGTTGCGTTGCTTAAGAGGAGGGGTGAACATGAGTGATCAGACGAAAAAACCTGTTTATATCAACCGGGAAAATTTTACAGATACGATAAAAAGCTATCTGAGACATCCGGGATCCATGATTTTGATGTTTCTTGTGATGCTTGCGACATTTATCACGTTTGCATTGCTCCTGTTCCTGATTTTTTATATTTTGATCAATGGAATTCCGTATATTAAACCGTCATTATTTTCATTACATTATACATCGGACAATGCATCTGTTATACCGGCATTGATCAATACGGTTGTTATGACACTGCTTTCGCTTTTGATCGCAGTACCATTTGGCATTTTTTCAGCAATCTTTCTTGTGGAATACGCAGGAAAGGGGAATAAATTTATCGAAGTGATCCGCCTGACGACGGAGACTCTTTCGGGCATTCCGTCTATCGTATATGGTCTGTTTGGTATGCTGTTCTTTGTAAATACGCTGAAATGGGGATTTTCCGTTCTGGCAGGTGCATTTACTTTATCGATCATGATTCTTCCGCTGATCATGCGCCAGACAGAAGAAGCACTTAAAGCAGTTCCGGATTCTTACAGAGAAGGAAGCTTTGGACTTGGAGCCGGAAAGCTCCGTACCGTATTCCGTATCGTGCTTCCATCGGCAGTTCCTGGAATCCTTGCAGGTGTGATCCTTGCCATTGGACGTATCGTAGGAGAGACGGCAGCACTGATTTATACAGCAGGAACGGTTGCACAGGTGCCAAAGAATGTACTTGGTTCCGGTCGGACACTGGCAATCCATATGTATATGCTGTCAAGCGAAGGGCTGTATATGAACCAGGCGTATGCGACAGCTGTTATTTTGCTTGTACTGGTTGTTGCGATCAACACCCTTTCCGGTGTGGTTGCGAAGAAACTGACGAAAGCATAGAGAGGAAAAGAAAATGTCAAAGATAAGTGTAAAAAATCTTGATTTATATTATGGCGATTTCAAGGCACTGAAAAACATTAACCTTGAGATCGAGCCAAATAAGATCACCGCGTTTATCGGACCGAGTGGTTGTGGTAAATCCACACTTCTCAAGTCGATCAACCGTATGAATGATCTGGTAGAAGGATGCCGGATTGACGGCGAAATCCTTCTGGACGGACAGAATATTTTTAAAGGAATGGACGTAAATGTCCTGAGAAAAAGAGTCGGAATGGTATTCCAGAAACCAAATCCATTCCCGATGAGCATTTATGATAATATTGCTTACGGACCGAGAACGCATGGAATCCGTTCAAAGGCAAAACTGGATGATATTGTAGAAAAATCACTGCGTAATGCAGCTATCTGGGACGAGTGTAAGGACCGTCTGAAAAAGAGTGCACTTGGCATGTCCGGTGGACAGCAGCAGAGACTTTGCATTGCACGTGCACTTGCAGTAGAACCGGAAGTACTTCTGATGGATGAACCGACTTCCGCACTGGATCCGATCTCAACATCCAAGATAGAAGACCTTGCGATGGAATTGAAAAAAGATTATACTATCGTTATGGTAA
>OLQM01003119.1_pt1 | contig 14928 bp, 10 predicted proteins | sample 1673161 | NCBI WGS metagenome assembly OLQM01 (sample SAMEA3136761, study PRJEB25190) | human gut metagenome | reverse complement strand
CTTTTTACTCGTTTTAAATCTATATCAAGTTTCAACAATATTTCAATAGCTTTTCCTCCGCCATCACGCAGCATGCCGAGCAGAAGGTGTTCCGGACCAATATAGCGATTTCTCAATCGATTGGCTTCTTCCTTGCTATAAGTAATTATGTCTGAAACTCTTTGTGAAAATTGATTGTTCATATTTTATAATTCTCCTCAATTAAAAAGGTTATCCACGACAAAGATACGCATTTATTAATTCAGCGTATCATATTTAACTGATTTAATAGTATACAAATCCCGTGCCATAAATTTCAAATCTGTTTTTCCACTTTATACCTTATATATTAATAGCAATTTGGTGAGGAATGGAGGGAGTACTTCCATATTTATGTTGCAGGCAACAAAGTTTATGGAGGAAAACTTTTGTATATCGTAAAAAAGCAGTACTTTAGCGTGGTTTTTCACGAACCCGAAAATGTATAATTAATAATCTTTTTAAATGCTTGAACAAGACAGAATTATAAAGATTAACATCGAGGAGGAAATGAAGTCATCGTACATTGACTACTCTATGTCGGTCATTGTTTCACGTGCCCTTCCGGATGTTAGAGATGGTTTTAAACCCGTTCACCGAAGAATTCTTTTCGGAATGATGGGATTAGGAAATACCTCCGACAAACCTTATAAAAAATCAGCCAGAGTTGTAGGTGAAGTATTAGGTAAATATCACCCTCATGGCGACTCGTCCGTTTACGGAGCTCTTGTACGTATGGCTCAGCCTTGGGCAATGCGTTACATGTTGGTAGATGGACAAGGTAACTACGGTTCAGTAGACGGTGACAGTGCTGCTGCCATGCGTTATACAGAGTGTCGTTTGCGAAAAATTGGTGAAGACATGATGACAGACCTTGAGAAAGAGACTGTTGACATGCAGAACAATTTCGATGACTCTTTGCAAGAGCCTACCGTCATGCCGGCCCGTATTCCGAATCTTTTGGTAAATGGTGCATCTGGTATTGCCGTAGGTATGGCTACCAATATGCCGACCCATAATCTATCTGAGGTTATTGACGCTTGTATTGCATACATTGAAAACAATGACATCGATATAGAAGAGCTGATGACGTATGTCAAAGCTCCTGATTTCCCGACCGGAGGCTATATATACGGTATGAGCGGTGTTCGCGAAGCCTATCTCACGGGACGCGGACGTGTCATAATGCGTGCTAGAGCCGAAATTGAGACTGGTTCGACGCACGATAAAATCGTTGTGACAGAAATTCCCTATGGTGTCAACAAAGCTGAATTGATTAAGAATATAGCCGATCTGGCCAACGAAAAGAAAATTGAAGGTATTGCCAATGCTAATGACGAATCCGACCGTGAAGGTATGCGTATCGTTATTGATGTAAAACGTGATGCAAATGCCAGCATTGTACTCAACAAGCTCTACAAGATGACAATGCTGCAGACATCTTTTGGTGTGAACAATGTTGCATTGGTACATGGCCGTCCACGTCTGTTGAATCTGAAAGATTTGATAAAACACTTCGTTGAGCACAGACACGACGTAGTCATCCGCCGTACTCAGTATGATTTGCGCAAGGCCAAAGAACGTGCACATATTCTGGAAGGATTAATCATTGCATCTGATAATATCGACGAAGTAATCAAGATTATCCGTGCTGCTAAAACCCCGAATGATGCTATATCAGGTTTGATGGAGCGATTCCAACTCAGTGAAATTCAGTCACGTGCCATTGTTGAAATGCGTTTGCGTCAGCTCACAGGATTGATGCAAGACCAGCTGCACGCCGAATATGAGGAAATTCAGAAGCAGATTGCTTATTTGGAAGAAATCCTTGTCAATGACGAACTCTGCCGCAAAGTCATTAAAGATGAACTGATTGAAGTAAAAGAGAAGTATGGTGACGAACGTCGCTCGGAAATTGTCTATTCATCAGAAGAATTCAATCCGGAAGACTTCTATGCAGATGATGAAATGATTATCACCATCTCGCACATGGGATACATCAAACGCACACCGCTGAGCGAATTCCGTGCGCAAAACCGTGGTGGGGTAGGCTCCAAAGGTACCGAAACCCGCGATGCAGACTTTGTAGAGCATATTTATCCTGCAACCATGCATAATACCATGATGTTCTTTACACAGAAAGGTAAGTGTTACTGGCTGAAGGTATACGAAATCCCCGAAGGTACTAAGAATTCGAAAGGTCGTGCCATCCAGAATTTGTTGAATATCGACTCTGACGATGCTGTAAACGCCTATTTGCGCGTGAAGAACTTGAACGACCAAGAATTTATCAACAGCCATTATGTATTGTTCTGTACTAAGAATGGTGTCATTAAGAAAACATTGCTTGAGCAGTATTCACGTCCTCGCCAAAATGGTGTAAATGCTATCACTATCCGTGAAGACGACCGTGTAATCGAAGTGCGTATGACAAACGGCGACAATGAAATCATCATTGCCAACCGTAACGGACGTGCCATTCGTTTCCATGAAAGTGCTGTGCGCGTTATGGGACGTACTGCCACCGGTGTACGTGGTATGACATTGGATGAAGACGGTCAAGACGAAGTAGTAGGTATGATATGCATCAAAGATCCTGAAGCGGAAACAATTATGGTTGTATCGGAACAAGGATATGGCAAACGTTCGGATATTGAAGATTATCGCAAGACCAATCGTGGAGGTAAAGGTGTGAAAACAATGAATATCACCGATAAAACGGGTAAATTAGTAACTATCAAGTCTGTTACAGATGAAAATGACTTGATGATTATTAATAAATCCGGTATTACCATCCGTCTGAAAGTCGCCGATGTTCGTATCATGGGACGTGCTACACAAGGTGTGCGTCTAATCAACCTTGAGAAACGTAATGACGAAATCGGCTCTGTATGTAAAGTCACTTCAGAAAATGAAGAGGAACTTATAGAGGAGGGGGAAGAAAATACCCTTGAAAGCCCTCAGAACGAGGTAAACAATGAAAATGAAGAATAGACATAATATTAATTTAAATTTTCTACAATCATGAAAAGAGTATTATTTTCAATGGTTTTACTACTTGTCGCAAGCTTTACTTTCGCCCAAGAAAAGAACGTAAAAGAGGCTAAAAGTATTGCTAACGGAGTAAATCCTGACTTTGCCAAAGCAGAGGAACTGATAAATCAGGCTTTAACCAATCCCGAAACAAAGGACAATGCCGAAACGTGGGATGTAGCAGGTCTTATCCAAAGAAAAAGAAGTGAGAAAGAAATGGAAAATGCCTATCTGAGAAAACCTTATGACACTCTTCAGGTATATAATAGCGCATTGAACATGTGTAAATTCTACTTCAAATGTGACGAATTGGCACAAATTCCCAATGAAAAGGGCAAAATCAAGAATAAATATAGAAAATCTAATTCTGCTACAATTTTAGCAGAACGCGGTAATCTGATCAATGGCGGTATCCAATTCTTTAATTTGGCCTCACAGAAAGAAGGCGATGCAGCCAATGAAGACAATAAAAAAGCATTAGATTTCTTTGCAACATACATTGATATTGCTATCAACCCGATGTTTGAAAAGGAAAATCTATTACAAACAGATACTGTATTACCCCAAATAGCATATTATGCAAGTTTAGCAGCTGCTAAGATGGAAGATTATCCTAGTATTTTGAAGTATGCTCCTTATGCGCAAGATGATAAAGAAGTTGGGAAATACGCAATGGAATTTATCTCTACTGCATTGAAAGCTGAAGGTGATACTGTTAAATGGATTGCTTCTTTAAAAGAAGGTATCCAGAAATATCCTGAACATTCATTCTTCTTCGGTCACTTGATTGATTATTATAGCAATAACAACAAATATGACGAAGCTATGCAGTTTGCTGATGATATGTTGGCTAAAGATCCTAACAATACATTCTATTTGTATGTAAAAGGCTACCTTTATCACAATATGAAGGACTATGATAAAGCTATTGAATTCTATAAAAAAACTATAGAAGTAGATCCTAATTATGCAGAAGCATACTCTAATTTAGGCTTGATTTACTGCTTACAAGCACAAGATTTCTCAGAAAAAGCAACTACAGATATTAATGATCCGAAGTATAAAGAAGACCAGGCTACTCTGAAGACTTTCTATGAAAAGGCAAAACCTTATTATGAAAAGGCAAGAGAACTGAAACCTGATCAAAAAGATTTGTGGTTAAATGGTCTGTATAGAGTGTATTATAATTTGCAAATGGGCCCTGAATTCGAAGAAATTGAAAAGTTGATGTAATACTTTCATAATAATAAAAGCCTAATTAAATTATTAATTAGGCTTTTATTATTGTTATATCATTAAGTAAAGAATGTTATTTCTTAAGTGAGGGAGAGAAGAAATTAAAATTAGATTAAATTATTCCAGCGCTATATTAAACATAATGCTGATATTGAATAGAAACCATATATACCTATATTCAACACCTAATTCGGTCTTCCGTAAATTACCAACAATGGTGTATCAGAATGGAAAATCATCTTTCTGGCAATGCCAGGGTTAAATAAGCGCGAAAATATATTTCTTTTATAAGAAGTTAATGTTATAATATCAATATGATTACTTTTGATATAACTGTCTAAACTACTAAGCAGATTATCGTTCTTTACCACATCATAGTATATTTCCAATTGTGGATATTGTTTTTGAAAATATTCCTTAATACCAGCCAGTTTTATTTCATTCCATGTATTCTGAACATCTGAAAGATGTATCAGAGACACTGAAAACTTAAATGATTTCAGATTATTTATTAGCGAATCAAAAGCTATTAAATCACGTTGATCAAAATTAGTAATGAATGCAATACGCTTAGCTTCAGAAAATTGCTTGAATGGAGTATTTTCAGGAATGGCCAATACCGGTACACGGCTACGTTCAATCACTTCAGCCGTTACACTGCCGATCAAATCAATATCCTTCTGACTTTTACCACGAGTTCCCATTATGATAATGCGTGGCCGATATTCCTTGGTATAGCGGAGTACCTCTTCTTCAGGAATACCTTCACGCAAAACACAAGTATATTTAATATCTGGAAACTCGCCGGAAGCTACCTTCTCTTTTACTTTATCAGATAATGCATTCAAATCAGCATGAACTTTTTGTAAGATACTCCTTACATTCTCCTCATCACTTAGCTGATAGTTAAATACGTCTCCGTATGGCAAAGAAGTTGCATATATAGGAGTAAAATAAACATGTAGCAAAACAACTTCTGCACCTATATTCTGAGCGAAATTGAAACCGAACTCGCAAGCCTTCAAAGAATAATTGGAAAAATCCACTGGAATCAGCACTTTATTACTAACCTTCTCCAGTTTAGGTGACTTCCCCCCCACTACCTCTTCAGATAACCACGCAGAGCTTTCAGTAATTTTCAGAGCATGAGGTAAGTCACTCTCCTTAATACGTACACGTACGCCAGAAGAAACAACCGGTTGTATCTGGTTTACATTGTGAATATAAGTCTCAATACCTTCATTTTCAAGAACATTTTTCAATATTTGAGCTTTCGCGTACGTTAAGATTGCCAAAGTAACTAATTTATCTTCCATATATCATTGATTTTGAGATTAAAACAAACAAGAAATCCCAATTGTTGTCAGCAATTGGGATTCTATCTAACTTTCTCTTCTTAAGCTCGAACAGCTTCTTCAGTCTTACCTGCCATTTCATCTAAAATTTTTAAAGCTCGCTCTAAAACAGTAGTATCATCAATCATAACCAATCCACCATCTGGTCCAGGTTCCAAGTGAATCCCAACACTTTTCCCCTCCTTAAAATTGTGTCCACCGAAAAAATTTCTTACAGTGTCAACATTCAGTCCAAGTTCATCGGCTATTCTATGCATACTACCACTAGGCAATGAGTCTTTAATCTTACGTAATTCATTAAATGTTATTGTTCTCATATTCATAAATTTAATGGTTAATACTCTGTACTTTTTATTATCACGCTATAAACTTAAGGAAAAAAAAGGATAAAACAAACTATTTCTTTATCTTTTTTCAAAAAGAATATTGCCTCTCCAAAAAATAATCATTTTCAAGTATGCAGAATTATAAGTACAGAGAAAAAGCTCCTAAAAATAGACAGAAACAGCTCGTATAAAGCAGAATTATCGGGTTTATACGAGCTGTTTTTAGAATACAGGGAAAATTTAAATACCTTCTATGGCAGAAGCTGGAACCCACCCTACTTTACCATCTTCCAAACGAATTTCTTTCCATTCACACATAGAGTTGTCTTTTATCTCAACTTTACGTCCCTCATGAAGAATGAACAGACTTGTACCACTTTCACTGGGAGTACTACGCACTGTGACACTAGGTGCCAACACTATAGCTTCGTTACGTTCCATCAGTTCGCCTTTTTGCTGAGCAGCAAACACATTACTCAATATAACAAGAACCAGGAATACTATTCCTGCAATAAATCCCACTTTCTTTCCCGTAATCTGTTTTGAAAAGAAAAAGAGATAGAACGAAACGAGTAATAGTACAAAGAACACAATCCCCAACTTAGCCCATGCGTCTACGCTAAGACAATTAATCAACGATTTAGTCCAAGATACAAAGAAAACCTCAGGAATTGGGATTACCTTATCGATTGTCTTAGAACGTGCTATCTCCAAATTTGCACGAATATCAGCATTACCAGGTTCCAACAACAAGGCACGCTCATAATTCAATATAGCTCTTGCTATATCATCTGCCTTATAATAACTGTTGCCAAGATTATAATAGACCTCTGCAGCCTCTCCCTTCTTTAACAGATTCTCATATATTTGAATGGCAGAAGCATAATCATTCCGTATATAAGCGCTGTCACCTTCAGCCTTTGTCACATTGCTTTCTTGCCTTGCAGCAGAGAATTCCGCATGTGAACCGACGGATGTAGAGTCACTAGCAGTCTGTAATGTATCTACAGATGCAGAATTCTGCCCATAGGCAGTAATTGCCATCACTAGACTAAGAGTAAAAAACAATATTTTATTCATTACCATTTCCTCCTGATTAATGTTTTATCGAGTTTTCCATTTTACTGATAACTTCCAAAGAAGCTGAATATACCTTATCCATAGCCTGGTTATCATCACCCGGAGCAAAGCGGGCAAACTCACAGTTATTCAATGCATCGAGGAATTCCTTTATCAACGCATCATTCACACCATAATTACGAAGTTCCTCTTCGATATTATCCTTAGACAAACGGGATACCGGAATGTTCAGTTTATCACTGATATACCCCCAAAGAGCCTTCAAAACCTCATCATAAAACGCATCTTTCTTATTCTCAACCAATAATTTACCAGCTTGCTTCATACGTTTCACCGCCACTTTATTGGCTTTCTTGGTACGCATCTTTGCTACATTTGCATTGGCTGCTATTTGCTTACGATAGATGATAAAGAATGTAATGAATGCAATACCCGGTATCAAATAAAGTAACCAATACGTCAACGAACCGAAGAAGAAATCACCTTTGGGAGACAGAGTAACATTATTCTGCTTGATAAAACGAATATCCTCGTTCAATACTTTCAACTCTTCCTTGCTTGTAAAGTTTGCAATAGTCTGAGCAGCATTGCCTGCTCCCTTTTCCACATGCAATTCATACTCTTCCGTAGTCAACGTTTTATACGAACGGGAATTAATATCAAAATAACTGAACTTTACGGCAGGAATCTTATAAGTTCCCGCATTACGAGGAATTGCCAGATACTCAATGACCTTGCTACCGGAGAGGCCCGAATTTGTCAGACGGAATTTATTGTCCACCTTCGGATCATATACTTCAAAATCCTCGGGGAATTTAACTTCCGGATTAGAGAGCAATTTCAGATTACCGGTACCAGAAATGACAAGTTTGACAGTAACAGCATCATTGGTCTTGACATTTGTACTATTGATAGAAGAAGTTATATTGAACTCTCCCACTCCTCCCGAAAAATCGGCTGGCTTACCTGCCGGCAAAGGCTTTACGTCAATTGTCAGTTGCGGAGTCAAAATTGTCTTTTTAACTTCTACGTAATTGCTTCCTCCATTGAAAAATGCCTCGAACGGATCAGCAACTTGTGTAGCCTTTGCAATGGAAGCATCAAAGCGTGCTGCATCAATTGTCAGCTTACCGGCTTGTTGCGGGAACAACACAAACTGACGATAGATTGTAGACTGATAATTTCTACCTTTATAATGCTCCAATCCCCATCTTCTGTCATTAGGCAATTCTACTTCCTGAGAATGGAATCCTTTGAAGTCAGGCAATTTCACATTATCAAACATACGTAAGTCCACCAAGGTATATATCTTGTATGTCAGCAGAAAAGCCTCTTGTTCATACACCGTCATCTTACTGGCAGTAGCTGTAATAAACAAATCACTATTCGATACAGATGTCCCGGAAGAAGCGCGGCTGGCAGTGCCCTCACTCTGTTTGCCACCATTTCCAGAAGCTCCATTAGCAGCCTGATCTGCCGGAAGAACCCTTACTTGTACAGAATTCGAAACCATTTGGTTACCATCAGCAGTGATAGTGGCTCCTGGAATAGTAAAATCACCTTCTGCAGTCGCCATTAAAATATAAGTGAATGTAATACTGCTGGTTGAAGTCGTCTGCCCATTAATCATCTGCACGCTACTCTGTTGCGAGCGGCTGGGCCCCATCAACACATCAAATCCCTTCATAGAAGGAGCACGAAAGTCCCTTACCTTTTGTGTAGTCACCGTATACGACAGTCTGAACTGGTCTCCTACCGCCACAGCGTCAGGAGCGGACGCAGTAAACGATACCTTGCCATCGGCAAAGGCATTCATACTGACTGCAATCAGTGCTATCCATAAGAAAACTATTTTTCTCATATATTATTCCTATTATGTTTGTTACCAATCTTTTTCCAGACGACCTCCTTGAAGTACCTGCTGCTTTTTCACTTTATCCTGCACATCCTTCTCGTCTTGCATGACAGAGTTTAACAGCTGCTCGGCATTTTCCTTAGACATCTCATTATCTTTCTTTTCCGGCTGAGAAGGTTGTTGTTGCTGGTCTTGATTCTGTTGCTGGTCTTTCTGCTGATCCTGCTGTTTATCCTGCTCCTTCTGTTGGTCCTGTTTATCCTGATCTTGATTCTGATCCTGGTTCTGCTGCTGGTCTTGCAATTGTTTCTGTGCCAAAGCAAGGTTATAGCGCGTTTCATCATCTTTCGGATTATTGCGTAACGACTCCTTATAGGCTTCTACCGCCTTTGCATAATCCTTCTGAGAATGAAAGATGACTCCCATATTATGATAAATCTGTGCTAAGTTCGATTTGTCCTTTTCTATCTTGGTAGCTCCCACATATTGCTCCATCGCTTCCTGCAGCTTGTTCTGCTGGGTCAATGTATTTCCCAGGTTGAACATGGAAACCGTTGACTTCGGGTTTACCTCCAAAGCCTTCCGATAGTTCACTTCTGCATCCACATATACGCTATCCTTAAAAAAACGGTTTCCCTTACGGATATAATCGCGTTCCGCCTTCTGTGCAGAAGCTGAAGCTGCCACTAACAGCAGCAAAACTATTCCAATATATTTTTTCTGTAACATACGCATCATTTCTTATTAGAGAATAAATGAATGTTGCGGAACAGAGGATTCTTGCGCTCCAATATCAACATCTCAGTCAGTAACAACAGCAGAATAATCCATGCCACTGCCTGAAACTGTTCATTGAATTCCGTGTACACCTGTGTTTCCACATCTGCCTTTGCCATCTTGTTGATTTCCTGACTAATCGCTTTCTGTGCACCATTGGTATTGTCTACGCGCACATAAATACCATTTCCTGCCTGAGCAATTTCCTGACACATCTGCTCATTCAAGCGAGTAACGATTACATTACCTTCACGGTCACGACGATAATCATTAGTACCCTCTATTGGAATGGGGGCACCCTCGGGCATACCTACCCCTAATACATTGACCTGGATACCTTTCTCTGCAGCAGCCTTAGCAGCTTCTACGGCACCACCTTCATGGTTTTCACCGTCGGTGATGACAATAACAGTACGTCCCACTCCTTCTTGAGGTGTAAAACTCCGGGCAGCCAGATTTATTGCAGCTCCAATTGCCGTACCTTGCTTGGAAATCAGCGAAGGATCTATGGACTCCAAAAACATCTTGGCAGAAATATAATCACTCGTAATAGGCAACTGGGTAAATGCGTCACCTGCAAAAACAATCATACCGACCTTGTCATTCTGCATCTTATCTACCAACTGCGCCACCAGCCGTTTTGCCTTCTGCAAGCGGCTTGGCTGTACGTCTTGTGCCAGCATGGAATTGGATATATCCAACGCAATCATCACTTCCACTCCCTGGCGTTTTACCGTCTCCAGTTTGGAACCAAACTGCGGACGTGCCAGCAGTACCGTGAACAACCCGATAGCCGCAAAAACCAACCAAAACTTCACATCCGGACGGTATTTGGAAACATCCGGCATTAGCTGTGCCATCAGTATAGGGTCACCAAATTTACGAATGGCTTTCCTCCTCCGATAATTGGAGTACAAGTAGAAGGCCGCCAATAAAGGCAGCAGCAGCAACAAGTACAAATATGCAGGTTCTTCAAATCGAAACATCTTTTTATTTACAATTTAGCAATTTACAATTTACAATTTGGCTACGCAATGACTGATACACTAAAAGACATTCTCCGTTTTTACGGTATCTTCTTCAATATAGAGTTGCGTAACAGTACCTCCAGTAATACGCACAAGAAAGCAGCCAACGCAAACCAGCGGTACTCTTCCTGGCGCTTGCTGTATTCTTTTACATTCAATTTTGTTTTCTCCAGCTTGTCTATCTCCTCGTACACTTCCTTCAACTTCGAGTTGCTGGTGGCACGGAAATAGTTACCTTCCGTTGTTCCGGCAATCTGTGTCAAAGTCTTTTCATCAATTTCGACGGGCATATTGACATATTGCACTGTTCCGCCTACCGGATAAGGATAAGGAGCCATACCATTGGTTCCTACCCCAATAGTATAAACGCGAATGCCAAAACTCTTGGCTATTTCAGCAGCCGTCAAAGGAGAAATATCACCTTTATTATTGACACCGTCCGTCAGCAGAATAATGACTTTCGACTTTGCCTTGCTATCCTTCAAACGGGTAACGGCATTGGCAATACCCATACCGATTGCCGTTCCGTCTTCAATCAGCCCGCACTTCATATCTTTAAGCAAGTTCAACAATACGGCATGGTCTACTGTCAACGGACATTGCGTAAAGCTTTCTCCAGCAAACAAAGTTATACCTATATTGTCATTCGGACGTCCGTTAATAAACTCTGCCGCCACATCCTTCGCCGCTTCCAACCGGTTAGGTTTCAGGTCTTCGGCCAGCATACTGGTAGAAACGTCCATAGCAAGCATGATATCAATACCCTCAATCTCACTGTTCTGCCAGTTATCGGTGGTTTGCGGACGTGCCAAAACAAGAATAATCAGTATCAAGGCAATTATCCGCAATACAAACGGTACATGCAACAAATAGTTCTTATAGCTTTTAGGGGTATGGGCATACACACGGGCATCCGAAATCTGAAGCGTAGCTTCACTATTCTTCCGCTTCATAATATACCATACTATATAAGGTATAAGCAACAGCAGCAAAAATAAATATTCAATATTGGCAAAAACCATATTTATGTACGATTTAACGATTTACAATTCAGCTTCGCTCCAAACATCCCTCACTTTTCACTCATGTATATCCGATTGAAGTCACTTTTCCTGTATTAAGCAAAATAATTATACAACTCCAATCCGATATATATCAATGAACTGACAAGGGCTACAGCCAACACTACAATACCCGTTCCCAGCAAAATCTTGGTACGCAAAGAACGTTTCTCGATAATGGTAATCTCCGTAGGCTGCGGCTTGGCATTCTCCTCTTCTTTCTCCTTGGTTTCATTAATAAAGTCAATGGCATTAATCAGGTTAGCGTCATTTTCGTTCATCAATGGATTATGCTTGGCAAATTTCACCAAATCAGCAGTCTGGAACAATTCACGCAAATCCGATATTGCTTCCTTATCTTTCATTTCCAGCAACTTATCTATGATTTCCGTAGAAGTCATTTCCAAAGCATTGAAACCAAAACGGTCTTTTATATATGTACGAAGAGTATCGGTCAATTCCGTATAATATTCCTTCGGTTCCCCTTTCTGCCATACCTTCTCATTCTTGATACGTTCTATCTCCTGCATAGCCAACTGATGGGGAGGCAGCTTAGGTTCTACCTTCACCTTACGGATAATAGGCTTATTGTCGAAGAAGCGCATTATCAGATAGACAAGTAATATCCCTATCGGGATAATCAGCGCACCACAAGCCATAAGACCATACCAGTCTTCCCAGGCAAAAGGCGCTTGCATCACTGTTTTGGGACCGAAGAACTGTTCCGGATTCTCCGGGTCTAACGGGACATTCACTGAATATACTTTCAAGGCCAACGCTTTGGAGCGATACTTCTCATTATCCACTGTCACTTCCATAGGCGGCAGATAATAAAGAGCCGAGTCGAAAGAGGTAACTGTATACTCTTGAGTTATCAATGCACGCCGGCCATCATTCAGCAGTTGCGTATCCGGCTTGGCCACATCAATAATTTCAACCCCATTCACCAGCGTATCGGTATATACCGGGAATATGGCACGCTTATCGGCATCCAGAGATACTTGAAGCTTTATCTTTGCCTGCTCTCCAATAAGAATCTGCAAAGAGTCAATCGTAGCATCTACCGTTACCGACTGGGCTACTACCCTTCCCGACCATGCTATCAATAACGCTATCAGAAATAAATATCTTTTCATTTTCCGATTAATTTCGTTTCGCAAACAAATTCATCAATGCCTTGACATAATCCTGGTCGGTACGTACCGACACATTGTCGACATTACTCTTGGTAAACGTTTCATTCAATTCCGCCTGCTTGTTCACCCACCAATCATGATGGGCACGGCGCACGGCACGCGAGGAGGTGTCAATCCACTGCTCATGTCCCGTCTCGGCATCCCTAATCTTCATCAGTCCCACGGGTGGCAATTCTTCCACACGACGGTCGTACACCTGAACGGCAACCAGGTCATGCTTACGATTGGCAATGGTCATGGCGTTCTTGAAACTTTCCTGGTCGATGAAGTCGGACAAGACAAATGCCGTGCAACGGCGTTTCATCACATTCGTCAGATATTCCAATCCCAAACGGATGTTCGTCCTCCGGCTTTCCGCATGAAAATCTATCAGTTCGCGGATGATGTAAAGTATATGCTTACGTCCCTTCTTGGGCGGAATAAACTTCTCAATCCGGTCCGAAAAGAAGATGACACCAATCTTGTCATTATTCTGAATGGCAGAGAATGCCAGTGTAGCGGCAATTTCCGTCACCATATCCTTCTTCATCTGCTTTACCGTACCGAACTCCAAACTACCGGAAACATCTACCAACAACATCACTGTCAATTCGCGCTCCTCCTCAAACACCTTGACGTAAGGCTTGTTGAAGCGGGCGGTCACATTCCAGTCAATGTCGCGTATGTCATCGCCAAACTGATACTCGCGCACCTCGGAGAATGCCATACCTCTACCCTTGAAGGCAGAGTGATACTGCCCGGCAAAGATATTGTTGGACAATCCGCGCGTCTTTATCTCAATCTGACGGACTTTCTTCAAAAGTTCTGTTGTTTCCATTGATTTATTTTAATAATCTCATTTAAGCACACAAGCGCAATTTAGTTTATAACAGAAACTTCCCTATGAAAAGGGGTGAGGTTTTCGGTACTCAACCCTAAGGTTTACGACGCTAAACCTCAGGTATAGGATTGTAAACCTCAAGTTTACGAAAACCTCTATTATGCGTTAGGGCACTTCAACCTTGTTCAGTATCTTGCTGACGATTTCATCAGATGTCATATTGCTGGCTTCCGCCTCGTAAGTCAAGCCGATACGGTGGCGAAGTACGTCGTGTGCCACAGCGCGCACATCCTCCGGAATGACATAACCGCGACGCTTGATGAACGCGTAGCTACGGGCAGCCAAGGCCAAGTTGATGGAAGCACGGGGCGAACCGCCGAAACCAATCATGTCTTTCAGTTCTTTTAAATCATATTTTTCCGGATAACGGGTAGCAAATACAATATCAACAATATATTTTTCTATTTTCTCATCCAGATACACCTGGCGAACCACTTTACGAGCTTCAATAATTTCGTCTGCCTTCAAAATGGGCTTCACTTCAAATTTATCACCATTGATATTCTGACGGATAATCAGTTTCTCCTCTTCCAGCTTCGGATAGTCTATTACGACTTTCAGCATGAAACGGTCCACTTGCGCTTCGGGCAGCGGATAAGTACCTTCCTGCTCGATAGGATTCTGTGTGGCAAGCACCAGGAATGGTTTGGGCAACCCGAAAGTTTCATTGCCGATAGTAACTTGACGTTCCTGCATGGCTTCCAGCAAAGCACTCTGTACTTTGGCCGGAGCACGGTTGATTTCATCAGCCAAAACAAAGTTTGCGAAGACCGGACCTTTTTTTACTTGGAACGTTTCATCCTTCTGGCTGTAAACCATTGTACCTATTACGTCGGCAGGCAACAAGTCAGGCGTAAACTGAATGCGGCTGTATTGCGCATCAATCAACGAAGCAAGCGTCTTGATAGCTAAAGTCTTTGCCAAACCGGGCACACCTTCCAACAACACATGTCCATCGGACAACAAACCAATTAACAACGACTCTACCAGATGCTTTTGTCCTACAATGACCTGGTCCATACCTGTGGTAAGATTGGTAACGAAAGCACTTTGTCTTTCAATCCGCTCATTCAGTTCGCGGAT
>OLQM01003116.1_pt1 | contig 14947 bp, 14 predicted proteins | sample 1673161 | NCBI WGS metagenome assembly OLQM01 (sample SAMEA3136761, study PRJEB25190) | human gut metagenome | reverse complement strand
GCGGGCATCGCCGCGCAGACATTTTGTCTTGCCGCGTGGGAGCGCGGCGTCGGCACGGTCATCACGGGCTACTTCGACGAAGAGAAGATCACGAGACTTTTGAACTTGCCGGAGAATCAGAAGGTCGGCTGTGTTATCGGTCTTGGCTATCCCGATGAGGAGCCCGCCGCGCCGAAGCGCAAGGGCGTGGAAGATTTGCTGACGTACAAATAAAAAGCTGCAAGCGCCCGAGGAAAACGCCCTCGGGCGCTTTTTCGCTGGATTCGGACAATGCTTTCTGGTAAAATAAGCAGTATAAAAATATAGAAAAATGAGAGATATGGAGGCCATAAGATGAAAAAATACAGCTTATCGGTTATTTGCGTAGTGCTTTTTGCCCTGCTGGCTGGATGCGGCAACAAGGAAACGTCAAACATAACGGTCGATTATGGCGATTCGGCTGTCTACACAGAACAGGATATGGATGATGCGATAAAGGTGATCGAAGAGATGATCGGTTCGTGGGAAGGCTGCGAATTACATAGCATTTCATATTCGTCAGATGACGTCTGCACGGATGAAAAGAACCTTTCGTGGATGAATGATTTGGAAAAGGCAAATGACAACGATCTGGCTTTTACACAATGCATCATGTTCGACAGCAGCTTTCGCTCTCCGAAAGAGGGCGGCGGAGCTTGGGAGCCGGACACGGAATACACATGGTCCTGGTGGTTGGCTCGCAGCGATGGCGGGGAATGGAAACTGATGACTTGGGGCTATTGACAAAATAAGAAATTTAAGCTCGTCATAAACCCACGAAAAAAGTGATTCCCGGTTTGAGGCTCGTATTTCCGACGGCACAAAGGGTATGCTTTTCGCGCTTTCTGCAAATCCTACCGGAAATGACTTTCGGGAGGACTTTGCGATGAGAAGCGAAACGAGACCCTCGCAGGACGAGGAGAAAAACGGGCAGGAGCCGCTGCTGCCGCCCATTCAGCCGGTCATCGACTTCGGCTCGGTCGTCATCAAAAATAGCCGCGCGGCCATCCACTGCCTGACGATCGCCGGACAGATCGAGGGGCACATGCAGCTGCCGAATACGCAGAAGGCGACGAAATACGAGCATGTGCTGCCGCTGCTGGCGTATCTAGAGGAGAGCGACGACATCGACGGCGTTTTGTTCCTGCTCAACACCGTCGGCGGCGATGTGGAGGCGGGGCTTGCCATCGCCGAGCTCATCTCAGGGATGAAAAAGCCGACGGTCTCGCTCGTGCTCGGCGGGGGACACTCCATCGGCGTGCCGCTTGCTGTCGCGCCGATGGTGACGATGATCGCGCCGTCGGCCTCGATGACCATTCACCCCGTGCGCACAAGCGGCACGATCATCGCCGCACCCCAGACCTACCAGTATTTTGAACGCTTGCAGGAGCGTATCGTGCGATTTGTGACCAAGCATTCGAACATCACGCGCGAGCGCTTTCTCGCGCTGATGATGGATACGCAGGACTTGGCCTCCGATGTTGGCAGTGTGCTCTACGGGGAGGAGGCGGTTGCCTGCGGGCTTGTCGGACGGCTCGGCGGCCTGTCCGACGCGCTGGAAGCACTGTACGAATTGATCGAGGAGAAAAAGAAAAAAAGTGAGTGAAAAAAGACGCCTTCGGGCGTCTTTTTACGCTTTGTTCATCGAATGGCCTTGAAAAGACGGCGAAAAAATGGTATATAATATTAGTTAAACTGTGTCATTATACCCTGATTGCAAATGACGCGCTTTTTCCAAGGAGGAATTTGCCCGTGTACTTAAAGGCATTGGAGATCCAGGGCTTCAAGAGCTTCCCGGACAAGACGGTGCTCAACTTCGGTGAGGACATCACCGCCATCGTCGGCCCGAACGGAAGCGGTAAATCGAATATTTCGGACGCCATTCGCTGGGTCATGGGCGAGCAGTCGAGCAAATCGCTGCGCGGCGTGAAGATGGAGGACGTCATCTTCGGCGGCACGGAAACGCGCAACCAGATGGGCTTTGCGCAGGTGACGCTTGTGCTCGACAACACCGAGCACATTTTCCCCAGCATGGAGGAAAACGAGGTTGCCGTCACGCGCCGGTACTACCGCAGCGGCGAATCGGAATACTATATCAACAAGCAGTCCGTACGGCTGCGCGACGTGAATGAGCTTTTCATGGACACCGGCATGGGCCGCGAGGGCTATTCCATCATCGGTCAGGGCCGCATCGACGAGATCTTGTCGCAAAAGAGCGGCGACCGCCGCGAGATCTTTGAGGAGGCGGCGGGCATTTCCCGCTTCCGCTACCGCAAGGAGGAGACCGAGCGCAAACTCGAGCGCACGGAGGAAAACCTGGTGCGCATCAACGACAAGATCGCCGAGCTTGAATTGCAGGTCGACCCTCTGCGCGCGCAGGCGGAGACGGCGAAGCAATATCTCATCTACCGCGACGAGCTGCGCCTTTTGGAGATCTCCGTGTGGCTTGAGAATCTCGAAACGCTCCGCACGAGCGCCATCAAGCTCGACACCGACCTTGCCCTTGCACGCGAGGAACTCAATAAGGCAAATGCCGATCTCGAGGCGCTGTACGCCGCGAGCGAGCAGTTTTCCGCGCGTATCCACGAAAACGACATCGCGCAGGAGGAGGAGCGCACGGCGCTTTCCGCACTCGATGCGCAGGTAAAGGAGCAGGAATCCTGCGTGGCGGTGCTGCAAACGGGCATCGCGCACAACGAGGAAAATATCGCGCGCGTGGAGGAGGAGCTGAGAAGCCAGTCCGACCGCGTCGGCTCGATGGATGAGCAGATCGCGCAGCAGCGCGCGCGCATCGAAGAGCTGGAACACGATAAAAACGAAGTCGAAACGACGCTCGCTGCGCTGCTTAAGCAGGCGGAGGAACTGTCGAAAAACGCGGGCGAGGCTGCGAGCGAAGCGGAGGCCCTGCGCGCTCGTGAGGCGCTCGCTCTGTCCGCCGCGGCGGACAGCCGCGCGGAAGTTGCCGCTCTGCGCTCGACGCTTTCTGAAATGGACGAGCGCGAGAGCGCCATCGCCGCCGAGCAGGAGAGCGGGGAAGCCCAGCTTTCTGAAACGCGCAAAAGTGCCGCGGAGAACCGCCGCGCGCTCGAAAGTGCGCAGGAGGAAGCCGACGCTATCCGCAATATCATCGCCGGACACACGATGAAGATGCAGGGCAGAATCGAGCACGAGAAGGAGACGGGCGAGCAGCACGTTTCCCTCACGATGGAGATGAACAATTTAGACTCCCGCATCCGCTTACTCAGCGAGATGGAAAAGGAGTACGAGGGCTTCAATAAGGCGGTGCGCACGGTCATGCAGGCGCGCGAGCGCAATGCCCTGCGCGGCGTGCACGGCCCGGTAGCGGGTCTGATGAAGGTCAACAAGAAGTACGCCGTTGCGATCGAGATCGCGCTCGGTGCGGGATTGCAAAACATTGTCGTCGAGCGCGAGGAGGACGCAAAGAGCGCTATCCAGCTCTTAAAGCAGCGCGACGGCGGGCGCGCGACCTTCCTGCCGCTTTCGACGATCCGCGGCGAAGCGCTGCGCGACGAGCGCGTGAAGGGCGAATACGGTTATGTCGGCCTTGCGAGCGAGCTTGTGGAATACGAGCGCGCATACGACGGCATTTTCAAAAATCTGCTCGGCCGCACGGTCGTGGTCGAGGATCTCGACTGCGGCATCACGATCTCGCGTAAGTTTTCGAATGCGTTCCGCATCGTGACGCTCGACGGTCAGGTTTTGAATCGCGGCGGCTCGATGACGGGCGGCTCGATCTCCCGCAGCGCGGGCATTTTGAGCAGAGCCGGCGAGCTGCGCGAGTTGACGGCGCGGCGCGGCAGCCTTGCAGAAAAGCTGACGCTCGCTGCCAAGGCCGCCGAGGACGCCAAGCGCGAGCTATCCAAGGCGAGATACGAGCTGGAGGTCGCGCAGGGGCAGCAGCGCGCGGCGGAGGACGCCGTGCTCAAGCTGCAAGGCGACAAAAATCACTATGATCTGCTGCTTTCCTCGCTGCGCGAGCGGCTGGAAGCACTGGATACCGAGCGCGATACCATCACCCGCCGCCGCGGCGAGGTGAAGCGCGCCATGGAAGAAAAGGAAGCGCTTGCATCGCAGCAGGAGAGCGAGGCCGCCGCGCTGCGCGCGCAGGCTGAGGAGAGTCTCTCCGGGCAGACGGAGCTGCTGCGCTCCACCACGCGCCTCGGCGATGAGATCGCCGGGCGCAAGAGTGCGCTTGCGGGCTTTGCCGCCGAGCGCGAGACCACGGAAAAGTCGCTTGCGAGCTTGGAGGGCCTGCGCGCCCAGATGCAGGGCGACGAGCAGAGCAGAAGGGCGCTCATTGAGCAGTACAAAACGGCAAGCGAGCAGGCGCGGCGCGAGATCGGCGTGCATGAAGAAGAGATCGCCGCATTGAGCGGCAAAATGACGGAAAAGCGCGCGGCGCTCGAAGAGCTTTCCCGCGTGAAGCTTTCGCTGGAGGCCGAGCGCAGCCAGAGCGACCGCCGCGGCCGCGAACTCAACGAAAATGTGCTCAACGTGGAGCGCAGCGTCAGCAAGCTTGAGCAAAAGCGCGCGACGAGCGCGATGGAGGAGCAGCAGATCCTCGACAAGCTCTGGGAAAATTATGAGCTGTCGCACTCCGCCGCGCAGGAGCAGCGCATTGAGCTCGAGAGCGTCCAGAAGGCGAGCCGCCGCATTGGAGAGCTCAAGCGGGCCATCAGCGGCCTTGGCAGCGTGAATGTCGGCGCGATCGAGGAATTCGAGCGCGTGAACACGCGCTACACCTATCTCACCGAGCAGCGCGACGACGTGGAAAAGGCAAAGGGCGAGCTCGTCGGCGTGATCGAGAGCATCACGGGCGAGATGACGGGTATCTTCAAAGAACAGTTCGCCCTCATCCGCGAGAGCTTTCAGGAGACATTTCTGGAGCTCTTCGGCGGCGGCAAGGCGACGCTTGAGCTGGAGGACGAGAACGATGTGCTCTCCTGCGGCATCGAGATCAAGGTGCAGCCGCCAGGTAAGGCGCTCAAGACCATCACGCTGCTCTCGGGCGGCGAGAAGGCCTTCGTTGCCATCGCCCTGTATTTTGCCATTCTGAAGGTCCATCCCACGCCGTTTTGCGTCATGGATGAGATTGAGGCGGCGCTCGACGAGCCGAACGTGGTGCGCGTTGCAAACTACATGCGCCGCATCACGCAAAAGACGCAGTTCATCGTCATCACGCACCGCCGCGGCACGATGGAGGCGGCGGATGTTCTCTACGGCGTCACCATGCAGGAGCGCGGCGTGAGCAAGATCCTGACGATCAACATGAACGATATGGCCAAGGAACTCAACATTAAGGAATAAGCGCGAGAGAGGAATCAAAGAGTATGGGTATTTTTGCGAAGATCAAAAAAGCATGGTTTGACACCATCGTGTGGGAGACCATCGACGACGACTTCTACGACGAGCTGGAGGAGAGTCTCATTATGGCTGACCTCGGCGCGACGGTCGCGCACGACGCGGTGAAGAAGCTGCGCGACGTCGTGTACCAGAAGAGCATCCAGCGCGGCGACGACGTCAAGCAGGCGCTGCGCGAGATTTTGATTGAAAAGCTGAACGTGGGCGACACCGCGCTTGACCTGTCGACCAAGCCGAGCGTCGTGCTGGTCATCGGCGTGAACGGCGTGGGCAAGACCACGTCCATCGGCAAGATCGCCCACCGCCTGAAGGGCGAGGGCAAGCGCGTGCTTTTATGCGCGGCGGACACGTTCCGCGCGGCGGCGGCGGATCAGCTTGAAATTTGGGCAAACCGCGCCGAGTGCGAGATCGTCCGCTCGGTCGAGGGGGCGGATCCCGGCGCGGTGCTGTTCGATTCGCTCGCGGCGGCAAAGGCGAGAAATGTCGACGTCGTCCTCTGCGACACGGCGGGCCGCCTGCACAACAAGGTGAATTTGATGAACGAGCTCGGCAAGCTTCGCAAGATCATCGACCGCGAAACGCCTGACGCCGCGAAGGAAACGCTTCTCGTGCTTGACGCGACGACGGGGCAGAACGGCCTTCAGCAGGCGAAGGTCTTCCGCGAGACGGCAGGACTCACCGGCATCATCTTAACGAAGCTCGACGGCACGGCCAAGGGTGGCATCTGCGTCGCTATCGCGCAGGAGCTGGGTGTGCCCGTGAAGTTCGTCGGCCTCGGCGAGGGCATCGACGATCTCCAGCCCTTCAATGCGGAGGAATATGTCAAGGCGCTCATCTGAGGGGGAAAATCATAAACCTGCGAGACAATAAGGAGACGAATATGGAAATCACTTCTGTTTGCCCCTATTGCGGAAAAGAAATGCGCGACGGTGTGATCCCCGCTTACCGCGACCACATCGAGTGGATGGGGCGCGGGAAGGACGGTATGCTGGGTTCGGACCCTGATGACAAAAATTCCGTCACGCTCGTCAAGGCCGGATTATTTTGTAATTACCAGACGCCCGCGTACTATTGTGAGAGCTGCAAGGTGGTCATCGTGCCCGTGCCGGAGATCGAATGGCCGCTTGACAAGCTTGATAAAAAGTTCACAGCCTGGCAGGAAAAAATAAGCGCGCAGCGCGAAGAGCGCAAGGCGCAGCGCGAGGAAGAAAAGCGCGAAGAAAAGAGCAGAAAAAGACGGGAAAAAGACCCGTGGGAGGTTTGACGATGAAATTTGTTCTGGCAACGCAGAACCCTAAAAAGCTGACGGAAATGAGCACCATTCTGAGCGACCTCGGCGTGGAGGTTGTGTCGGAGGCCGACCTCGGCGTGAAGATCGAGGTGGAGGAAACGGGCGAGACCTTTGCCGAGAATTCTCTTTTGAAGGCAAAGGCGGTGATGGAGGCGACGAAGCTGCCCGCCATCGCGGACGACTCGGGATTGTGCGTCGACGCGCTGAACGGCGGCCCGGGCGTTTACAGCGCGCGCTTTGGCGGCGAGGGGCTGGACGATATCGGCCGCTACCGCCTTTTGCTGCAAATGATGCACGGGCAGGCCGATCGACGCGCCCACTTCCACACGACCATCACCTGCGCGTTCCCGAACGGCGACGTCTTGCAGGACGACGGCGAGGTCGAGGGTACGATCGCCTTCGCCCCTATGGGCGAAAACGGCTTCGGCTACGACCCTGTGTTCTTTGTTCCTGACAAGCGAAAGACCTTTGCGCAGCTTACGGCAGAAGAGAAGGCGGAGATCTCGCACCGCGGCAAGGCGCTGCGGGCATTCAAGGAAACGCTCAAGAATTATCTTGCGGAACATCAATAAAAAGGATAAGGAAATACTATGGAATTAAGCAGCAAACAGCGCGCGTATCTGCGCAGCCTTTCCAATGACCTCGACGTGATCGTCCACATCGGCAAGGACGGCATCGGCGACAACCTCGTCAAGCAGGCGAACGACGCGCTCGAAGCGCGCGAACTCATCAAGTGCCGCGTGCTCGAAAACAGCATGCTCACCGCGCGCGAGGCGTGTCAGGAGCTGAGTGAGCTGACGCGCAGCGAGCAGGTGCAGGTCATCGGCACAAAATTCGTGCTCTACCGCCCCTCGCACAAAAAGGACAAGAAGGATAAGATCGTGCTGCCCAAGGCGGCGAAAAAGACCGTGTAAAAGAGAAAAAGAGGTCGAACAATTTTGAAGATCGGAATTTACGGCGGCAGTTTCAACCCGCCGCATTTGGGTCACATGGCCGCAGCGGAAAGCGCGGCGAAGTATCTGGGACTCGACGAGCTGCTGCTCATTCCCGCGGGCATTCCGCCGCACAAGGCGCTCTCCGCCGACGCAGCAGGGAAGGAGCACCGCCTTGCGATGACGCGCCTGATGGGGGAGCAGATCGCGCTCGACACAGGGATAACGGTCACGGTATCGGATATGGAGGTCGCGCGCGAGGGCAAGAGTTACAGCGTCGATACCGTGCGCGAGATCCATGAGCAGCGCCCGAATGACGAGCTGTGGCTTTTGATGGGGACGGATATGTTCCTCTCGTTCCAGAACTGGTACAAGCCGGAGGAGATCCTGCGCCATGCAGGGCTCTGCGCTTTCGGACGCACGGAGAAGGACGGCGAGACGCTTTTTGCACCGCAGCGGGATTTCCTTGGGGAAAAGTTCCCGGGCAGCCGCATCGTGACGATGACGCTGCCGAACCTTGTGGACGTTTCGTCCACCGAGCTGCGCGAGCGTATCCCGAAAGGGAAAACGGCGGGGCTTCTTGCCCCCGCGGTACTCGGCTATATCCTGCGTGAGCATTTATATGGAACAAATCTCGATTTGAAACGTCTAAGCTTAGAGGAACTGAGACCCATCGCGCTCTCCTACCTCAAGGCGAAGCGCATTCCCCACGTGCTCGGCACCGAGCAGACGGCGAAGGAGCTCGCGGAACGCTACGGCGCGAATGTTGAAAAGGCGCGCTTTGCGGCGCTCTTGCACGACGCGACCAAGCGCCTTTCGATGGAAGAGCAGCTCGCGCTCTGCGAGCACTACCACATCGCGCTCGACGAGCTGGAGCAGCGCGCGCTCAAGCTGCTGCACGCCAAGACCGGCGCGGCGCTCGCGCGCGACGTGTTCGGCGCGGACGACGAGATCTACAACGCCATTCTCTGGCACACGACGGGTAAGCCCGGTATGACGGTGCTGGAAAAGGTGCTCTATCTCGCCGACTACATTGAGCCGAACCGCGACTTCGACGGCGTGGAGGAATTGCGCAAGGTCGTGTGGGAGGATATTGACCGAGGGCTTGCGATGGGGCTCGCCATGACCGTGGAGGAGATGGAAGAGCGGGGGAATCCCGTCCATCACAACACGCTGGAAGCACTGGACGAGCTGAGAGGACATAGCCATGAATGATAAGGACTTTTACGAAAACGACAGAGACAGCATCCGCTACGAGGGACGGCGCGTGCACCATGAAGAGAGCTTTTTCGAGCGCAACTGCGACGAGGCATGGGAGCAGATCTGCGAGACCTTTTCCCACCCCGGGCGGCTGCTTGGACGCGTGCTGCTCATCGCGCTTCTGTGCGGCGTGGTCGCGGGCGGCAGCTACCTTCTGAAGATCCGCGCGCCGCAGCTGCCGAACAAGGGCGATGCGCAGAAGAACCCCAACCAGACGCAGGTCGACGAGATCGACTACGGCGACGGCGTGCGCCCGCGCGCGGACGGCGAGCGAAAAAGCAAGGATTTCTACACGGTGCTCGTCCTCGGGCGCGACACGGGCGGCGGCGGCAACACCGACACGATGCTGCTCGCGAGCTACGACGTGACGAACCAGAAGGCGACCGTCATGTCCATCCCGCGCGACACGATGGTCAACGTTCCCTGGGACATTAAGAAGATCAACTCCGTCTACAACTACTACGGCGGGGGAGACAAGGGCATTCAGGCGCTCTATAAGGAGATCGCCCAGCTCGTCGGCTTTGAGCCGGACTATCAGGTCATCGTCGAGTGGGACGCCGTCGGCGAGATCGTGAAGGCCATGGGCGGCGTTTACTACGATGTGCCGCGCAACATGAACTACGACGACCCCTATCAGGATCTGCACATTCACCAGACCAAGGGCTATCGCAAGCTCTCGGGCGACGATGCCATGCAGGTGCTGCGCTACCGCCACGATAATGACATGCGCTACGGCTACCCCGACGGTGACCTCGGCCGCATCAAGACGCAGCAGTCGCTTTTAAAGGCGATGATCGAGCAGCTTTTGCAGCTCAAGAACGTGACGAAGATCGGCGAGTTTGCCCGTGCGGTGAAAAATAACGTCACCTCCGACCTGACATTTGAGGAAATGCTCTGGTTCGGCTCGCAGGCCGTGATGGGCGGGCTCAAGGTCGACGATGTGAATTTTGTCACCATGCCCAATACCGGAAAATATGTTTACAGCCGCGTGGTCGGCGGCCCGCTTTCCTACGTTGTGCCGAACGCGCAGAAACTGCTGGATCTTGTGAACAGCGAGCTCAGCCCCTTTGCCGAGACTTTCACGATGCGCGATCTTGACATTATGTCCGTCAATTCGGACGGTTCGGTGTCCTCGTCCACGGGCCATGTGGAAGACAGTAAGGCTGCCAAGCCGCAGAATCACCAGTCCTCCTCCGGTTCGCAGACCGGCACGGGAGAGGGCGGTGAGACCACCGATCCCGGCACGACCGACCCCGGCACGACCGATCCCGGCAACACCGGCACGGAGATCCCCGGCACGACCGATCCGGGCAATAGCGGTACGGTAGACCCCGGTACGACAGACCCCGGAAATAGCGGTACGGTAGACCCCGGTACGACAGATCCCGGAAATAGCGGCACGACCGACCCCGGCACGGGAGAGGGCGGCAATACGGGCGATACCGGCAGCAGCGATACCGTCGTTGATGAAATGCCCGATTGGCTGCGCCCGTAACGGGAAACAACACGAAACAACATCAAACTGAAATAAGAAAAGGAGAACCCTATGTTACCTTCCAGAGAAATGGCCGAGATCGCTGTGAAAGCACTCGACGGCAAAAAGGGTAAGGAGATCAAACTTATTCGCATCGACAAGATCACGACGCTCGCGGAGTACTTTGTCATCTGCACCGGTACGTCCAACACGCAGATCAACGCCCTGTGCGACGAAGTGGAAAAGCAGCTCACGGAGGCGGGCGAAGAGCCGCTGCACCGCGAGGGCTATCGCGGCGGCACGTGGGTGCTGCTCGACTACGGCTGCATCGTTGTCCACGTGTTCAATGATGAGGCGCGCAAGTTCTATTCTCTTGAGCACCTCTGGGCCGACGGAGAAGAGGTCGATCTGAGCGCGCTCCTGCCCCACGCGGAGTAAGGGCGATCCCACCTGAAAAATAACGCTTGACAAGGCGGGACAAAACACCTAAAATGGTCATGCTATATTGATGCAAAACGCGATGACGGAGCATAAAGACGCGCGATTTCCGCCCGAAGAGAGCCGGCGGTCGGTGCAAGCCGGCGGGGAAGCGCACGTGAATGACTCACTCCCGAGCAGCCCGCCTGAAAGGACGGGACGGTTCGCCTCCGTTACGGGCATGGCTATCGAAGCCGCTGAGGGCACGCGGGTGACCGCGCGCTGAATCAGGGTGGTATCGCGTAAAGAGTTTTTACGTCCCTGACCGTTTTTTGGAACGGTCAGGGACTTTTTTCGCGTCAAAAAACAATTCATATAAAGGAGAAGATCCATGAAGTACGATTTTACAGCCATTGAGAAAAAATGGCAGGAAAAGTGGGAGCAGGAAAAGCCCTATGCTGCCGTAACGGGCGACAAGCGCCCCAAGTTCTACGGCCTCATCGAGTTCCCGTATCCCTCCGCCGCTGGCCTGCACGTCGGCCACCCGCGCCCGTTCACGGCGATGGACATCATCTGCCGCAAAAAGCGCATGCAGGGTTACAACGTCCTCAACCCCATGGGCTTTGACGCCTTCGGCCTGCCGACGGAGAACTTTGCCATCAAGAACCACATTCACCCCGCCATCATTACGGCGCAGAACATCAAGAACTTTACCCGCCAGCTCAAGATGCTCGGCTACGGTTTCGACTGGGATCGCGTGGTGGACACGACCGACCCGAGCTACTACAAGTGGACGCAGTGGATTTTCCTGCAGATGTTCAAGCATGACCTTGCCTACAAGACCACGATGCCTGTCAACTGGTGCACGAGCTGCAAGTGCGTGCTTGCCAATGAAGAGGTCGTTGAGGGCGTGTGCGAGCGCTGCGGCGCGCCCGTTATCCGCAAGGAAAAGAGCCAGTGGATGCTGCGCATCACGAAGTATGCCGACCGCCTGATCGACGATCTTGACGAGGTCGACTACATTGAGCGCGTCAAGACCCAGCAGCGCAACTGGATCGGCCGCTCTACCGGCACGGAGGTCACCTTCAAGACCAACACCGGCGATGACGTCACCGTTTACACCACGCGCGTCGATACCCTCTTCGGCGTGACCTACACGGTCATTTCTCCCGAGCACCCGATGCTCAAAAAGTGGAAGGATCTCATCAAGAACTGGGACGAGGTCGAGGCTTATCAGGCTGCCGCCGCCCGCAAGAGCGACTTTGAGCGCGGCGAGCTCAACAAGGAAAAGACCGGCGTGCGCCTTGAGGGCATTGAGGTCATCAACCCCGCGACCGGCAAGGTCGTGCCGATGTTCGTCTCCGACTATGTTCTCATGGGCTACGGCACGGGCATTGTCATGGGCGTTCCCGGCCACGACCAGCGCGACTGGGACTTCGCCACGGCCTTCGGCCTTCCCATCGTGGAGGTCGTCGAGGGCGGCGACATCACGAAGGAAGCCTTCACACTCAAGGACGACACCGGCATTATGGTAAACTCCGGCTTCCTCAACGGCATGACCGTCAAGGAAGCGATCCCCGCGATGAAGCAGTATGCCGTCGAGCAGGGCTGGGGCCGCGAAAAGGTCAACTATAAGCTGCGCGACTGGGTCTTCTCCCGCCAGCGCTACTGGGGCGAGCCGATCCCCCTTGTCAACTGCCCCAAGTGCGGTTGGGTGCCTGTTCCCGAGGAGGAACTGCCGCTCGTCCTGCCGCAGGTAGACAGCTACGAGCTGACCGACGACGGCGAGAGCCCGCTTTCCAAGATGACCGACTGGGTCAATACCAAGTGCCCCAAGTGCGGGTGCGACGCCAAACGCGAGACAGACACCATGCCCCAGTGGGCGGGTTCTTCGTGGTACTTCCTGCGCTATATGGATCCGCACAACGACCATGAGCCTGTCTCTCACGAGGCGGAGCAGTACTGGGGCCCTGTGGACTGGTACAACGGCGGCATGGAGCACACCACGCTGCACCTGCTCTACTCCCGCTTCTGGCACAAGTTCCTCTACGACATCGGCGTTGTCCACACGAAGGAGCCCTATGCCAAGCGCACGAGCCACGGCATGATCCTCGGCCAGAACCCGCACTACGTCGGCAACGTCTCCACGCAGGAGGAGAAGGACGCGCTCATCGCCAAGTACGGCAATCAGGCGCTGCGCCCGGCGGTCAAGATGAGTAAGTCCCTCGGCAACGTCGTCAACCCCGATGATGTCGTCAAGGCCTACGGCGCGGACACGATGCGCCTTTATATCATGTTCATCGGCGATTTTGAAAAGGTCGCCACCTGGTCGGACGATGCCGTCAAGGGCTGCAAGCGCTTCTTAGACCGCGTGTGGAACCTCGCCGATCAGGTGACGGAGGAAGAGGGCGTTTCCGAAAAGAACGCGCCCATCGTCCACAAGACCATCAAGAAGGTCACGGACGACATCGATACGCTCAAGATGAACACCGCCATCGCCGCCCTTATGGCCATGGTCAACGAGTTCTATTCCAACGGTCTCAGCCGCGGTGACTTCGAAGCGCTGCTGCTCATGCTCTCTCCGTTCGCACCCCACATGGTCGAAGAGCTGTGGGAGCAGAAGGGCTTTGCCGCCAAGCACGAGGGCAAGATGGCGATGCAGTGCGCGTGGCCGGAGTATGACGAGAGCAAGACCGTCGCCTCCTCCGTCGAGATGGCCGTTCAGGTCGGCGGCAAGCTCAAGGGCACGATCACCGTTCCCGTGGACAGCGATCAGGAAAGCGTTGTCGAAGCGGCAAAGGCAAATGAAAAGGTCGCCAAAGCCATCGCCGGCATGCAGATCGTCAAGGTCATTCACGTCAAGAACAAGCTCGTCAACCTGATCGTGAAGCCCTGCTGAGTGGAATTTCGGATTTTTTTGAAAATATGAGAAAAGATTATTGACAAGCTGCGATTTTTCTCATATAATACCACCGTTAGTCATGTAAGTGACTCTTAAAGAGCACCCAGGATAGAGCCGGGTGCATCGGAGGGAGGGAAAACATAAATGTCCGAGATCCATGTCAAGGAGGGCGAGTCTCTCGACAGCGCGCTCAAGCGCTTTAAGAGAAGCTGCGCTAAGGCCGGCATCGTGGCGGAGGTTCGCAAGAGAGAGTGCTATGAGAGCCCCAGTGTCAAGCGCCGCAAGAAGAGCGAGGCTGCCCGTAAGAACCGCAACAAGCGTTATTACTAAGATCTCTTGAAAATAGACCCATCACAGTGTGATGGGTCTATTTTTTGCTATTTTGCCTGCAAAAGATCCGCTATCTCGGGATACATGACAAAGGCCGACGGGATACCGAGCCTCTGGGCGAGGCTGACTTTTTGCCGCAATGTTTCTTCATCGTCGAAGAGCACAAAGTGCGTTCCGCGTTCCGCGGAATAGGTAAAATAGTTTGCCATCAGCTCGCGGGAGAAGTAAACGGAGGAGTGGTGCTTCTGCCGCAGAGAAAGCAGCTCTTCACGCGTCAGTGGTGTGCCGCAGCCCGTGGGGCAGGGGAGCGGAAAGTCCATCATCACGCGCTCTAAATCAAGCGCCAGACGCGCCGCGCCATAGCGATTGACACTTTCCTCCAGCAGTACGCGCAGCGATCCGCCGGAGATGCCCGTGCCGATGAGCAGCGCCGCGCCCTCTGCGGGGAGGGTGAGGGGAGAAAAGAGCGCCAGCCCGTGTGCAGATAGCTGTCCGGTGAGCTGCGTGAGAAAGGATAGCCGGTCGGTGTGGGCGGGGGATTCAAAGTCCGCCAGCACGCCTTGAAAGCCACGCCGGACGCATTCGGCAGCAATGGCGCGGCAGAGCGCGTCCGCACGCGGGATCGAACCGGAACAGCGGTCGGAAAGACCCATCAGCCCACCATGCGGAAGATTTGCCGCGGCGCAGCGTGTCAGGCAGCCGCCCTGCCCCACGGCATAGGCCATGTGAACGAGCGGCAGCGGAGGCGGCGCAGGAAGCTGGGAAAGCGCCTTGGGCGTAATGGCAAGATAGGTGCGCAAAAAATCCCCCCTTGTGAAAAGCGCATTCGGCGCGTATAATAGTCACGATACATTATGCGCGATAGGAGACCGCTATGCTCAGCCTGCTTTGCCCGCAATGGGTGTTTGACAATTACGAGGCCGTGACGCCGGATTTTTTGA
>OLQM01003114.1_pt1 | contig 14950 bp, 15 predicted proteins | sample 1673161 | NCBI WGS metagenome assembly OLQM01 (sample SAMEA3136761, study PRJEB25190) | human gut metagenome | reverse complement strand
TATACCAGCTCCAATTAAAAAAGAAAAAGATAAATTTGTAACAAACCAGTCCCGGGTTACTTACGCCCGGGACAAAACAAATCAGATATATTATGAACAGAAACAAATTTTTAAAGACATTATCCGCAGTCTGCATCTCCACTCTCTTAATCTCTTGCGGACAAAAAAAAGAACAGAAACCATTACGTCTACTCTACTGGAATATACAAAACGGTATGTGGTGTGGACAAGATGATAATTACGAGAAATTCACGACTTGGGTAAAACAACAAGATCCTGATATTTGCGTATGGTGTGAGGCTCAAAGCATCTATAAAAATGGTACCGCGGATCCTTTGGATTCCCAAGAACGTTTTCTGGTAGATAATTGGGGAGTATTAGCCAAACGGTACGGACACCCTTACTGGTACATAGGCGGACATCGGGATAATTACCCGCAGGTCATCACCTCTAAGTATCCGATCGAAAATATAAAAAAAATAATAGGTGAGGAGCCAAACCAAGTAGTAACCCACGGTGCCGGTTGGGCAAAGATCATTGTAGACGAAAATATAGTAACACTACACACATGGCCACAACAATGGGCTTTTCGCACTGAAGACCAAGAAGCAAGTAAAGCTGAAAACGGTGGTGATAAATACCGTCGCATGGAAATAGAGTATATTTGTAAGCACACCATTGGTACTAGCACGAATGCTACCAACGAATATTGGATGATGATGGGTGACTTCAACAGCCGCAATCGCACAGACAACGCCATCTATCGATATCCGGAAGATAGTCCTAAGTTTTTGACGCAAGACTATATCGCTCAAGAAACACCTTATGTAGATGTCATCGCTAAGAAGTATCCAAATGAATTTAAGACAACAACCGGTAAAGAAGCCCGCATTGATTACGTATCTCCCGCACACGGGCGGGAGCATTCTGCATGGCGAAGCTGTAGTCTGCACATTGCAGCATGGAAATGTCGTTATCGTAGTCCCCGAACACCGCCGTTTCCGCTGCCGTGATGCCCAGCTGTTCCTGAAGCTGCCGGACGGCAGTGCCCTTGGTAATACCCTTGCACATGACATCCATCCAGCAGTCGCCGGAGACCAGCAGCTCGTAGCGTTCTTGCAGAATCTGATGCAGGAGCGGATACGTATGTGTTTCCGGTCCGTTTTTGTCACAGACAGCCACCTTGAGAATGGGTTCCTCCACCTGAAACAGCGCATCATAGGGCAATTCCTGAATGTCCCAGTAATACCGCCGGATTTCCTGCATCAGATCATCCTCCATGCCAGCCGGACAGTAGATGTGGTGGAATCCGCAGAGTACCGGCATGACGTGGGGCAGATTGTGACATTGAGTCAGAATCTCCGCCAGAACAGCCTTGGGAAGACTATGCAGAACCGGCGCCTCGTGGGGCTGCATGACGCAGGCGCCATTGTCGCAAATGAAGATCATCTCCTCTGCCAATTCCCCGAACAGAGAAGTGAGCATCATGTGCGAGCGGCCGCTTGCCACGGCGAATGTGATATCTCTTCGGTACAGTTCTTCCAGAAGCGCAGGGAGCTGCGGCGGCAGCGCCTTCTCCGAATTTAAAAGCGTTCCGTCCATGTCCGTTGCGATTAGTTGAATCATGGTATCATCCTCCTAGGCAATAGTATAACACATCTTTTTCAAAAATCAAGCTTGCGGATGTAAAAAATGCGGAACTTTGTCAAATATCACAAATTGTTGTGGGATTTCGGAAGATAGCGCACAAAGCCGTTATGCAGTTCGGCTGCGGCGGAGCAGGAGCGCCAGCATGCCGGCAGTGAGCAGCTCGCACAGGGGAAAAGAGAGCCATACGCCGGTCATCTCTAGAAACTGCGGCAAAATCAGAACCAGCGGCACCAGCAGAATTGCGCCACGGAGCAGGGAAAGGAACATGCCCTGTTTCGGCAGCTCTACGGCGCTGAGGTAGGCGGTCATAACAATATTGATACCAGCAAAGAAAAAGCCGACGAAGTACAGGCGCAGTCCCTCCCGTGCCAGAGGAATCAGCGCTGTGTTGTGCTCACTATTGAACACGGCGATTACCTGGTCAGAGAAGAGAAAGATCACTGCATAGAATGCCGCTGCCAGAAACAGCGCCAGAAGATTGGCGGCATTGCGCACCTTTTTCAGCGAATCTGCTTCTCCCGTGCTGTAGAACCGGCTGACCAGCGGCTGGATGCCCTGTGCGATTCCAGTGAAAATGGCGACGGCGACCAGCGCAATATTGGCGATAATGCCGTAGGCTGCCACGCCAAGATTTCCGGTGATGCGCAGAATGATGAGATTGAACACCAGCAGTACTGCGCCGGAGGCAACCTCTGTAATCCAGGAGGAGAGCCCCAGCGTCATGGAACGGCCGATCTGCCGGAACAGAATTCGGCAGCGCACCAGCTTCAGGGTGTGTTGTTTCCGGAAAAAATGGATGGAGAGAACAAACAGGCTAAAAATGGGGGAGAAGCCTGTGGCAATGGCTGCGCCGGATATGCCCATCTTCATGGGAAACATGAAAACATAGTCGAGGATGACATTGGCGAAGCTTCCGGTGAGCATGGCAGCCATGGCGATGTGCGGACTGCCGTCGTTGCGGACAAATGCCAGTGTGGTTTGGTTCAGCAGAAACGCTGGCGCAAATCGCATGAGAATGCGCAGATAGGAGGTTGTCATAGAAAGAGCATTGCCGTTTGCACCGAGCCATGTCGCCAGAGTCGGCGCAGCAAACAGTCCCAGTAAGAAAATGAGCAGTCCGATGGAGAGCGCTGTCAGAACAAGATTGGTAAAGATGGCGTTGGCGTGCCGGATGCCCTCCTTGGAGCGCACCAGCGTGTACTGCGTTGCCCCGCCTACGCCCAGCATCAGACCGGTGGCATTGATGAGGGAGTAGAGCGGAATGGCAAAGTTCAGGGCAGCAAGCCCCAGGCTTCCCATTGCCTTGGAGACAAAGAATGTGTCTGCTAAAATATAGCAGGAGAGTCCGATCATGCCCAGAACGTTGCAGGAAACGTACTGGGCGAACTGGCGGAATACCGCAGAATGTTTCATAAATCCTCCCTGGTCCATAAAAAATGCCCGAATGCATCTCTGCTAAGACCTAACGAGATACATTCGGGCACCTTCCCCGCTACCCGGTGGCAGCGGCGGCACAAACTTAATTTTCTTTAGTTTAACATAGTTGAACCGAATTGTCAATGGACAAGAAACAGTTTTTATTTTAAGAGCCTATTTCATCCAATGGTATCATCCAGCACTTCCAGCTTTACCACATGGCAGAGCTGTGCCGGATTGGATTCCAGTACCTCGCCGGTGTAAGTGACAGCGATGGTGTTGCCCTGCTGGAGTGCGGACGCAGCGACAGCAGTACTTCGCCATGTGATGGGGGTATCGTGGGACACTGTGAAAAAGAATGCGCCACGGCCGTTGATGTCGTTGACCGGCAGCCCCTCCACGGTGATGGCATCGCCGCTGATCTGGGTGATCTCCCCGTAGATGGTGGTGCAGTCCTGCACATCTATGATCTGCTGCTGTTGTTTTAGCGTCTGCGCCTTTCCCAGAAAGAAACCGCCTGTGCCGCCTCCCGCCAGCAAGAGCAGCGCTGCGGCAAGCAGCAGGCGCTTCTGTTTTCCCTCCGCTGTCATTGTGCGTGCTCCCGCATCAGTGCGATCTCTGCGGCATATCCCTCGTCCTCGTTGGGCGTTTCCAGAATAAAGGGGAGGTTTTTCAGTGCCGGATGGTTGACCACTCGAATCAGCGCCTCCAATCCGATGCAGCCCTGTCCCAGCTTCTGGTGCCGGTCTTTGTGGGCACCGCAGGGGTTCATGCTGTCATTGAGGTGAACCGCACGCAGGCGGTTCAGACCGATGACCTGGTCAAACTGTGTCAGAATGCCGTCCAGATCGGAAACGATGTCATATCCGGCATCCCAGATGTGGCAGGTGTCCAGACAAACGCCCATTTTTTCGGACAGGGTGACACGATCCAGAATCTCCCGCAGTTCCTCAAACGAGCGTCCGATCTCGCTGCCCTTGCCCGCCATTGTCTCCAGCAGAACAGTGGTGTGCTGCTCCGGCGTGAGCGTCTGGTTCAGTGCATCGGCGATCTGCACAATACCGGCTTCCACGCCCTGTCCAGTGTGGCTGCCAGGGTGGAAGTTGTAGTACTGGTTGGGGGTGTACTCCATGCGCTTCATGTCGTCCTGCAGCATGCCAAGCCCGAATTCCCGGATGTCCGGTTTGGCGGAGCAGAGATTCATGGTGTAGGGGGCGTGTGCCACCAGATGGTCGATGTCGTGTTCTCTGGCGTAGGCGAGGAATGCCTGAATATCCGCCTCATCAATGGGCTTGGCAGTACCGCCTCTGGGGTTTCGGGTGAAAAATGCAAATGTGGTTGCTCCAAGCTTTACGGCGTGCTTGCCCATGGCGAGGTATCCCTTGGAGGAGGGAAGATGATTTCCAATTCGCAGCATTGCGGGTACTCCTTTCATTGCGGCAGCGTGGTCTCTGCCTCTGTGGTTTCCGGCGGAAGATCCTCCGGTTCCTGCGTGTTGTCCAGATCTGCCATAATGCGCTCCAGCACCTTGGCAGCGATGTCGTAGTTTTCCTGCATCTCTTCCTTGCTGTCGTAGGTCTTGACCGGTTTGCGCAGCCCGATGGACAGGTCACGATCCACGTTGCCGGGGTAGCCGATCTTTGTGGCAAAATCTGTGTGGCGCAGGTAATAGCCGTTGCCACGGATGTTCTTGTGGCCGGGGAAAGCGGTTTCCAGATCTTCCAGTGTTTCATCAGCGTAGATGTACCGGTTCGCCTTGGCATCCGTGATGACCATGACGCTGTCCGCCATCATCATCTGGGTGGAGAGCTTGGTGGCATCGCCGGTGTAGTAGTCGTTTTCGCCGATGTTGTCGGTGACGGGGATGGAGTAGATGTCCACCTGAATCTTGCCGTCGCCGTTTTCATCGTCGGTGAACTGTTCCAGATATGCCTCCAGCGCTGTGGTATCGCTCTGCAGCTCTGCATCGTCTGTCAGAAGCATGACGATCAGGTCCGGCTTTACCTTGGAGAAATAATCCACGATCAGAAAGGTGAAAATCGCCACCAGTGCGGTTGTGATTCCCAGCCACCATTTGTTGTGATAGAAGAAGTTGCCGACTTTTTTCCAGAAAGGAAGCTTTGGCTTCTCCTCCTTTTCCTCGTGGATGGTGTCGCTTTCGGTGATGACGCCCTGCTTGAGACGGATCAGCTCAATGCGTTCCTGCTGAATCTTCTTGGCGTATTCCTCTTTTTCCCTGCGCTCCCGTTCCGCACGGATGGCACGAATGCGTGCCTCCTCCTCAGCCTCCCGCTGTGCCTCTTTTTCGTCTATCTCCCGAATCGTCTCCAGAATCGACTTGCCCTTTTTCTTTTTGGTGTCGTCTGTATCGTCTGTGGAGGAGATGTGTTTTTCTTCTTCCTGCATAGCATGACCTCTGTTTCAAAAAAGGGGAATCGTGCGGACGCAACATTCCCGTCCATACCGATTCCCCCTTGTTGTTTTGTGTGGTGATGAAACTTTATGCTTCGGTTTCTTCTTCCGCAGCGTCCTCTTCTTCCTGTCCCAGCTTCGGCAGCGGCCGCATGGTGGGGAACAGCAGGACATCACGGATGGACGGGCTGTCGGTCAGGAGCATAACCAGTCTGTCCAGACCAAGTCCCAAACCGCCTGTGGGCGGCATGCCGTATTCCAGTGCTGTCACGAAATCCTCGTCCACTTCGCCAGTCGTATCGCCCAGCGCACGGCGAGCCTCCACCTGCTTGACAAAACGCTCCTTCTGATCTACCGGATCGTTCAGCTCAGAGAATGCGTTTCCCATTTCACGGGCATAGATGAAGTACTCGAAGCGCTCGGTGAACGCCGGATTTTCCGGCTTGCGCTTTGCCAGCGGAGAATTCTCGACCGGATAGTCGTAGATGATGGTCGGCTGAATCAGCTGCTCTTCGACGAATGCATCAAAGAATGCGATCAGAACGTGACCCTTGGTTGCGTTTTCGCCCTCTTCGACTTCCACGCCCTTTTCCTTGGCGCAGGCTCTTGCGTCAGCATCCGTTGCCCAGTCGTTGTAATCCACGCCGGCATACTTCTTGACAGCCTCCGCCATGGTCAGACGCTCCCACGGTTCGCCCAGACGGATGTCTGTGCCCTGATAGGAGATGATGTCCTTGCCGCAGATCTTCTTTGCCAGCGTGCGGTACATATCCTCGATCAGATCCATCATGCCGTGATAATCGGTGTATGCCTGATACATTTCAATAGAGGTGAATTCCGGATTGTGAGAGGGATCCATGCCCTCGTTCCGGAAGATGCGTCCCACTTCGTAAACACGGTCGAAGCCGCCGACGATGAGCTTCTTCAGATTCAGTTCGGTTTCGATGCGCAGGAACATGTCCATGTCCAGCGTGTTGTGATGGGTCACAAACGGCTTTGCCGCAGCGGCAATTTGCAGCGGCAGCAGAACCGGTGTTTCCACTTCCAGATAGCCGATGCCGTCCAGATAAGCACGAATTTCCCGCAGGATCTGGCTTCTGGTGACAAATGTCTGCTTGACATTCGGGTTTACGATCAAGTCCAGATACCGCTGACGGTAACGGGTGTCCTGATCCTTCAGACCGTGCCACTTCTCCGGCAGGGGAAGGAGGGACTTGGAGAGCATGGTGATCTCTGTGGCGTGGATGGAAATCTCGCCCTTGCGGGTACGGAATACGAAGCCCTTGACACCGACAATATCGCCGATATCCCACTTCTTAAATTCCTTGAATTCCTCCTTGCCGATGTCGTTCATGCGGACATAGACCTGAATGCGGTCGGTGTCGTCCCGTACATCGATGAAGTTGGCACGTCCCATGTCACGCCAGCTCATGATACGGCCGGCAATAGAGATGGGCTGTCCCTTCAGCGTGTCCAGCTTTGCCTGAAGCGCTTCTTCGTCGTCACCGGCCTCTGCCTTGAACTTCGCTTCGGTTGCCTCATATTCGGTTTTGATGGCAGCAGCCTTTGCGGTCACATCATACTTGGTAATGGCGAACGGGTCGTTGCCCTCTGCCTGTCTCTGCCGCAGCTTTTCCAGACGGATCTGCCGCAGGGTATTGCTGTCCTGCTCCTGTTCCGGAACAGGCGGATTGGTTTGATTTGCCATTGGATACACTTCCTCTATTCTTACTTGCTGATTTCCAGAATCTCAAACTGCAGTTCGCCGACCGGTGCTTCGATCATGAAGCTGTCGCCGACCTTTTTCTTCATTGCGCCGGCACCGATGGGGGATTCATCCGAGATCTTGTGCTCTGCAAAATTCGCCTCATTGCTGCTGACGATCTGGAGGGTTTCGATTTTGCCGTTGCTGTAATTCTTGAGCTTGATGATAGAGCCGAGTCCGACTTCGTCTACAGAGATGGCATCATCATCGACGATTTCAGAATTGTTCAGGGTTGCCTGAATTTCTGCGATCTGGGCTTCCATGATCGCCTGTTCGTTTTTGGCTTCATCGTATTCCGCGTTCTCGGAGAGGTCGCCCTGAGAACGGGCTTCCTTCAGCTTCTGTGCCATTTCCGGACGGCGGACGGTGATCAGTTCTTCTAATTCCTTTCGCAGTTTTTCTGCACCGGATCTGGAAATTTGTTTTTTTGCCATGATAATCCATACTCCCTTGTTGTAAAGTTGCAGCATCTGCTGCACATGCGTTTGCGTCACATTACGCAGAACAGTCTTATTTATTATAGACGATTTTTCCCGCGTTGTCAACTGTGGATTTTTGAACGAACCATGTTTTTGCATAAGCAATGCGCTGATTCAGTCCGTTGCCGTTGAATCAGCGCATGTGAAAATCATTGGAAATAGCTCATCAGGTTGCACTGGATCATGCCGTTATAGAGCTTTCGTTTCTTATTTGCCGGTTTGCCGAAGTGCAGCTCGAAGTCTGCATCCGGCGTAATGATGTAGCAGGGGTGAGCTTTGTCTGCTGGAAAGACATCCCCCATAATGCGGTAGATGGACTGTGCCTGCTGGATGTCCAGCATACGCTCGCCATAGGGCGGATTGCAGATGGTGATGGCACCCTCTGGCGGCTGGAACTCCGCCACATCCTGCTGTACCAGCCGGATGCGCGGCTTGACACCGGCACGGCGGCAGTTCTCCTCGGTGAGGGCGATCGCTGCTTCGTCAATGTCCGAGCCGATGGCAGTGAATGTTGCATCCCGCTGGATGCGTGCCACAGCTTCGGAGCGTGCTTCTTTCCAGACGCTCTCCGGAATCTGCGCCCATTTTTCCGCTAAGAACCGGCGGTGCATGCCGGGGGCAATGCGCAGCGCCTTGAATGCCGCTTCGATCAGAATTGTACCGCTTCCGCAGAACGGGTCGCAGACGACGCTGTCAGAGTGCACCCGTGCCAGATCGACGATGCCGGCGGCGAGTGTCTCTTTGATAGGTGCAGCGTTGGCGTTTTTCCGGTATCCGCGCTTGTGCAGCCCGATGCCGGAGGTGTCCAGATAGATGGTGGCGATGTTTTTCCGGATGGTAAAGTGCAGGGGATGAATGGCGCCGGATTCCGTGAACCAGCTGGTATGGTAGACGGATTTCAGCCGTTCCACCGCTGCCTTTTTCAGGATGGACTGGCAGTCCGGCACGCTGTGCAGCTTGGAGTCCAGCGCATGTCCCTTGACCGGGAAGGCATCGTCCTTGCCGATCCACTGTTCCAGCGGAATGCTGCGCATGCCCTGAAACAGCTCCTCGAAGCTGTAGGCGGGAAACTGCCCCAGCTGAATGAGCACACGTTCTGCCACAGAGAGGGAGAGGTTTGCCTTGGCGATGGTGAGCGCATCGCCGCGAAACAGGACACGACCGTCCTGCGCTGTGATGTCGGTTTCGCCGATTTTTGAGATTTCGAACCGCAGCGTGCGTTCCAGTCCGAAATGACAGGGACAGCAGAGAAGATAGAGTGGCTGCATAGAAAACACTTCCTTTGTTGAAAATTAACGCTTATCCTTGACTGTTGCCGTCAGCCGGTGCAGCTGTTGTGGCGGCGGGGGTCTGTCCGTTGGCAGCCTGTGTGGAGGTCTGCTGTGTGTTGCCGCTTGCCCCCGAGGCGGTTGTTGTAGTAGCAGGCTGCTGCTGGTAGCTCTTGGTACAGGTGTCGCAGACCGGCGCATTGGAGGACTTCCAGTAGCCGGTGCTGGTGGAAGTGCAGTTGGGACCGGCGATCTTGCCGGACTTATCGCACATGGGAGCTTCGACTACCTTGTCATTCTTGGGGTACTCAGCGCCAGTGTTCAAGCTGTTGGCGTATTCGCCAATGACATTCTGCCAGATTTGTGCGGATTTGATGTTGTGGTCTTGCAGCTCGGAACGCTCGGTGTAACCGATCCAGATACCGCTGACGAAGTCTTCGGTGAGTCCCACAAAAGTCAGGTCGTTCCAGTCCTCAGTGGTACCGGTCTTGCCGGCAACGTGTTTGTTTTCCAGCTTTGCAGCGGTACCGGTACCGTTGTTGACGACGTTCTGGAGCAGCTTGTTCATGACGTAGGAGGTTTCTGCACTGACTGCCGTCTGGGGGTTGCCATCGTTTTCATAGACCAGTTCGCCGGCACCCTTCATGACTTTGCTGACCAGATGCGCCTGATACTGCGTTCCGCCGTTGCCGTAGGGGATGTAGCCATTGACCAGATTTTCCAGTGTGACACCGTAGGTCAGCGCACCAACAGTCAGCGGGGAGTAATCCATATCAGTGTGGCCGTCGCCGGAATCCTCACAGAGATCCAGCCGGAGCTTGCTGGTGGCAAACTCAAATACTTTTTGGGGTGTCAGCGCCTGACACAGCTGCGCCGGAACGGTATTATAAGATTTTTCCAGTGCCTGATAGATTTTCAGATCCTTGTGGCTGATGCTCATGGCGGAGCTGTCCTCACTGTAGTTGGTTGGCCATGCTTCGCCGTTGACCTGAATCGGCTCGTCTTTGTAGATGGCACCCCAGTGAATCAGATCGCTTTCCAGCGCCAGACCATAGGTGGTCAGCGGTTTGATGGTCGAACCGGGCTGACGGGGTTCCATGGTTGCGTAGTTCCAGCAGAGGGACTCGGTTTTCTCACCGATCGCACCCACAACGGCAAGAATATTACCCTGATAGTCCATGGCGATAAACGAGGACTCCGGATATTCCACCTCTTCCGGCGAATAAATTTAAATAATATAGTTCCAATAAATACTAAAACTCCCAGAATAAAGGATAAAATATTTGGACCTGTCCAATAAGGGTCTAGCGTACCTATGATGGAAACAATAAATAAGACGGCCGATGCATTTAAGAGCCCCTCATTTCCATTCCTCATAGCTATGAAAAGGATAAAAGTCGCAATCATAAAACAAATATAATGGATGGCACCAATATATAAGATCAGTAGATACATGGGGTTTCCTAAAAATAAAGGAAAAATCATAATACCAAGGTGACAGACTGCTATTATTAAAGCGCTCCATAACCAAGGCGACTGAAGAATAATTCTTTTTGGCAAATTTTCTTTATCATTGTTTAATTGTATATTAGCATTCAACTGATCGTTTACATCTATGTCTCCTTCTACTTGAGAGTCCGCCATCTCTGGTTTAGTGTCAATAGATGATAGATCTTGTACTTTCACCTTGGACTCCCAGCTAGCTGCAACTTTCTCAAGTAAACTAAAAACACGACAAGCAATATAAATCGATAAGAGAAGATAAAAGAGACCGTAAAAGCTTATACGAGAGATGAAAGAGTATACTGCACCTATCACAACAAGAGAAGATAAAATGAGCAAGAGAGAAAATACTTTCTGAAGTTTCTCACTTGTACTTGTGATCATAGCATTAATCAGAAGTAAAAACATTAACTCCATTAAAATGTATCGAAGTGTAAAAGCGTAAATGTCACTCGTTCTATCCATACCAATCAATATAAATAGTGGAGAAATATTTGTAGAGGAAACAAATAGTACTAAATAAGCTATCGATGATTTCCAACCATCTTTACTTTTCCAATTGTTTAAAAGCTCCCTCATTTCTACATTCTTTATAAGCAGGCAAATCCATATTAAACAAATGATATTTAGCACAAAGGAAATGTTCATCAGATTTGTTGGGGAGAAAGGTGGTAAAAAAAACATCAGTAGTTGGGTAATTGAGAGGAGAAGAGCAGCTATCAATCCTTCAACATTTAAACGCTGCTTCATGATTCTCCAAATTACCCAGCAAATAATCATTCCATTCCATATAGAAAAAATACTAGAGACAGTGAACAGTGGTGTATTTCCATTTAAATTTTGGACATTATAGCTCTCTACTAGACTACTACCATAAGAAACAAGATAAAGAATTGCTTCAAGAATTAGCAGTATACCATACCATTTTTTTCTAGACATAGATTCTCCTCCGCTTTCTAAGAAAAGTATTTAACGATTCATTTATTTAAATTATAACATAGTTTGTAATCGTTTTCCTCGCTTACTCTCAGGAATTAATAAAAAAGATAGGATTGAACATCCTACCTGCTATCATCACTCTTCATTTTTTAACAATACAGTTCCAATCAATACCATCACTCCTACCACAAGCGGTGGTATATGATTAATCAGCCAATCCGGATCACCCGCAGCAATAAATGAAAAAACATAAATAGCTGCTGCTATATAAAGAGTTGCTTTATTGCCATTCACATTTCCATTCCAAAGCAGGATAGTTGCAATAACAAAGCTAATCATATGGATTCCCAAAAAGTAGAAAAAGCCACCAGCCCACGCTCCCATTGAAAAGAGACCTAATAAAAGTAAAACTGTATAAGCGATGGCTATGAACAGGGCAAAAGAAAGTATTGCAGAAGTCCCAACTCTCTTTTCTGGCTTCATTTCATTGTTAGGAAGAAGACTTTCATCTGAAACGAATGCCTCTTTTTCTTTATCTACTTCAGGATTTTTCTGTTGATCTGTCATAACTTTCTCCCAACATTTTTAGTTATTCTTTCAAATAATAGCGCCTAAAATAGAGCGGAAGAACTGATTTAACTATCTCTTTGATCGACCCGAATACTTTTTATTGAGTAGAGTTGACCATACCCATTTTTTGATTAAGAGCTTTTCTCTTCTTCAACTAAGAGTGTTCCAATTAAAACCAGAATACCTAGCAGTAACGGAGCGATTCGAAAAATTTCCCAATCTAGTTCAAAACCCAAGATGATAGACAGCAGATAGAGTCCAACACTCGTATAGAGGAGGCTTTTATTCCCCTTCTTCATCCCTAGTCCAAGTAAAATGGTTCCAATAGCAACACCTAAGAAGTTTGGTGTTAGAAAAATCAACAACATGAAAAATCCCAAAATATTAAAGAAAAAGACAAACAATACAAGATAGATAATGGATAAGTAAAATGTCGCTGAAAGAAGAATAGAATGTAAGCTATTTTCTTTTGGAGGATTCTGAACAGATACAGAATTGGAATAATCTTCACTGATCTTACTATGTTCTTTATTTTCCTCAAGATGTTTCTCTTGGTTTGTCATCACTTTCTCCTACCTTTCTTATATTGCTCCGAGGTGGCCAGATCAGCGGCCTTCTGGTAAGCGTCGTACTGGGCCAGCAGATACAGGCCCGAGGTGATGTCCACCGTACCGATGGTGCCCACCGAATCCGGGGTGGAGCCGCAGGCGGCAAGGGAAAATACCATTGCCACGGCAGCAAGAAGTGCGATCAGTTTCTTTTTCATTGTTATGCTCCTGTCGTTCGGATCGCCCGCCCTCTCCGTCAGCGCAAGCGCGCTGCCACCTCTCCCAAGGGGAGAGGCTTTGGCAATTCCCCGCAAGGTCTTGGGGAGCCGCCAGAGGCTCCCCCTTTGGGGGAGCTGGCAAAGCCTATTGGCTTTGACTGAGAGGGTGAGGCCGTTAATCTTTCAAAATATCCTGCATCGCCCGGAGGATGCTCTGCAGCAGCTCCAACGGCTTTTCCTCTTTTTGCAGGGTGACGGAGAGGTAGGGTTTTGCGCCGGCCCCGGTGACAACGCGGCCGTTGAAGGCCACCAGCAGGCCCTGGATCATCCGGAGGTCCAGCTGCTCCACCTGCAGCACCAGAGTGTCCTTCTTCTGGGTCACCTCGTACACGCCCACAGCGGTGGCCTGCACCCGCGCCAGCGAGACATTGACCAGATCGCTGACCGAGGGTGGCGGGTCGCCGTAGCGGTCGATGAGCTCGTCCAGCACATCGGCGGCATCCTCGGGGGTCTGGATGGCGGCGATCCGCTTGTAGGCTTCAATGCGGCCCGGCCCGTCGGCAATGTACGTTTCGGGGATGTAGGCATCCACCCGCAGGTCGATCAGGCACTCGCTCTTGTCGCGCTGCACCGGCTCGCCCTTGGCCCGGGCGATGGCCTGTCCCAGCATTTTTACATAGAGGTCGTAGCCCACGGCCTCCATGTGGCCGTGCTGGCTGTGGCCCAGCAGACTGCCTGCGCCGCGGATCTGGAGATCGCGCATGGCGATGCGGAAGCCGGAGCCGAAGGCCGTGAACTCCCGGATGGCGGAAAGCCGCTTCTGGGCGATGTCGGTCAGGGTTTTGTCCCGCCGGAAGGTGAAGTAGGCATAGGCCTTGCGGCCGGAGCGGCCCACCCGGCCCCGGATCTGGTACAGCTGGGCAAGGCCCATCCGGTCGGCATCCTCAATGATGAGGGTGTTGCAGTTGCGCACATCGATGCCCGTTTCGATCAGGGTGGTGCAGACCAGAATATCGATCTCGCCGTTGAGCAGATGCTGCCAGACCGGGTTCAGCTCCTCCTCGGTCATCTTGCCGTGGGCAATGCCCACCCGGGCACCGGGCACCAGCTGGCTGACATGGGCGGCGGTGGACTCGATGTTGTCCACCCGGTTGTGCAGGTAGTACACCTGACCGCCCCGGGCCAGCTCCTTTTTCATGGCTTCGGCAAGGATGACATCGTTGTACTCCAGCACAAAGGTCTCCACGGGCTGGCGCTCAATGGGCGGCTGCTCGATGGTGGACAGGTCGCGGATGCCGCTCATGGCCATGTTCAGGGTGCGGGGGATGGGCGTGGCCGAGAGGGTCAGCATATCCACGCCGATGAAGTTTTCCTTCAGCTTCTCCTTGTGCTTCACGCCGAACCGCTGCTCCTCATCGATGATGACAAGGCCCAGGTCGTGGAAACGCACATCCTTGGAGAGCAGGCGGTGGGTGCCCACCACGATGTCCACGCTGCCGGACTGCAGGCCCCGCAGGGTCTCCTTTTGCTGTTTCGCGGTGCGGAAGCGGGAGAGCATCCCGATCTTCACCGGGAAGGCCTCCATCCGGGAGAGCAGGGTGTTCAGGATGTTTATAGGTGACAGGTTTACTCTCTACACTTGAAAATAGACCGAGCTTACCTGTATAATGGCGTCCCGCTGCATAAAACATCTCAGGAAGTACTTCACGCTGTTCTTTCAGATTCACCTCTGTATCATAAGCAACCTGTACCCTGCCACTCAACCCTTTCGTTATCATTGAAAAGTCTTGCTTCAATTCCACGGTAGATTTTCCGCGAAAATGCCGTATATTGCTCATTCCTGTATAATTCAACATCACATAGGGAGAGTACGCATTATCTGCTCCATAAGCAGGCAATTGCCCGGTTGAATAGACTTTTGGAATAGTCAGCGGAGTTAAGTTCCGCTGTGTAGCCCACAAATTATCTGTATTTGCATTACCCGGTTCGGACTTTTCGGAAAGAAATCCGTCTGAGCCAAAATAAACAGTGGTTGTCTTGGTAAGATTGATATCCAAATTGACACGATAGTTGTACGTACGATACCCTACTGCCGTTGAATATTTCGATGACTTCTCCTGCTTATAAGCAGAAGACTCATTGGACATACCCAAGCTTAAATAGTAGCGTGCCAAACTACCTC
>OLQM01003108.1_pt1 | contig 14968 bp, 10 predicted proteins | sample 1673161 | NCBI WGS metagenome assembly OLQM01 (sample SAMEA3136761, study PRJEB25190) | human gut metagenome | reverse complement strand
GTGCTGCCCAAGGCGGCGAAAAAGACCGTGTAAAAGAGAAAAAGAGGTCGAACAAACTTGAAGATCGGAATTTACGGCGGCAGCTTCAACCCGCCGCATCTGGGGCATATTTTCGCCGCGCGCAAGGCGCGGCAGCTGCTGGGACTGGACAAAATTCTCTTGATCCCCGCAGCCATCCCGCCGCACAAGGCCGTGGCCGAAGGCTCGCCGGACGGCGAAACGCGCTTCGCGCTCACGCAGCTTGCCATAGCTGGAGAAACCGGCATGGAGGTCAGCCGCATCGAGCTTGACCGGCCCGGCCCGAGCTATACCGTGGATACGCTGCGCGAACTGCGGGAAAGCTATCCGCAGGATGAGCTGTATCTGCTGATGGGAACCGATATGTTCCTGTCCATTTTCCAGTGGCGCGAGCCGGAAGCCATTGCAGCGCTGGCCGTGCCCGTCTGCATGGCCCGCGTGCGTGCCGATGCAGCGCTTTCTGCGCAGCTGCTGGCCCAGCAGGAAAAAATGGAGGCCGTATTCGGCGTCCGGCCCATCGTTCTGCAGAACGACTGTCTGGAAATTTCGTCGACCGAGGCCCGTCGGCTCCTGTTTTTCGGCATTGCGGACGAGGTCCTGCACCCGGACGTGCTGGCCATGATCGAACGGGAGAGGCTCTACGGCGTGGGCGGCGCATATCACGCGCTGCCGTTTGCGGATCTGCGCCGCGTCAGCCTTTCTCTGCACAAGGAAAAGCGCCGCGCCCACGCGCAGGGCGTGTCCGATACCGCCGTGCTGCTGGCAAAAAAATACGGCGCGGATGAGACGGACGCTGCCCGTGCCGGGATGCGTGCACTTGTGGTTCAGGCAAATCGGCAGAACGTAACCTGCTGGATGAAGAAACACTGCGTCACAATCAGGCATGCATTAAGAATCAACTGGCCAAGTTCCTCGACTTCGAGTCGGATGTACCTAATCGTGCTGAGTTGGTGAACAACTATGATTGGATGAAAGACTTTACCTTCCTGGATTTTGTTCGCGAAGTAGGTAAACACATCACTGTGAACTATATGATGGCTAAAGACTCAGTAAAGCGTCGTCTGAATGGCGAAGCACGTGACGGACTTTCATTTACCGAGTTCACTTATCAGCTGCTTCAAGGCTACGATTTTCTTCATTTGTATGAGACAAAAGGCTGTAAGCTCCAAATGGGCGGTTCCGATCAATGGGGAAATATTACTACCGGTGCGGAATTGATTCGCCGTACCAACGGAGGTGAGGTGTTTGCGCTGACTTGTCCGTTGATTACAAAAGCCGACGGTGGTAAGTTCGGTAAAACCGAATCCGGAAATATCTGGCTGGATCCCCGTTATACTTCTCCCTACAAATTCTACCAGTTCTGGCTGAACGTAAGTGACTCCGACGCCGAACGCTATATCAAGATCTTCACTTCGATCGAAAAAGAAGAAATCGAGGCATTAATTGCAGAACATCAGGCTGCTCCGCATTTGCGTATTCTTCAGAAACGTCTGGCTAAGGAAGTGACTGTAATGGTTCACTCTGAAGATGATTATAATGCAGCGGTAGATGCATCGAATATCCTGTTCGGCAATGCTACTTCCGAAGCTTTGCGCAAGTTGGACGAAGATACTTTGCTGGCTGTATTCGAAGGTGTGCCTCAATTCGAGATTTCTCGTGACGCGTTGACGGGAGGTGTGAAGGCGGTTGATTTATTCGTTGATAATGCGGCTGTATTTGCTTCAAAAGGAGAAATGCGTAAGCTGGTTCAAGGCGGAGGCGTTTCGCTGAATAAAGAGAAATTAGCGGCATTTGACCAGGTAATTACAGCTGCTGACCTGCTCGACGAGAAATATCTGCTTGTTCAGCGTGGTAAAAAGAACTATTATTTGCTGATTGCGAAGTAATAATACGCGATTTGCGAGGTGGCAAAGTAAAAAAGTGAACGAAATATTTGGAGGTTTGCTTGCAAACCTCTATCTTTGCACCGCTTTTTAAGAGAAAGCACATAAGTTTGGACTATGGTGTAATGGTAGCACAACAGGTTTTGGTTCTGTTTGTCCAAGTTCGAATCTTGGTAGTCCAACAGAGAAGCCCCGAAAGAGTAATCTTTCGGGGTTTTTCTTTTATGCAGGTCGACTCTGCTGTTATCTGTTTGGTGTACTGCTATTTCTTGTATAGAATATTAACTATTATCTGCTATTGTCCTGTTTGTCTATGGATAAGGTGACTTTCTGCTGCAATAATATCCTTACAACATTATAATAAACGGAGAGAGCGTTTTTAATAACTAATTGGAGAGTTTATTATAAACGGTATCCAAGTTTATTAAAAACGTTTTTCGGCTTCTTTGGCGATAATAATCGAAGTATTTAAACAAAATGGGAGAAAATCATGACTGACTTTCTCCCATTAGAAGTTTGTGCATATATGGAAATATATGCTGTGGTGGACTGATTATGTCTTTATTTCTGTACGTTTCATGTGCTATTTCTTTCTTTACTGTTTCTCAAAGATACAAAATAAAAAGGCGAAAGTCAATAGCCGGGAGTATTTATTGCTAAAAGAGGATGTTTTTATGAGAGTAGGAGTGGCTCTGTTTTTCCCGTTAGGTAAAAAACTACCTCAAATCGTATTATAGTTCGTTAAAAAGATGTACATTGCGTCAAATCTGGACATTTTTGATGGATAATTGGAACAAAATTGTAATGTTAACCCGTTTTCTTTTACTATTTTTGCATCGTGTACGTAAACGATGTACATTTGAGAAAGAGAGCTTATTCAATAACTATAAATAAATAAGGTATGAAAACGAACTATGAAATTCGCTATGCTGCGCATCCCGAGGATGCAAAAAGTTATGATACTGCAAGAATCCGTCGCGATTTCTTAATCGAAAAAATATTTGTTTCCAACGAAGTGAATATGGTGTACTCCATGTACGACCGTATGGTTGTAGGCGGCGCGCTTCCGGTAGGAGAGGTGCTGACACTCGAAGCGATCGACCCGCTGAAGGCTCCGTTCTTCCTGACCCGTCGTGAAATGGGTATTTACAATGTAGGCGGACCGGGCGTAGTGAAGGCCGGAGATGCGGTTTTCGAACTTGACTATAAAGAAGCCCTCTACCTTGGTTCGGGCGACCGTGTGGTGACGTTCGAAAGCAAAGACGCTTCCAATCCTGCCAAATTCTATTTCAACTCACTGACCGCACACCGCAACTATCCCGACCGTAAAGTGACGAAAGCGGATGCCGTAGTGGCTGAAATGGGCTCGTTGGAAGGTTCCAACCACCGTAACATCAATAAGATGCTGGTCAATCAGGTATTGCCTACCTGCCAGCTGCAGATGGGTATGACGGAACTTGCTCCGGGAAGCGTATGGAACACGATGCCTGCCCACGTGCACAGCCGTCGTATGGAGGCTTACTTCTACTTCGAAATCCCCGAAGAGCACGCTATCTGCCACTTTATGGGTGAGGTGGACGAAACTCGTCACGTATGGATGAAGGGCGATCAGGCGGTTCTGTCTCCCGAATGGTCGATCCACTCGGCTGCGGCTACCCACAACTATACCTTTATCTGGGGTATGGGCGGTGAAAACCTCGATTATGGCGATCAGGACTTCTCATTAATTACAGATTTAAAATAAACAACTACAATAGTTTTCATCATTTAATAACAAAAAATTATGAATCAGTATTTGAATTTTTCTTTGAAAGGTAAAGTAGCTCTCGTTACAGGTGCTTCTTACGGTATCGGTTTTGCAATTGCTTCTGCTTACGCGGAACAAGGTGCTACTGTATGTTTTAACGACATCAACCAGGAGTTGGTAGACAAAGGCATGGCTGCCTATGCTGAAAAGGGAATTAAAGCTCACGGTTATGTATGCGACGTAACAGACGAACCGGCTGTTCAGGCAATGGTTGCTACTATCGAGAAAGAAGTAGGTACGATTGATATCCTTGTTAATAACGCCGGTATTATCCGCCGTGTTCCTATGCACGAAATGGAAGCTGCTGACTTCCGTCGTGTGATTGATATCGACTTGAACGCTCCGTTCATCGTTTCTAAGGCTGTGTTGCCTGCCATGATGAAGAAGCGTGCCGGTAAAATCATCAACATCTGCTCTATGATGTCTGAGCTGGGTCGTGAAACTGTATCGGCTTACGCTGCTGCCAAAGGTGGTCTGAAGATGCTGACTCGCAATATCTGCTCTGAATATGGTGAATACAACATTCAGTGTAACGGCATCGGCCCGGGTTATATCGCTACTCCGCAAACTGCTCCTCTTCGTGAGAAACAAGCAGACGGAAGCCGTCACCCGTTCGATTCATTCATCTGCGCCAAGACTCCTGCCGGTCGTTGGTTGGATCCGGAAGAACTGACTGGTCCTGCCGTATTCCTGGCTTCTGAGGCTTCTAACGCTGTTAACGGCCATGTTCTTTACGTAGACGGTGGTATCCTGGCTTATATCGGAAAACAGCCGAAATAACGATAACAAGAGATTATTATAAGGTGATAGGGTGGTAAGGAGATTCTTTACCGCCTGTCACCTTATCGTTTTTCTGTTGAATAGTTTACGGTTTATATTTATCCCCTTTCGTTTTTTTACCTGATTCTATCCCCTTATTTGTTGTGTATAATATGAAGAAGATATTTATTCTGGCTGCTATTGCCCTGATGGGTTTTGCCTCTTGTGCTGACAGCAAGCAGTCAATGACGGTTACAGTAACCAATCCTCTGGCGCTGGAGCGCACAGGTGAAATGGTTGAGGTTCCGATGAGTGACGTTACAGCCAAGCTGCAGCTGGCTGATACGGCTCAGATCGTAGTGCTTGGTGAAGATGGTCAGCAAGTACCTTATCAAGTGACGTATGACGAGAAAGTGGTTTTCCCGGCTACGGTGAAAGCAAATGGCACAGCCACTTATACTATCCAATCCGGTACTCCCGACCCGTATAATGTAATTGCCTGCGGCCGCTATTATCCTGAACGTTTGGACGATGTGGCATGGGAGAATGACCTGGGCGGATACCGTGCCTATGGCCCTGCCTTGCAGAAGCGTGGTGAACGTGGTTTCGGCTACGACCTCTTTACGAAGTATAACGCTACGGAACCGATTCTTGAAAGCCTTTACGCTGAAGAACTGGATAAGGAAAAGCGTGCCAGAATTGCCGAACTGAAAAAGACAGACCCTAAAGCGGCTGCCGAACTGCAAAATGCCATCTCTTATCACATTGACCACGGCTACGGAATGGATTGTTATGCCGTAGGTCCTACGCTGGGCTGCGGTACAGCCGCTCTGATGGCGGGTGATACGATTATCTATCCTTATTGCTATCGGACACAGGAAATCCTTGATAATGGCCCGCTGCGTTTCACAGTGAAGCTGGAATTTAATCCGTTGACTGTTCGTGGCGATTCTAACGTGGTGGAAACGCGTGTCATCACATTGGATGCTGGTTCTTACCTGAATAAAACCGTTGTTTCGTATACTAACCTGAAAGAAGCGATGCCTGTGACTACCGGAATCGTTCTTCGTGAACCGGACGGTGTGGTTACAGCAGACGCTGCAAACGGCTATATCACCTATGTAGACCCTACAACCGACAGAAGCGGGGGTAACGGTAAGATATTTATCGGCGCTGCATTTCCTTCATTGGTAAAAGAAGCAAAGACCGCTCTTTTCCCGGAAAAGGAGAAGAAGGAGCTGCGCGGTGGAGCTGACGGTCATGTACTGGCAATCAGCGAGTATGAACCGGGCTCGGAATATACTTATTACTGGGGCTCTGCCTGGGATAAGGCTGCTATCAAGACGGTTGATGCGTGGAATGCGTATATGGCTGAGTATGCGCAGAAGGTGCGTACACCGTTGACAGTGACTTACTAAGACGGTAGTTAATAAACTCTGGTACAAACGTTCTAATATGTCACGACAGGTCTTAATATCTGACTTCTCAGGTATTAATACTTGTCGCGTCAGTTATTAATACCTGAGAAGTCAAGTATTAATAGCTGATAACCCAGTTATATAAGGCTCTCCTTATTTCATTCGAAAGGCTGAAATAAGGGGAGTTTTATTGTCGGGTAGAATATGGGTATAACAAGAAAAACGGTTTTATAAGAGATTTCCTAGTGTGAGTACTATATAAACGAATAATGCAGTACTTAAAATGTATATCCTATCACTCCTGACCATCCATTAACGAGGGCTGATTTTTCCATCATGTCTCTTAAGCCTTTGAATTGAGCGCGTATGCATATCATTTGTTTGTTTTTTCGCGAAAGTTTGAAGTTTACTCCCGCATTGGCGTAATAGCCAGGGTAGACACCATCCAGCCATCTCTCGCTCTTATCATTTATCTTTATCTTGGCATTGATCATTCCACTGAAGTCTGCTCCAAGCTCAACAAATGGTCGCGCCATTCCTTTCGGATAGGTATAGCGTATTCCTAACTTACCCGAAAACATTGTTCCGCTATGTTTAAATATAGTGGATGAATTTTCATTATTCAATGATCTTGCAGAGGATGTTATGCGGGAAAAAGACACATCAAAACAACCACTGAGTGAACTCATCCACCGTCTATTGCTGATAGCTAAAGTGACTCCTGCCAGGTAAGATAGTTCGGGTGAGCTATAGAGCCCGATCAAACTACCCGATGGTACATTATATTGAATAACTCCTACATAAGGAGTTATATCTAACTGTATTGAACGTTTATCTTCTTTTGCTTCAAATTCAATGCAATCTTCATTGCTGGTACACATTGCATAATGATATTCTTTTGTGATTTTTATCATCTCCTTTCGGCTGAAACGAGCCCGGTCTATTTGGGGAGCCAGGCTTGGGCAGTCTTTGAATGCGTAATGAAGAAGGGGAATATATCGGTCAGTCTGGCCTTTAAACTGTATATTGGTAGCCTGCTTGGACAGTTTGGGCGCATCTATTTTTACAAGGGTATTATTATCTTCAACAAAATAGATTGGTATGTTATCTTCTGTCTCATAGTAGTACAAGCTTTTCATTCCTTGTAGCAAATATTCGAGAAAGACGGGGGTAGAGACACCGTATTTCAATTCTATGTTCTTGGAGACATAGTATTTACCGTCGTCTGTAAAACGGTATCCCAAGATTTCGAAAGGATGATAGGTTACTGGTTCGATATCATTACTTTGTGATTGAAAGACGCAGCGTTTAGCATTCATCTTATCTGTACGGTAGTCGATTTCTCCATATATTGTGTCTTTCTGAACAGTGATGATAAATCCCGGACGATAGTTGTTTTGTGCGTAAAGTACAGGGATTAATAGTAGGCATGTCTTTAAACATATTAGTCGGAAAAGAATCATTTTCATATGTGTGATTGTTGGTTTAACTTTTTTGTGTGTCCGAAAGATACGAATTAATTTAATAATAACATCATCTTTTGTATTGCTTTTTATATGGAAAAGGATAATGTAAAGGGTGTCCAATGTTGAACACCCTTTATATGAATAATTAATGTAAAGCTAAATCTTATACATGTTAGAGAGACAGACTTAGCTAAGCACGCTTGCCGTCTTATTTGCTTAGTGTAAGAGCGTTGAATTTCTCCAACCATCCTGCACTTCCTGTTCCCGCAGCACCGGAGAATGCCCAGTAGGCAATGCCATTGACTACGTCTCCATCCCAGGAGCCATTATCACCAAATACCAATGCAAATTTGCCATTGATGGATGACGGATAAGCAACATATTGCGTTGACATATCCCAACTGACATATCCACCTTCAGACAATGTTACTGTATAGATGTTATATCTCCCAGCATATGTTCCTAAATTAAGACCTCCCATTGTGAGTAAGGCCTCTCCATTATAGATTAACGGTAGGTCAAAGAAATTGGAAATACCTGACAAGTAGAAGATGGTAGGTTCCTCTTCATCCTGAACTACTTCTATTTCTCCAGCTAGAGTACTATCATCTCCATCAACAAAGGATACTCTCCATTTGCCTGCGATGTCTTTCAATTCATACTCTCCAAGATGATAGTAAATCGTTTTTTTACCTGCGGTAACTTTAACTGCCGCTCCTCGTGGGGTTTTATCAGCACTCGCAGCAACATTAAATGTTATAGTTCTGTTTTCTTCGTCAAGTGTGTATGATAACCAACTTTGGGCTTCGGCGGGTACTTCTATTGAATAAGATGCTGTGGTTGAGAAAGATACTGTAGCAGAACCACCTGCATAAGTAAAAGCATGCCCCAATTCTGATTTATTATACAGAATAACACAGCCACCCTGTGAAACAGGAACCAAAGTGGATGCTTCACCATCTGTTATGGTTACAGCTGCCGTACGTCCGGACATATCATTATTTTCAATGACAGAAACATTTATAATATCTCCATTCACGCTTACGGTACACCAATCTTTATTGGAGGTAGCAGTAATTTCACTTATTGCGTTAACTTTTATTGTACCGGTTCCTCCAGCAGATTCAAATGTGACATTTGAGCTAACAATCTGCAAAGAAGATGTTTCTTTATCGTCGTCGTTACTACATGAGAAGACGAATACGCATAATAATAATGCAAATATGCTTGTTATTTTCTTCATAATATGCTATTTGTTAATTAATCAACTTTTATCAATGTTACATCTTGGAACATTGTAGAGAATCCATACCAACCGTCTGTTTTTTGATATACCAGCAACATAAGGGTGCAAATAGGATTGTTTACATAAGTGAACTTAATTGTAAGCGGATCTGTATTTGCAATACGTCCTTGGAATACAGCTGAGTCATCTGCATAGAAATTGCCTCCGGGAATTCCTGGATATAATAATACGTTGTAACCTTGATATACGCCAACTGTCTGAGAAGGTACATCAATACAGTCTGTTGTCATATTATAGTTATAGACAAATTCAATAGGAGTACCACTCAAAGCAAAATTCATTGCAAATGATTTTCCTATCATTTTTTGTTTGAGCTCAAGTTGTATACGTTGCCCATTTGCTAATTGTAGTATATAGTTGCCTAAATAGTTGAGATATCCTTCCGGACAATAGAATTCTATTTTTGCATCTACACCTGTATCTGTACAAATATATGTAAGGTTTTCATTATCCCATTTGAAGTTGTTTATTTCTACTCCATTAACTACTAATGGTTCATACATTTTAATGCCTTCCTCTGTATATATGAACGGATATAGACTTACGGTTGTTTCACCGGTTTCGTCTACTTTGGTAACTGAGAAGGCATGCTCTTCCTGTCCCATTTTAGTTATTTCCTGACCATTCACAATTAACTTATAGGTTACATATGAAGCCTGTGAAACGACATTGGCAATATTGGTCAGTTTCTCTTGCCAATTTGTTTCAGCAGGCAGAGGTGTCATGATCAACGTTACTCCATGTTTTTTCCCAGTCAGTACGATCTTTTCTTTTGAAACGCTTCTGAAGACGAACTCATAATCTCCGGCATATCCTGGTGAATTATAACCACTCGGTTCACAGAATTCGTGAATTAATTCATTGTATGAATCAAAACTTAATTCTGTTCCCTGGTATGATTCAACTTTATACAAGGAAGTAGATTCTTCTCCAATTTCGTAATTATCTGTAGCGAAATCTGCAGCCATAATTACATTATTGCCATCAAATCGTGCCAAAACATTGAAGCCACCATATTCTCCGTCTTCTCCTGTATAATACTCGAGTAACCACCCATTGGCTGCGCCCTTTAAAATCTCCTGACATTCGTTGACGGAGGCTATAGCCCGTTGTGCAGAAGATTCATCAAAGATATCATCTTCATTAAACAGACACGATTGCATCATCAGGCAAACGCAAGTCAGTAAGCCATATATTTTAATCTTTCTCATATCCTACAATTATTAAAGCGTACTTAAATCTAATTCGGTAATTTCACTTTGCCGGCGCAAAACAATTTCGCGCAATTTGTCTAAATCAAGTCCCCAGGAATTGAGCATGTAATCAAATACAATCTCAAATTTCTTTTCTATGATCGGTCTTCCTGTTGTGCCGGCACTTGCTAGCATATCTTCCCAAGTACTAGCGTCATTGGTGACATAAATAGCAACCATCTCCGCAAAATCTTCCGTAGCACGGTCCATTGCATAAGGAGAGATAAATCCTTTTTGCAGAGCAACCGACTCAGATACCCTATACCAGCTTGAACCTACGTAGTCGGATTCCGATATACGATCGTATGATGTATCATAGGCTTTTTTCTGATTAAGAATATGTGTAAATTCATGATGCATTGTCTTGAAATAGTACTCATTTAATTGAGCTACACTGAGATTGTTTTTATCTATTTCATTTACACGAAACAGGGTTACTTTCATTCCTCCTTCAGCTTGTCCGAGGATCATACCTGACTCGGTATAAGCAACATTTCCAATGAACTGGAGTAGCTTAGGGACATACGTACGGGTCATGTCAATTCCCCATATTTCGTCATAAGCTTCCATCCATACAAATTTTACAATCTTAGCCAATGTAATTGCGTTGTCATACTTGGCTGGAACCAGATGATATTCTACATCCGTTTCATTGTCATCCAGACGATATTTCACCTGGATATTATAAGTGTAAACATAGTTGTCAAGTAGCCATTTGTCAAACTCGTTGGGCTCATAAACTTCAGTAGGATCAAATATACTGCGTTTGGTATCAATATCATCTTTATTACATGAGCCTAAAAAAACGGCTATAGTAACGATCAATGTATATATTATATATTTTTTCATAACTTATCGATTTTTATTTAGTTCTAGGGTTTGGTTTTAATCCGGCTGAAATAACATCGCTCGGTATCTGTATTGCTCGACGAGGATCATTGGGTTCCAGCTTATCTGTGACGGTAATAGTACCATTATCATTCATTAAACGACGATAGATAGTAATACCGTAGCGTTTAATATCCTGCCAGCGTAACCCTTCATGTAAAGTTGTTAAACGTCGTGCATGAAGTATGCAGTGGATTACATTTTCCTGTGTTTCATTTGTTATAGTAAAGTCGGGATTCAATTTTTTCTTAACTGTAGATTCAGTAGGAGTGTAATATTCCATGCTTCCGTAGAAATCGTTTATAGATTCTGTGGTAAGCGGGGTAGTAGAACGTGTGTATGCTTCTCGCCATATATTTAAATCAGCAATTGCCTGTGGATACATTTCTTTCATCGCATAAGCTTCTGCACGACAGAGTAATGTTTCATCTGTAGTAAATGCTGCATTGATCATGTGTCCGTTGATTGTTCCGGCTACTGCGTCAACCACTTCTTTATATTGAGTTATTTTCATAACAACGATTTTGGTCGGCAGTGCACTTGAGTTGCTCCAAACACCCATGTAATAGTCACTTCCCCAAGGACCAACAGAATTGCATGTCTCATTGCCTACTTTCGGTCCATGGGCGTATCTTTCGCCTAGTCCATAAGGTGCATGAACATATCCCCAATAAGAACCTGCACTGACCAATAATAAGTTAGCGCCATTCGTTGCATCTACATAAGCATTTGGCTGAACACTGCCATTTATGTCTAGTGCACCCAAAGATTTCCAGTCGCGTACAGAGGTGGCTGGATTGCTTCCTAATACTTTTGTTGCGTAATCGATCACCTTAGTATAATTGGATTTATCCGATTTTACATAGTACAAGTAAAAGCGTGCAGCAAAAGCTTGAGCTGCTTTCTTTGTAAAGTGATATTTGGGGACTGCATAAATATCAGTAACTAGATCTAGACCTTCCAATAGATCTTTCTCAATATTTTGGTATACCTCCTCTAGAGTTCCGCGTTGATAATCAGGGCTTACGGTTGTCTCTATCGTTTTCATGTAGGGGATACCCAAGTCTGAACTTGCTTGGCTGCTATAAGCGTTACAAAATATATTGGCAAGTAAAAAATGAGCATAGGCGCGACATACTAGGGCTTCTCCCTTTTCAGCGCTAAGAGAAGCTGGATTTCCTGCGTCTTCAATCACTTTCAAAACCTCGTTGCAGGCAGAGATTGCCATATAGCAAGATTCCCAAAGTGCATGGGGAGAGTCCTGATCTTGTTCTGCAGAGTCTGCCCACTTATAGAGATCTTCTTGCAAACGGTTGAAAGAAGAAAAGCGATTCGGATAAGCATCAGTATTGTCTGATGACATTTCCCCCATCTCACAGATTGCTGTAGTAGGATAGGCGGAAAGTAATATTTTGCCAACATTGTTTTCATTCAGCTCGGTACGATTGTCGGGAAGCTCATCTAAGAAATTAGAACACGATGAGAGCCCTATTGCGAGCGCGGCCACACTGGCCATTATTATGTATTTCTTCATATTCGTTCTTATTTTAAATTATAACCCCAGTCTTAAAGTAATAGTAAATTGGCGGGGAACCGGTGAGGCAACACCACCTGCATTAAAGAATTCCGGGTCCTGACCATTTAGCTTATCATCCGCATAGATTAAGAAAAGGTTGGTGGCTTGGACTTTCAGCGAGAGGTCTGTTAACTTCAATGGGTTGATCCATGCTTTGGGGAAGTCATAAGCCAGTGAGATTTCTTTCAGACGGATAAAATCCCCCTTTGCAATGCGTTCTGTTGAATAATTGTAAGCATTGTAGGCATACTTCAAGTCTTCATTGCTGTCGTACATACGTTTGCTCAAAATAGCAGGAACATTAGTCTTTGCTTCGTCTCCGGGGAGTGTCCATCGATTTTTAAATTCACGAGTCATTGCCGTTAGATCCGAATAATATGCTTTGAATACGGGATTTAAACGGATAACATTTCCAAATGAATAAGTGATAAATAAATTCAAACGGAAACCTTTGTATGAGAACATATTACCCAAACTACCTGTAATGGTAGGATCAGTCGGACCTTCATACTTCAGGAAACCAGTATTTTGGCGTTCCTGGAAATTTATATCGGTACTAGTCGCTTCGCCCTTTTCATTTATAATGACTGGAATACCATCTTTGTCGAGACCTACAAATGGGATAGAGAATAGCCCACGAACCGGATAGCCTTGTTTAGCGAATCCATTACCGGAAATAAGCTCCATCACATTCGCATTTTGTTTCAAATCAGTGACTTCATTTTTTGCATTAGAGAATATAAAGTCGGTGTTCCAGTTGAAATCTTTTGTTTTAATATTCTTAGTTGATAAAGTGAATTCAATACCATGTGATTTCATTGAAGCGATATTTGCATACTTCAGGATCTGTCCACCTGCGCCTTGTGTATTAACGATACCAATCAAGTCGTAGTTGTTACGTTTGTACCAGTCTACAGCTAAATTAATGCGGTTATTCAAGAAGCCCATGTCGGCACCAATATTCAACTCGTGCTTCTTTTCATAAGTTAATTCGCTATTTTCTAGTTCCTTAATATACAATCCGGACTCCTGGATAGAAGTAAATGGTCGATAAGGACTATAGCTGGTTATAATAGCCTGTGAGTTCGTTACGTCTGCCGGACCGCGGTCGGCTGTTAACGAATAAGATGCTTTCAGTGTAAAGTGTGAAAGAACAGAAGTTAAATTGCTGAAGAATTTTTCTTCATGGGCATTCCATGCTCCTGATACGTTCCATGTAGGTAACCAACGTGCCGAGCGGCTCTTACCCATACGGTTGGTACCTTCGTAGCGGGCTGTTCCATTCACAGTATAACGACCTTTATAAGAGTAGGTAGCATTGGCGAAGAAGGCGGCACTACGGCTACGGGTCTGACTCAATGAGTAGTAATTATTGCCGTCTTCGATACCTTTTTTGAAGAATTCATATACATAGTAGGGTATTTCGCCCATTGAGTATTGCATACCCCACCCTTGATAGTAATTCTTTGATCGGTCTGTAGAGTTGATTTCTGTTCCTGCAAAGAAGTTAGTGATATGTATATCATTAAATACGTGGTTCCAACTAGCTGTAGCTCGGAAGTCGTAACCTAGCATCTTATAGTCTCTACGTTGATAAATACCACCTTCCGGTAAGATAGAGATCGGTAGTGCATATGGATTATCTGGGTTCTTATAAAGAAATGGATTGCGGTCCATAATTGTCTTGTCATCTAGACCTGCACGATAAGCCGATGCCTGGTTTGACTGGTCTTTAATGTTGTGCTCCTGTGAAGTTGATTGATACTTCACGGCTCCCAAAGCGCTTAGCTCTAATCCGGTAATTGGTTTCCATTTCAACTCGCCTTGGAACTTTAAATCTGCAATGTTCAGTTCCATGTAATTGTTGTCCAATTCGTTCAGAATGTTGAAATCAGCATAGTTGCTGGTGTAATAAGTGTTTGGGTCTAATGTACGTGAAGTATTCAATGCATATGAATAGGGGTTGATGTCAAATTCACGTTTTACCTGACCGTTTACTAGGTCAATGTCTTGTCCTAAAGTTCCCGGTGCTTTTTGCTTACGATAAGAAGCACTTGATATCAAGTTTATGCTTAGGTTCTTTAAGATATTATGATTCATATTTAAGTTGGCTGTATAGCGATCAACTCCACTTTGCTTGTACCATCCCGGATCGTGCATAGCACTTAAAGAAGCATAGAACGATGACTTTTCTGTACCAGAGCTAAGACTTACAGAATGATTCTGACTTAGACTGGGAGAGAAAAGTGTGTCAAACCAATCGGTATTTCTCATTTCAGCTTCACGTAGATAGGCATTTTTAGCTTCGTCAGTATTTAATAACGCATATTGTCCGGTAGTAGGATCGTATGTGTTAATTAACTGATACATCTTTCCGTATACACCACTTTCTGCAGTTCGGGAGGTTTCAGCGAAATTTAACCAGCCTTTCTGTTGCATTTCTTTGTATACTCCCATCTGATCTTGCGAGTTCATGATGTTAAAGTCATTGTAGCTTGGTACTAAACGGGTAGTAAATTCACCGGTATAGCTTATTCTACTGACTCCGGCTTTACCTTTCTTTGTAGTAACAACGATTACACCTGCCATTGCAC
>OLQM01003107.1_pt1 | contig 14975 bp, 13 predicted proteins | sample 1673161 | NCBI WGS metagenome assembly OLQM01 (sample SAMEA3136761, study PRJEB25190) | human gut metagenome | reverse complement strand
GACGGCAAAGGCTTGCTAAGAAATGACAACGGTACGGTCTTCAAGCCTAACGACCGCTATCCGCTGACTAAGGATGTGTTCCGCTTATATTACACTTCTCTGTCATCTGATCGCCAGACGATTGACGTATATGTGGAGGATAGTTTCGGTAAGGTTCAGCAGCTAACCTTTAGTTTCAACAACGAGCGGGAAGAGGGCAAGGATAAGCCTGCATCTTCTCGCCACTAAAAACGTAATTGATGCGAACGATAAATTCTTTCATTTTACTTTGTGTATTCTGCCTGTTCTGTCAGCCGACCCTTGCTCAGCGGAGGGTGCGGCTGGCAGACTTGCCACCTTTTGAGCGTGCAGTTGTCGTAGTGAAATACTTTGAGGGTATGCACGGCTGGAAGAATTATCCGTATGTTGGATATGGGCATCAGCTGCAACCAGGAGAGCGTTTCACAGCGGATATGACGGAACGGCAGGCAGACTCCCTGCTCCGTGCCGACCTTTGGAAATGCTTTGAACACTTCAAAGGGTATGGTAAGGATGCCCTGCTGCTGACCTTGCTTGCCTACAATGTGGGTGTAGGGCGATTACTTGGATATGGTAAGCACCCAAAGAGTAAGCTACTGCGAAAGATAGAGGCTGGAGACAGGAGCTTCTATCGAGAGTATGTTTCGTTTTGCCGATATAAGGGTAAAGTTTTGAATGGGTTAGTCAAACGCCGAAAGGTTGAGTTTGCGTTGTTCTTTATCATCTGACTATATTAAACCAAGAATTATTCCTATGATGTTGTTTCTATTTTGCTGAAAAATTGTAACTTTGTATTACGATTAAATAGGATAAGCAATGAATAAAGAAACAAAAAAGGTACTCTTTGTCTTATTGAATGAGTACACAGATTGGGAAGGTGCTTTTCTCTCTACAGCCCTTCATGTTGGCGTAATACCAGGTAGTGAAATCAAGTACAGAGTGCATACAGTTGCTCCGACATTAGATGCAGTCTGTTCCATTGGTGGATTCAAAACGTTACCTGATTATTCTTTTGAGAATATGCCCAAAGACTATGCAGCCTTAGTCCTTATCGGTGGCAATCGATGGAATTCTCCTGAAGCAGAACTTGTTGCGCCATTGGTACAAGAAGCATTGGATAAGGGTAAAATAGTAGGAGCGATATGCAACGGAGCATCGTTTCTGTGTGCTCATGGCTTCTTGAACAACGTAAAACATACGGGTAATGGTCTCGACCAACTTAAACAATGGGGTGGTGAAAGATACACGAACGAAACAGGATATGCAAACGCACAGGCTGTGAGTGATAAGAATATCGTTACAGCAAATATTACTGGTCATTTGGAGTTCACTCGTGAAATGCTCTTACTTCTGAAAGCCAATACCTCGGAAAAGATTGCAGCTTGGTATGACTTTTATAAGAATGGATTTGTAAAACAGTAGTTATACTAACAAATAAAATTGATGCGTGGAGACAATGTGCTCCACGCATCAATGTAAATATTAGAAAGTCACGCTCGTTCGTCCCCCTTATGGCTCTGCAATCTCTGGTCCCGATTGAGAATGATTTTCAACTGGCTTCCTAGTTTCCTTTTCAGGTGCAGAAACACGCTCGTAGCTCACGCCAGTAAGTGTAAAATACTTCTTTGAGGGAGTGAGGTGTACCACAGGTTTCGTAATATGAACCTTTGGGTTGAATTCCGCTTTTCCCTTCTCAACCAATTTGCTCTGGAAAGAAGGTGTAAGTGTCCCGATATCTCCGAAGTCTACAATGTCTCCGTTTTCAACGTGCTTTTTTGCTATCTCAGCTGCAAGTCTGAGAACAGCCTCGACTTCTGCACCTGTGAACGTTGTAGCGTGTGCCACTTCATCACAGAAACTACGATGATCAACTCTCTTTCGTCCTGTAGGATGTGCCTGCAGAACGATTTTCCCTTTCAAATTTCCAACTGTTCCTTTACGCTCCTTTAGCGTATAAGCAATGGGTCTGTTCGCCATAGTCATTAGTGTTGCCCCCGATTGTTAAGCCTTTGGAGGCTGGGGCTTTATCCTCCTCAACTTGTTAGTAGATTTATATCACAAAGGTAAGAAAAGTCTTGACTATCTCCAAGAAAAGCACATACTTTTTTTGACAATTATCAACCCTTTTTCGCAAAAGGGTTCACCTATATGAGTAAAACTATCTACCTATTATTAGAAAAAGGTCTACCTTTTCCGCCAAAATGGTCTACCTTTTCTATAAAAAAGGTCTACCTTTTTTGCCGAATAGGTAGACCCTTTTTGAAGGAACCGTTAATTTACATTATTCCTTATTTATTAAGGATTCAAGAATACTTGTTTAAAAGAACAAAAAGAATTAACTTTGCACTAATATATACCAAACATTATAAAGAATTATGGAATACAAAACCTACATAGATGAATCGGGTAATACAGGAAGCGATCTGTTGAATAGTTCACAGAAAATATTCTGCCTTTCTTCAGTAACTAATCAACGAAAATGGAGAAATATCGAAATTAGTGTAAACTAACTGATAATGAGGAGGAAATGCTCTGATTTGCATAATACTGCTCTATTTGTAAAGGGCAGAAATATGCAGATTTAGGCAGAAGTTCAGTTACCAGAGTGTTACCTTGTTTTGATGTAGGTAACGATGGTGCAGTATTCGGTAACTGAATTATTTTCGCCCGTGTGGCTGTTGCTTCGGTCGGCAGTTTTCTGCGTATGTGAGGAACGCTTTAATTCGGGTAATTTTGCCCACAAATATTAAAGCGTATGAAAACAGAAAAGATGAAGGTGTTGCTCTACCTTAAAAAGAGCAGTTTGGACAAGTCGAGCAAGGCTCCGATTATGGGACGAATAACCATTGGGCGTTCCATTGCCCAATTTAGTTGTAAACTATCTTGTAATCCCGATTTGTGGAATCCCCGTGAGAGCAGGATGGATGGTAAGAGCCGCGATGCGGTGGAGATTAACGGGAAGTTGGAGAATTTGCTACTCTCCATTCAATCGGCTTATCAATCATTGATTGCCAAAGGTTGCCTATTTGACGCAACCGAAGTAAAAGAGCAGTTTCAAGGCAGCGTACGGGCACGGTGTATGCTCATCGAAAGGTTGGATATGCTTATCAAGGAGCGTGAAGCGCACATCGGTATAGATATGAAGAGAGCATCTATGTCTGCCTATCGTCTCACCCGAAAACGATTGCAGGAGTTCATTCAAAAGAAATATAATGTTTCGGACTTGGCATTCTCGCAGCTTACAGAAAACTTCATCTACGAACTGCAGACATTCTGTCTTGGTGAACTCGGTTATCAGCAAAGCACATTCTTCAGAGTGGCAGCAGATTTGAAGACTGTCTGTAGGCTGGCTTATCGTGAGGGGCTGGCTGATACGCTTCTGTTTGATAATGTCCATATAGAACGGGGAGACAAGAAAACACCCAAGGCACTTGACAAGGAAGCATTGGACAAACTCAAAGCACTCCGCTTTGATGAATTGGAAGAGGAAATGGAAACTACTCGTGATGTGTTTCTCTTCGCCTGTTATACCGGTGCAGCCTATTGTGATTTGATGATGCTTGGTAAGAAGCATCTTGTTCGTGATGATAATGGTAGCCTTTGGTTAAAGTTCAACCGACAGAAGACGGGTGTGCTTTGTCGCATCAAATTATTGCCCGAAGCCATCCGACTAATCGAGAAAATGCACAGCGATGAAAGGGAAACATTGCTCCCATTCATTAAATATCCCGCTTATCAGTCTTGCCTGAAAGCCTTACGACTGCGGACAGGTATTTCTTTTCCCTTTACCACGCATACAGCAAGGCACACCTTTGCCACCCTTATCACCTTGGAACAGGGCGTACCGATTGAAACGGTGAGCAAGATGCTCGGACATACGAACGTATGTATGACCGAACGCTATGCAAAGGTAACACCGCAAAAACTCTTTGAGGAATTTAACCGTTTCCTTTCTTTCACCGAAGATTTACGTTTAACCATATAAAGACAGCCATTATGAGGAGTACATTTAAGATACTGTTTTACATCAACAGACAGAAAACAAAGACTGATGGTAAGACAGCCATTCTCTGCCGTATTACCATAGATGGGAAGAGTTCCGCCATAACCACAGGAGAGGAATGCCTGCCGACAGAGTGGAACGCCAAACAAGGACAGACTACCGACAAAAGAATAAACAAAAGGCTTGCAGAGTTCAAAGAACTTGTAGAAAAGACTTATCGGGATTTACTGACGAGGGACGGAATGGTCAGCGTGGAGCTAATCAAGAACCGCTTGCAAGGTATTGCCACTCATCCGACAACGCTGCTTGCCATGAGCAAGGCTGAACTGCAATCCGTCAAAGAGTGCGTGGGAAAGTCAAAAGCAGAAAGTACGTACCAGAATCTTTGCTATTCCGACAAGCTGTTATGCGAGTTTGTCAAGGATAAAGGTGTAAAGGATATACCTGTAATCACCATTACGGAAGATTTGTTTGAAGAGTACCGCTTTTTTCTTAAAAAGCAAGGATTGGCAGCTGCAACCATCAACCGCAATCTTTGCTGGCTAAGCCGGTTGATGTTCCGTGCGGTCAGCCAGAGGATTATCAGGTACAACCCCTTTGAGAACGCCAAGTATGAGAAGGAGGAAAAGAAGATACGCTTCCTGCAAAAGAGTGATGTGGCCAAGCTTATGGCTTTGAAAGTAAACGACAAGGAGGCAGAACAGGCAAGGCTGATGTTCATCTTCGCTTGCTTTACAGGCTTGGCTGTTGCCGACATGGAACACCTGCAATATGGACATATCCAAACGGCAGCGGACGGACAAAAGTACATCCGCAAGGAACGGCAGAAGACAAAGGTGGAGTTTGTCGTGCCTTTGCATCCGATAGCCGAAGTCATCATCGAACATTGCAAGGCTGAACAGGAAAGAAATGGAGGAATGCAATCGGTGAAAGAAAAAGGTGAAACTGAAACAAGGACAGACAGCCTTGTCTTTCCCCGTGATGGCAGCCGAAGTATGATGGCAGCCAAGCTAAGCATCGTAGGAAGAGCTTGCGGCATCAGAGAGCGGCTGTCCTACCACATGGCAAGGCATACGTTCGGCACGATGAGTTTGAGTGCCGGCATTCCCATAGAGAGCATTGCCAAGATGATGGGACACGCATCTATCGCCAGCACACAAATCTATGCACAAGTAACCGATAATAAGATTTCGGAGGATATGGACAGACTGATTAGGAAATATCAAAAGGAGAAAGCAAAGGAGGAAGCGATATGAACGTCAATCACCATCAAGCAAAAAGAGACCGCAGTTATTTCGAATGGGGCGATAAGATGCAAATTGTCCGCAAAGGAAATGGCGATATAGCCATGACGGAGAATGAACTCGTGGGGTTCTTCGGTGTAACATGGAGGAAGCTCAATTATCGTCTGCAGCTACTAATAAAAGTCTCTTTCCTGCATCCCGAAGAAAAGGACGCTGGTGAGGAAGAAGTTTTCGTAAACGGACAACTAAGAGGCTATGCGCCGCTTTATCCGCTTTCAATCATCATCGCTTTGTCTTATCAATTGGACAGTACGGAAGCCCACTTGTTCAGGAAATACATCTGTCAAGAGATAAAGCATCCTACACCTATGGTAGAACAGATATTCCTATACGGACGTGGCAGTATCAATTGATACACTTTTCTCTTTCACCGATATCAACCTACGACATAACTACAAAAGATATAAAATTGTGATAGAAAGAAAGTTAGAATGTAGTTAGAGAAAAACAAGCATTACAACCCTATGACTACATTCTACTTTTCTTCTTTACGTACCTTCACATGTTATTTTTATTTTGAGTATAGTCATTTCATGTATTAAAATGGAGTCAGAAACTGTACTTCATCTTCACCCACGCTTCGGAGTTCTTACCATACATGGCAAACTTGCCTTTGTCGGCATGGAAATAGTCGTAGCCGGCGGTTAGTTCTATATCGTCGTTGAGAGAATAGGAGGCGGAAAGGCGGTTGAAGATGCCGCCGTTTGCCACGTCGATGTAGGCAAAGGTGGAGAGTTTCAGCGTGTTGCGCAGCAGTTCTTTGGCGAGCCGTGCGGTGGCAAGTCCTGCATTGCGGTAGGCAGAAAGTCCGTCAAGATTGCCCGAAGTGTATTTGTGGCAGTATTGAAGACTTACATTCCAATCGTTGCCCGGATACCAATCAAGTCCTGCAAGGGCGTTGAGGGAGTTGCGCTGCACGGCATTCTGTCCCAAGCCTACACTCTGCGCCTCGCCTATATAGTCGGCTATTTCGGCACGGACAACGAACTTACCTATGGGCAGTGAGCAATCGGCACCGAGCATAGTCATGCGATGGTACTTCCCGACTATGCGAAGCGATTTCCCATTAGCCGACAGTTCAGGACAAAAGGCAGGCTGTTTGTTCCACGTTCGCAAGGCACTCACAGAGAAATCCACTCCGCTTAGGTTTACGGTTATGCGTCCACCAAACTCCATATTCTTCAGTCGTTTCTCTGGCTTTCCACTTTCCAAGTCTATCGTATAGGGCAAAGGTGAGGACGAAAGGCGTATTGCCCATGGATTGCGCTCATCTGTGGGCAGTATGAAGAAGTCGGCTACAGGATTGCACACAGCCTCGAGCGTAACCGCTCCCATTGTGTACTTAGCACGCAGGGCATTGACAGGCATACGAATATCGTCATAGTCCTGTGCAAGAAATTCGGTGTAGTCGAACGGCGACACGCAGTCGGTAAGTCGCAGCGCATCTGCCACCCCCCATACCACAATCTGCCGTCCCACACGCAGGTCAAGATTACCCTTTGCATAGGCGAGATAAGCCTCGCGCAGCTCCAGTCCCGTGCGCTCTTTGAGTATTCCGTTGTAGATAGCGTTCAGCGACACAAAGAGCGAAGCCGCCCCTTTTTCAAGTTTCAGTTCTCCTCGCGCCCGAGTCCTCGATGCCATCCAGTCGGCTTTTCCCTCTGTCCTTACAGCGTGATAGGTATCGAGGAAACCTTTTACCTGCACCTGCAAAGCGTTGTCGTCGATAGTTTCGACTGTTTCTTCCAAAACTTCTTTCGAGCCAGCAACAGTGTTTTCCAAACTGATAATGGTATCTTCACAAACAATGGTGTCGCTCTCAGTTTGCAGCGTGTCGATTTGGGCTGATGCCTGTGCCGAGAGCATCGGCACAAGCAGGAACATACATAATCGGAGTAGGTTCATATCAGAGCCCTTTCTCCAATTTGGAAACGGTGAAGAGATTGGGCGAAACTCGCACATTGAACCGCTGGTTGTTCATACGAATGATGGTCTTGTGTCCAGTCTGCACGTTTTCCATCTGCATAAGGTGCATAGTCCAAAAGCCTTGCACTTTATCAATGTTGGAGATAGAGAGTCGGCGGTGTAGCTTGTTCAGTTTGTCGTAGTATTCAGCCTTGACAGCCATCAAACAGTCCTGTCTTATCCACGTTACTCGACGTGTATAGATTTCGTCTTTGTCATTGGGAATCGACTGTACCACCCAGCATCGGTGTCCGGCTAAATTTTCTTCTCGCAGGAGCTGGTGTTTTTCCTCGTCCACATTGCGCATACTCATGTCGTTGTAGGTAAAGTCGCTACCCATGAAGTAGTCGGTCTTCGACGACTTGCCGCTGATGCGCCTCGTCTTCTTCATGGCGGGCAGGTAGAGCCACTTGTCGTCTACCTTGTTGGCGTTGTCGTAGTCCCACGTGAGGAATCCCGTCCCCTTCACGTCGCCGGGATAGGTGAAGAACATGATTTTCTTTGTGTCCTTGCCTACGTCCATAGCCCACGATTCGAGTTTTCGCACCCGTTTGTGCCCGCTTCGCTGCACGAGCGTCATTTCGATGGTGGCGTAGCGTGTGTCGCCATCGGCGCGGTTCCTTACTTTCTGCATGATGTCTCTTCCTGTGAGACCTGCGGCTTGTGCGGCGAATGCCATCGACAAAGCCAGAAGCATCAATGATAGTCTTTTCATTTTATTCTTGTTTTATTTGGTTGATATTCTTTTTTTTCTTTCATAAAAGCATTATTCCGATGTGGGACAGTGCTTTTTTCTCCGTAGAAGCATTGTCATCGCTTTTCCTTTCCAAGCACTCGAAGATATTTGAAGAGGATCGGTGTGAGGAACAGGTCTGCGAGCAATGCCGACACCATACCCGCCACGGCAAGGATGCCCCAGTTGACCATCTGCGTGGCGTTCGACGACATAAATCCTGCGAACGTCGCCGACACGACCACGGTGGACATCACGATAGCAAGCCCCTCGGTGCGGAACGTGCTCCTGATGGCGTCGCCGTAGTCGCCACATCGATCGTATGCCACGTGGCTGTGGTTGATGAAGTGGATGGTGTCATCGACGGCGATACCGAGTATCATCGGTATGAGAGAGGCGGTCATCATGTCGAGCGGATAGTCGAGCCAGCCCATCATGCCGCCCACTATGACCGCAGGGGCAAGGTTGGGGATCATGCCCACCAAGCCGACCTTCCAACTGCTGAAGACGAGCACGAGGATCACGCCGATGACCAGCACCGAGAGCAGCATCGACCACATCTGCCCACGCTCCACGTATTGCTGCATCACTGTGAACTGCGGTATGTTGCCCACCATTGAGATGTGCGCTTGAGGGAAGAGCTGCCGTGCCTCTGCCTGCAATGCGTCCATTTCCTTCTCCGCCTCGTTGGAGTTGTAGTTCTTGATTTCCACTTGAAGGCGTAGTCGCCGGTAGTCATAGTCCATCCAATACTCCGACTCCGTGCCACCAGCGTTCTCGTAGAGCAGGAGGAGCTGTGCCACCATGTCTGCATCGTCGGGAATACGATAGAATTGTTGCTTGCCACCGTTGAGCGTGCAGTTCATATCCTTGATGATGTCCGTCACGGAGTTGTGCCGCTTGGTGAGCAGATAGCCTTCTGTGATGGTAGCCAGTCGGTCGAGCCGTTTTAGGTTCTCGGGCTTCTTTGCGTCGTCTGCATGCGGCAGGGTAATCATCAGGTCATAGGAATACATCGACCCCAATTCCGTGTCGCACAGGTCGAGGAACTTCTTCACATACTCCACCTTGCGCCCCATTGTCTTCTCCACGTCGAACGCCGGCTCGATGAAGAACAGACCGATGCCGCAGAACAGCGTGAGCACCGACGACACGACGACGATACGCCGATGGTTGCGCATGACGAACCCGCCGAAACGCTCGAAGTGGTCGCCGACATAGCCCTCGATGCTGTGCGACATGTTCGTGTGCGGCTTCCTGTCCTTGCCCAGCGACAGCAGCACTGGCGTGACCACGAGACACGTGAGCAGCACCGACAGCAGGCAGAGCGAGGTGTTCAGACCAATGGCTTTCATCGGCACGATGCTCATGGAGAGGAACGTCATCATCGCCGCCACGGTGGTCAGCCCTGAGAGCAATACGCCCCAGCCCGTCTCGCCCACGGCATCGGTGATGGAAGCCCTACGCCTGCCTGTCTCCACGAACCGTGTCTTGAAGAAGTTATATAGATGAATGTTGTAGGCAATGGAACAGGCAAAAGTGAGTATGACGGCTATCATTGCCGTGCTCATGTCGATGTAAAGCCCCGTCCAGCCTATGATGCCGAAGCCGATTATCAAGGCACATATTGAGGTAATCAGTGGTGCGATGACGCCGCGCAGCGAACGGGTGACGACAATCATTACCACAATGGAAACGAGGAAGGCGATGGCGAACAGCCGTCCCATCTCGCCCTTCAGATAGACGAACTTCTCATAGCTCATATAGGGCATTCCCGCGGCAGCAGGCGACAGTTCCGCGTATTTCGCCTTGCCGATGATGTGCCCGGCTTCCTTGCCCGTAAGCATATCAGGGGCAATATCGCTCGTCTTCTTCCACACGCTGTCAGCGGGGAACGGGCGTAGCTTCACCATGATCCATGTCATCGTGCCGTCCTTCGACACCAGTTTCTTTGAGAGATAGGGCTTGCTGTATGCCTTGCGTCTGATTTCTTTCAGGGAGGCTGCGTCCGAGGGAATATCGTCGGGCACAATCTGCTCGATGGTCATACCCTCGTCGGTGCCAACGGCAAACTCAAGGTCGGTGAGCGACGTTACCTTGTCGGCATACGAGAGGCTGTCCTTCAACTCGTTGCTCAACTCGCGGATGAGCGTGAGGCTTCGCTTGGAGAACACGTCCTTGTTCTTCACCAATACCGCCACATAATAGTCGTTGCCGAAGATGGACTTGAACTCGTCGGTCTTTAGGAGCATGGGATCGTCGCTCACAAAGTAGTCGTCAAACGAGGTCTTCATCACGATACGCTTCGTTCCCACGAACGCGAATGCGACAAGCAGGGCGAACAGCCCCGTCACAAGCAGCCGGTGGCGCAGTATCCACTCCGCCGTCTGCCTGAACTTACAGTTGATTTTTTCGATTTTCATTGTTGTTTGTATTTTATGATTTATTTTCTTGTTGCAGTCTTACCATTTGTGCAAAAGTTCCATTGTGCGCCATTAGTTCATCGGGTGTACCCTGCTCTACGACTGTTCCGCCCGAGAGTACTATGATGTGGTCGGCACCCAATACGGTGCGCATGCGGTGCGCAATGATGATGACGGTCTTGTTGCGCACCAGTTCGGAGATACCAGCCTGAATCTTTGTCTCGTTCTCGGCATCAAGGCTGGCGGTGGCTTCGTCCAAGAGGATGACAGGAGCATCTTTTAAGAGTGCACGGGCTATGGAGATACGTTGCCGCTCCCCACCCGAAAGGGTTTCCCCATTTTCGCCTATCACCGTGTCGTAGCCTTGTGGCATACGATTGATGAAGTCATCGCACTGTGCCAATCGTGCCACACGGCGCACCTCCTCATCGGTGGCATCGCGTTTTCCTATGCGTATATTGTCGGCAACGGAGGCATTGAAAAGCATCACGTCTTGGAATACTACGGCGTAATTTTTGAGCAACGTCTCTGGTTCTATGTCAGAGATGTCGTGTCCGCCCAGTGTTATCTTACCGCTATTGATGTCCCAAAAACGTGCAGCGAGCTTGGCGGTGGTACTCTTGCCACCACCTGAGGGACCAACGAGTGCGGTTATCTCGCCCTGTCGGGCAGTAAATGAAACATTGTGAAGCACCTGCTTGTCTGTTTCGTAGGAAAAGCTGACGTTGTGGAACTCAATGTCATAGTTTGAAACTTCCACCTCGGTGTTGCCCGTCTGTATGGGCATTGCCTCCATCTCTTTCATTCGCTTGATGCGCACATCGAGAAAAGTAAGAATGGCAAGGTGATTGCATACTTCAAGGATAGGATTATAAACCATTGCCGAAACAAGGAGGAACGCCAAATAGACGAACACCGACACGTCGCCACGCTGAAGCATCCATGCGCCTACAACGATGACGGTAGGCATACCCAGTTTAAGCAATACAGCGGAGATGTTGACAAACGCACCTGTCAAGAGTTCACCGGCAACAAGTCCTTTTTCCAATGTTTTTAATCGCTGGTCGAACCGCTGGTTATATTCGTCCTCGCCATTGTACGACTTGATTTCCTGCACACACTCCAGTCCTTCCTGTATCTGTTCGCTCACTCCTCGTTTGATGTGGTAGACATCTGTAAAAGCCTTGTCCATTCGATTTCGTGAAATCAACAGCACCACCAAGGCAAATGGCACTACCCAAAACAGTGCGATAGCTAATCGCCAGTCGTAACAGAACATTCCCGCTGCGATAATGACCATGCTCACCACAGAAGCAAACAGTTGGGGAATGGCGTGCGAGAACGTTGTTTCCAATTGTGTGCAGTCTTCCATAATAGTGGCAGTGAGGTCGGAGAGATTGCGCTCACCAAAGAAGGCGAGAGGCAAACGGCGCAGTTTCTCGGCTAAGGAGATACGGCGTTGCGCACTCTCATTATATACGGTGGTATAGGTGCTGTCGTATTGCCGACGAATCACGACGAGCATCACGACCATTAACCCTGCTGCCACGAGGAGATAAAACCACAACGTATGAGGGGCATTCATTGGCATATTATCGAGATACTCCATCAAGAAGAAAAACAAATAAGTGGGTGGCAGCATCAGTACAAGGTTGAGCAGTGTCGAAAAGACGATGCCTTGCCGCAAGTCTTTTGCCCCTTTTTCCGTAAGAGCGAAACGGTTTTGAAAATATTTAATCATGACTTTATGACTTTATGACTTTTAATAGATGATAGTTTCCACGAAACGGATTGTTGATATTCATTCCACATACGGTGGTATTGCTTTTCCCTGCTCAATAGTTCCTTGTGCGTTCCCTGTTCGACAATCTTGCCGTTGTCCACAACTACGATGCTGTCGGCATCCTGCACAGTGGTAAGTCTATGGGCTATCATCAGCACGGTCTTTCCTTGGGTGAGATGTGCCAGTGCCTTGCGGATAAGCTGTTCGTTTTCGGGGTCGGCAAAGGCGGTTGCTTCGTCGAGTACGACGATAGGGGCGTCTTTCAGAATGGCACGGGCAAGAACAATTCGCTGCTGCTCACCTCCCGAAAGATAAGTGCCTTCGGCACCGATAACGGTATCCAATCCCTGTGGTAGCCGGTCGATAATCTCGCGACTTTGTGAGAGGTCGATGGCACGGTTGATCTGCTCGGTCGTTGCATCAGGATTGCCGTAACGTAGGTTTTCGATGAGCGAAGTCTTGAACAGACGGGTGTTTTGGAAGACGAACGACACGTTGCGCATCAGTTCGTCCTTGCGCATATCCCTCACGTCTACACCTCCAATGGTAACGCTGCCATGACGCACGTCCCAAAAGCGTGGTATCAATCTTGCTATGGTGGTCTTTCCGCTGCCCGATGCTCCTACAAGCGCAACCGTCTTGCCTTCGGGAATGGTAAGGTTGATATGACTCACTGCATCTTTCTCCGCTCCCTCATATCGGAACGAAACATCGTTGAAACGAATGTCATACGCTTCTGCACGTTTTGGCTCGTCATGCTGCGAGAGCGGTGCAATATCAGTGAGCTGCTCTAATCGTTCAACAGCCTCATTTGCCATGAACAGGTCCTGACTGAGATACATGGCTTTCATCACGTTGGAAGCGATGAGCGGTGCAATCACCACATAAAGTATCACGTTGGCAATAATTGTGCTTATATCTCCACCGTGTCCTATCAGGATGATAGCAGTAGGAACGAGGATGAAGGCAAAGGCATTGATAGCAAGTATATAAAATGACATTGGCGTGCGCCACACAAGCGTACACTTGATGACAAGGTCGCGGTAGCTGATAATGCTATCGTAGAAGCGTTTGAACGAGAAGACTGTCTGTTGGAACACCTTGACCACGGGAATACCTCTGACATATTCCACTGCCTCTGCCCCCATCTTCTCCTGCGCATCAAGATAGAGCCTTTGAAATTGGTTGTTCTTCGGGTTCATCATATATCCCATAATGCCTATCGCACCAACGAGAGGTATCATTGCAGCCGTACCCAACTGCCAATCCACAGCGAATAACAGTACGATAACACCTATCGGAGCAACGATGCAACTTGCCACATCGGGTAGCAGGTGTGCCACGAAAGTATGGGTCTGTCCCGAATCCTCATCAATGATTTTGCGCATACGCCCCGTGTTTTGTTCATCGAGATAGCCCAATGGTGCACGCATCAGTCGTTGCATCGCTTTGCGCCTCATGTTGGTTTCGATACGGAATGCTGCGAGGTGAGAAAGCATCAGTGCCAAAAAGTAGAGCAACACGTTTGCCACCGATATAATAAAAGCCCACAGGGCATAGTCTATAAGGGGTGTGTCTGAGAGGTTGCCCTTGGCGATAAGTAGTGTGCGCACCACGAGCCACAAAAGTATGAACGGGACAAGCGACAGCAGTCCGTTGACTGCCGACAGTGCTACGGAGCATGGCAGCAAGTATTTGCGCCCTCCCATGTAAGCTCCTAAACGTTTGAGAGTCTTCATCATATATTATCGTCTTTTAATAATTAGTCTTTATGGTTTCAGTAATGCTTTCCAACCTGCCATGCTAAAATCCATGTACTGCTCCAAGGCAACTTTGATATCCTCGTCGCTGTAATCTTCGTGTTCTACAATCTCGCAGAAAACGGTTATCCATGTAGAGCAATTGATGTGAACCAAGAATGGCGAAATGTTGGCATTGAGATGTGGATAGCGTTCTTTCATCAGTCGCAGGTATTCCATGCCCACCTTCATCTGTCTGTCCACCATCTTGTCTTTATATCCTTGTAGCGACGTACCCTCCGAGTTGAATAGGAGCAGTCGAAGCTCTGGGCGGAAGTCTTTGATGATGGCAAGCATGGCAAAGATGTAATCTATTTGGTGTTGCCGCATGTTGAACACGTCTATCGACAGGAACTTTTCATCATTGTGCGACAGGATGTGTTTGTTCAACGCCTTGGTGAGAGGACGCAGCACCTCGCAAAACAGTTCGTCCTTGCTGCTGAAGTAATTGTATAGGTTCCCTACAGCGACACCTGACTTGCGAGCCACTGTGCGGATGGAGGTGCAGCGTACGCCATGTGCGATAAATTCTGCACGAGCGGTAGCGATGATGCGCTGCCGAATATCATCTTTCAGAGTTTGCATAATGAGGGTAAAGGGTTAATAGTGAACGATGTTCAATTTTGTTCATAAAAAAAACGCACTGTTCTTTTCTTGAACAGTGCGCTTCGATAGTGGAGGGGTATATATCCATATATATAATATGGTACTTTCGTTTTATCATACTCTTGTATTTTCTTTGCTGCAAAAGTACGAGGTGTGAAGAAGTTTCGCAATACCTAAAAGTGGGTATTTTATAATGGACATAAATTATAATAGGGTCTGCTAATTTATTTCTTTCACACAACCTGAGACCTCTGCAAAACTCTTAGTTTAGAAATTTGCTTATATCATTATTTTTTCGTACCTTTATCGTATGAAACAGCAACTCTCCTCTCTCAGCTTTG
>OLQM01003098.1_pt1 | contig 15017 bp, 10 predicted proteins | sample 1673161 | NCBI WGS metagenome assembly OLQM01 (sample SAMEA3136761, study PRJEB25190) | human gut metagenome | reverse complement strand
GAGTCCGGATATCATGGCTCATCCGCTGGAGAAACTCTGTTTTTGCCTCATTGGCGGCTTCTGCCTTTTTTGCTGCTGCCAGAAGTTCTGCTTTATATTTTTCATCTTTTTCAAATTCTTGTCTCCGGTGTGCCAGATTGGTTCTGTATGTCCAGAACCAGAATACACTGAACACCAGAAAATAAAGTAAAATAACACTTATCACACTTAATGGAAGATTATGAAACACTTCCGTATCCGGAAGATATGCGTAGATATAATAATCACGCTGCTTCAGCATGATTCCATAACATCCACTTCCTTCCTTCCTCAAATGATAGATATGCTGACTGTCGGTATGCTTTTTCATTGCCTGAACAACTTCGCTGTCGGCTGTATTCTGTCCCAACAGACTCTCATCATTGCTGGCAACAATGATTCCATCATCTGCAACAATGATCGTTCCATCTTTCTCGATACTATAACCATTTAAAAGCCCCTGTATCGTCAGTGTATAGTTTCTGGCAAATTCAGGAGATGTGTAATAGTAGATTGCCACAATACCCGGTGCATCTTTTCTGGCACAGGCTGCAATATCAATATAGGATCCATCTTCCCTGGCAAACCGTTCTGAATAAGATCTTTCTTCATATCCGGCAAAATCCATGATAATGTCTTTTTGCAGATACTCCGTAATCTCATTAGCCAGAGACTCGTCCGTGCTGTATTCACAGTCCGTCTTTCCATCTGCATCCAGTACAATGATACCATCCACCCAGAGAGTCTGCAGGTTTTCTTTCAGGAACTCCTGGCTCAGATGACCGCCGTTTTCCATTTCCATGTTAATATTGGTACTCATCTGTCTGGCACTTTCAATCGAACGGAGAAGACTTTTGCATTCCGAAGATTCATTATAATGTGTGTAGGTGGAACACTGCACTTTGACATAGTTTACAATCTCCACCATTCTTTTCTCTGCTTCCTCTTTTTCCGCGTGGAAGAAATAAAACAGAGAGACTACAGCCACACAGATTCCAATCAGACAACCGAGCAGCTGAATTCGTTTTTCTTTTTTCTTTCTCTTAATATCCAAGATCATCCACCTCCAGATACTTCTGGGGATCATCCAGATATTTTCCAATAATTTTCAGGGATGTGCCATCCTGACGCATTTCTTCCAGAGTCTGGCTCATCTGCTCACAGATTCCTCTGTCATCATCTTTTGCAAAAGCGACACCTATTCCGGTGATCATCAAAGGTTCTTCCAGGATACGGAAGCTTGCATCATAATCCTTCATATACTGAACAATCGATTCCTCATGTGCGGCGACTGCATCTACATATCCTTTTCCCAGAAATGTATAGATCAGCTCCCTGTGTCCCAGGCTGATCAGATTGCCCAGTTTGGGGATTCTCTCATCCGTCCGGTTCAGAAAAATGCCTTCCGGTTTGGTTGTAGACTGGACAGCCAGATTCTTTCCCTCCAGGTCACTCAGTTTATAAATATCACTATTCTCATTTACAGCGACCACCTGACGGCTTGCTATATATGGTCCTGCCCAGCGGTAATCGTCAAGACGTCCTTCCATAGAAAAACAGCCCATGATACAATCAATCTCGCCGCTCTCCACCAGTTCTTTTTTCTCCTCCCAGTTGATCTGGACAACCTCCACCTGATATCCCATTCTTTTGAATGCTTCCGTAGCCAGTTCTACATCAATTCCTGTCGGTACACCATCCTCATTCAGATAATTGTATGGTGGATAGCTGTCGCTGCCGAGGGTAATAACAGGCTTTTCGGTTTCTTCTTTCGTGTTATCTGTGTTTTTGCACCCTGCCAGGGTGACTGCTAAAATTCCCGCAAGCAGAATGCCTGCAATCACTCTTTTTCCTTTCATTTTCTATCAATCCCTAACTATCCTTTTCGATTCTTTTATGTCTGGTTACTTTCCATTTATCACTGTTCAATGCCCTGCGGTTCGGTGCCCCCCCCCCGGATTTTATGCTTCTGATCGTCTTCTCCAGTACCGTCATCTCAACCGGTTTTGAAACATGTGCATTCATACCGGCTGCCAGAGAATGCTGGATATCCTCTGAAAATGCATTGGCGGTCATGGCAATGATCGGAATCGTCTTTGCCAGTTTATGGGAACTTCTGCGGATTGCCTTTGTTGCCTCATAGCCATTCATAACAGGCATCTGCACATCCATCAGGATCATATCATAATCTCCAGGAGCAGATCGCTCAAATGTCTCGAGAATCCTTTCACCGTTTTCACAGACAGTACACTCAGCTCCCTTGATCTTTAACAGTTCCGTCAAGATCTCCGCATTCAGCTCATTATCCTCTGCACACAAGAACCTCATTCCTTTCATAATATCATCATATGTCTCACTTTCTTCTACCTGCAATGCTGACGAAACAGACTCTTCTGCAATTTTAAGATCCATAAAGACCTCAAAACAACTTCCCAGTCCCAGTTCACTATCGACATCAATGGTTCCTCCCATTGCTTCAATCAGATTCTTGGTGATCGCCATTCCAAGCCCTGTTCCCTGTATCTTATTTGTCAAGGAACTTTCCTCACGGGTAAAAGTATCAAAGATCTTGTCTTTGAAATCCTCAGACATACCTACACCATTATCAATAACTGCAAAATGATACTTTGCATACGCACTGGATTTCGTTTCACATTCTTCTACAAGAAACTGGATCTTTCCACCCTTCTGTGTATACTTTACTGCATTTGAAAGCAGATTGCTGAAAATCTGCATCAAATGAACATAATCGCTATTGACCCATTCATGCACGATGTTCTCATGATGAATCATCAAAGACTGATGCTTTTCCTCTGTCTGTGGACAGAACATCGTTTGAATCTCCTGCATAAACTCCAGAATAGAAAAATCAGAATAACTGAAAACAGTTTTTCCTGCTTCAATCTTGCTCATATCCAAAACGTCATTAATGATTCCCAAAAGATGCTGTGCAGAAACATCTATTTTATCAACATACTCGATCACCTTATCCTTATTCCCTGCATCATGTCTGATCAAGGATGTAATACCCATGATCGCATTCATCGGTGTACGGATATCATGAGACATACTAGCCAGGAAATCACTTTTGGACTGACTTGCATTGTTAGCGACTTCAAAAGCCTGCTCAGCCGCCCGTTTAGCTTGCGTGAGTTCTGTATTTATTGTTTCCAGTCTTGTATTATTTTCTCTTTCGATTTCAATTGCTTCGCTCTGGCTTTTTCTAAGAACTGTAACGATTCCTTTGATCATACAACCAGCAGCAACAACTGCAAACAAGATAATAAACCATATGATCAACTTCACAAGCCTTACCGTATTGGTCGCTACATATTTTGCAGGAACGAGAAAGATCAAGTTCCATGCCGCATGATCCATTTTCTTTAAAACATAAAAGTATTCCGTCCCATCGAGTATGGCATTAGAATAACTCACACCCTTTTCTTTTAATTCTTTTTCTGCTTTGTCAAATGAAGAATCATGTAGATATTGCATCTTCTTTAATACCGTGAACACATTATGTCCTTTGATCAGTTCCACCTTATTACTATTGAACAGTTTAAAACCATTATCATCAAGAATATAGACACTGTTATTATTTTCATAGGCATCACATCCAAAATATTCATTCAGTTCATGCATATCCTGATATAATCCATAATAATTGATAGTCTGTCCACTTTGAAGCCTGATCGGATGCTCTAATTTCTTTAAAAAAACCATACGGGATTCATTTGTCGTCATAAAATTCGATACATAGTTGATCTTTTTAGGACTATGTTCAAAATGATATGTATCCCTTACCATCCCCTGATTTCCTTCTTCTGTATAGTACTTTCCACTGTCATCAACAGCCAGCAATGTTATTTTTGAATCTGCAAATTCATACAAATCAGTTATTCTTTTCATATGCAGACTCAAATCCTCGGTAGTCCGTATATCAGCAGCTTCTATGATATTACATTGCACCTTGACATAATCCCATTTTGTTTCCATTACATCTTCCAAATTTAAAAACATCTGATGAGTAACTTCATCCATCTGATTTAACCGTTCTTCATAAATAATCTTTTGAATGTATGTCTGATATATGAAAATAAATGAAATGACCATAAATAAGATTGCAACAATACAGACAACTATGATCTTTTTGTATTTCTTTGTCTTCTCTAACATATTGTTTTGACTGAATCTCATTTCACATCCGCCTCACTTAGGGTTTTAAATTTTGAAAAGAAATCTTTTGCTGCATTCATTCCCACAATGCCACTGTCATTTAATGTAAGTTCTTTACCTGCTCCGCAGATCACGACTTTGTAAGTTTGATCTGCTTCAAGCTTTTTATCCTTCACTAATACATATGGATAGGTATTGCCCGTACCAGCAGCATCATAACCATCTTTACATAATTGTTTGATTTCTCTTCCTGATAATTGTACGGTTTGTATCGTATCATACCATCCTGTTGGAAGAATAGAACAAATATCACTTTCCGTAATATCCTGTGCATAAAGTTTTCCATTCACACCAGCCATATTCTGCTCTTTTCCATTTCCTTTGATCCATTTTCCTAAAGAAATCAGTGCTGCATCGCTTTTTGTTGCTTCCATAAAACATCTGCCGATCAGTTTTGCACAACTCTTCTGAGAGATAACTTCTGTCGTAGTTGTGATAACTTCTGGCTTATTGTTGACCACACGATCCTGATCCTTGTCCAATTGATCCACAACATCTTTTATCGTTGCCTTATCCTGAATGTATTCTAGCATACGGTATCCTGTATTGACCAATGTATTTTCCCACCCTACATAGATAAGCGGTGCCGTATTCCCGGCATTGATCTCATCAGCAATATCCCCATAATACGTATTATCTGCATTCCAATCTTTAAATGGAAGAAGGTTCGCTTTTAAAGTTGCTTCTTCATATAATGCACTTGTTCCCTCCACGGAAGAGATCACTTTCATAACTTTTAATGCATCTTTAAGTTTTTGCGGATCCTTTTCTAATTTTTTACTCAGTCCATGAAAACGTGTCACGTTCAAAATGTATACATTCTGGCTTCCATCTTCAGAAAGATATGGCATTAACCCAAACTTATCCTTTGTGCCATCTGTTTCTCCAATTCCATTTTTACTTCCCAGTAAGAATAATGTATTACCTTTCATAAATTCTTTTATAGTCTCGTCATCACTCTGTGGATTCTTTTTATTGGCAGTAAACATACCCAGGTCTTTCCATTTCTGAATATAATCCATACAATCCATCATTTTCTTTGTATCACTCACATTAGCCTTTCCTGTCAGATAATCTTTCTGCCATTGCTTGCCTTGGAATGTACCTAAAAATGCCGTATCTGCAATATTACACATATATTGAAAGCCATAGCCTGGATATTCAATCTGTGTCAGACACAACTGTACCCCTGCTTTTTTCGCCTTTTTCGCCAGCTTTTCAAGATCATGAAAAGATTTTGGAAGTTTCCATCCATGTTTTTCTAACAAGGTCTTATTATATGTGATACCTATACAACTATAGGCTGATGGAAGCATATAAATAGCTCCATCATCTGAAATATCCTGCAATCTAGATTCCACATAATTATCTGTAAAATCATAACCAGCAAGATCGATCATCCTGTCACTCACATCGTCAATATTAGGATCATAAATAGTCTGTGTACAAATATCCGGCAGATCATCTGCTGCTAACATATTTTGTAAATATGTCGTTGTATTTGCACCAGAATAAGAAAGAACTTTCAAATTTATTTCTGGGTATTTTTTATGTACCAGATCAACTAAACGATCACATTCTAAATAAGGGGCCAGAATTGTGATCGGCTCATGCTTACTCAATGTATTTTTATTCACGCAGCCTGTAAAGCATAGTAATATAGCTGCAATAGACAGGCTCAATAATTTTCTTAACTTCATAACTTTATCCTCCCTCAATTCATAAAAATCCCCTACAAATTCCCTATGAAATCTCTATGAAATAAAACAGCACTGCCAAACAGACAGTGCCTATCATTTTCTGCAACTGGCTGCCATTTTACAGGCCCTTTAGCTTTGCGTCACAGACTTTCGTCTGTTTTGCCTAGAATCTTTCTTTAATTATACCATGATAATATCAGTATCAAAAGTAAAAAATATAAATCTAGCTCCAATAATCCGTCTCGTATTCCAATCCAATATTCCCAGTCTTAAACACTGGATTCTCTCCATTTTTCTTCTGCTTTTCATAATCCTCCAATGCTTTCAGTGCTGTATTTGACAAAATCAAGATCACTGGAATATTGATCAGTGCCATAACTCCCATCAAAACATCTGAAATATTCCAAAGCATAGAAACTTCCATTCCTGCACCAATGAACACAACCAGTGCAGATACTATACGAAATCCTTTCATGAATGTCTTTGATGGCTGTCCTTTGTGGATATAATTTAACAAGTTATCACAATAAAAACAATTCCCAAGAAGTGTTGTAAATGCAAACAATACCATCGCTACTGTGATAAAGAGTGGTCCGAAGTTTCCTAAGGATTCATGCAGTGCTGCCTGTACCCATGGTGCCCCCTGTAATTCTTGAGCAGGGGCGATTCCTGATGACAAACACATCATGGCTGTTGCTGTGCATAAAAGCAGGGTATCAATGAATACGGATAACATCTGTACTAAGCCCTGTTTGATCGGATGACTTACTTGTGCGGATGCAGAAGCATTTGGTGCTGATCCAATACCTGCTTCATTGGAGTACAGACCTCTTCTGATTCCCTGCATCATAGCTGATCCTGCAAATGCACCAAAAATTGCTTTGAAATCAAATGCTTCGCTGATGATCTTTGAAAATACAACTGGCAGATATGCACGGTTGATGATCATAACGATCACAGAGATCAGAATATATGCAACCCCCATAGCTGGCACTAATGTAGATGTTACTTTTACAATTCTTGATCCCCCGCCTAAGAGACACCATCCTGTGATCACTGCAAGAATTCCTCCGATGATCCATGGCGTCCATTTTACATCATAAAATGAGAATCCTGAAAATGTAGATTGTAAATTATAAGATGCAAGCATATTAAATCCAAATGCATACGTTGCGATCATGGAAATACAGAATATGATCGCTAATGGTCTGCAGTGAAGTGCTGCTTCAATGTAATATGCCGGTCCTCCGTAACATTCTCCATCTTTTCCTTTTCTCTTATAAATCTGTGCCAGCGTACTTTCGATCAGTGCGGATGCACTTCCGATGATCGCAATGATCCACATCCAGAATACAGAGCCAAATCCTCCAATGCAGATAGCGGACGATACTCCAATGATATTTCCTGTTCCAACTCGTGATGCGGTAGATACCATTAATGCCTGAAACGATGATACTCCATTTTCATCTTCTGGCTTTTCTACAACGGCTTTGCAGGCATCTTTAAATAATCTCATCTGTGGCAGTTTTGTACGGATCGTAAAATAGATTCCCGCTCCGATCAACAGTATTACTAGCAATTTACTGTACATAAAAGTACTGATGCTGTCAATGATGATTCCTAACATAAATTCTCTCCTTGTACGATATTCTCGTATAATAATCTGGATCAATAGTTACAATTTTTATTGCAGCTACTTTAATTCAACAGAAAAATAGACAGTCCCTGCCTAAGGGACTGCCCATTCATTTTAAAAGTATGCGATTTTACTGTCTGCGTCGTTTTTGTATCTTATGATATAATCGCGATTTTCAGAATTCTGATAAATGATGAATATCCCGTTTTCCTGCCGTCTGTCGGCAGAAAGGTCCGTTGAACCTTCTTCGTATGGCTTCAGAAGCTTTCGCTGCTGGTTTAAAAACCTATCTGTTATTATAATAACTCATTCGTATTGATTACGCAATTACAATTATCACTTGGCCATGATTTTCTGAGTGCCCCATAGGAGATCAGAAAGTTGGCAAACCAGCCAGCTGGTACAGCGAGCCAGACAAATGCAATACCAAAACGCGGTGCAAAAATCAAAGCAACTGATAAGCGGATCGCAAGATTTACCATATTAGCAACAAGAAATGGCCGCATGATTCCAAGACCGCGAAGGACTCCATCTGTTGCCATCTTGATACCCATGAAGATGAAGAAATAACCGAGCCATCTCATGTAATCACTGGATACCTGATAGGCTAAGGCTGTTCCATCTTTTCCTAGAAATAGTGAGGAAATTTGCGTGTGCAATGTTTCAATAACCAGGAAGGCGAGGAATGCAAAACATACATCTAACAATAATGCAGCGCGGTAGCCCTTTTTAATACGCCATGGTTTCTTTGCACCAAGATTCTGAGAAACATATGGTGAAACGGCATTGCCGATGGATACAAATATCAGTGAAAAAACATTTTCAACTCTCATTGTTGCCGCATAACCGGCAAGTGCTTGTGTACCGAATGGATTTACAACAGCCTGGACTATCATCATACCAATGGACACAGTGGACTGCTGGAGAACTGACGGTACGGCAATTTGAAGCATTGCATAGAGTTCCTGTCTGTCAAACCAGTTAAAGAAGCTCTTATATTTCCGAATTCGATGAAGGAAGATTAAAAGCGAAAATACTGCAGAGATACCCTGTGAGATCAGTGTGGCAAGGGCTGCACCGAATACACCCAGACCAAGACCTGCCACCATCCAAAGATCCATAAAGATATTTAAAATAGAAGAAAATATTAGAAGACCTAAAGGAATCTTTGATTCACCGATGGAAGTGAACATGGTGGAGAGAATATTGTACATAAACAGAAACGGGAATCCTACAAAATAGACACGCAGATACAGCACTGCTTCATTCAGTATATCATCAGGTGTCTGCAAAAGACTCATCATCAAATGAGAAAAACAAAAGCCTAAGCCACCAAGGATTATGCTTAGAATCAAAAAGCTGATTAGTGATGTGGATATGATTGTTTTCATTTTACTATAATTTCTGGCACCGAAATAGCGGCTTACAAGTACACCGGCACCTACACCTGCTCCGAGTGCTATGCAAATGAAAACATTCGTAAGTGCAGCACAGGCACCGACAGCCGCAAGTGCCGAAGAACCAACAAACTGACCGACAATGATCGAATCAGCCATATTATATATCTGCTGAAAAAAACTGCCTAAGATCATAGGCATTGCAAAAACAGTTAACGCTTTCAGGGGCGCATCTGTAATTAGATATTCATCTTTTGACATGATTGTACTTCTCCTAAAATTCCAGGTTATAAGTTCATACAAAATACATTAGTACTTATCTTTGGAATTGTCAAACATTTCCCTGTAGCCTCAATCAAAATCTCTGGTAATATTTGTAAGCCATTTCTTTCTGAAATAGTGAATAAATACCACGGGCATTTTCTCGAACTCATCTAAAGTCATTACAAAGTAAACCCAGACAGGCGGTAATTTAAAAACATATGCTGCAAGGAAAGTTGCCGGAACTGCAACAAGCCACATAAATATGGAATCTACGATCATTCCAAATCTGGAATCTCCGCCACCTCTGAAACAACCGCATATAAGGCAGGTATTAATCCCTTCTCCCACAAGACGCCAGGTTGTCATAATTACAAAAATGCTAAGATAAGAAAGGGCAGTCTCGGTCAATTTATCCCGATAGAAGTCCAGTATCAGAGGACGAATCGCCAGAATAATAACACATCCGATCAGGCTTACAGCAAGTGTTATCCTAAGCATACGTTTCCCGTATTCTCCGGCTGTATCAATTTGATCTTTCCCTAACTCCTGGCTGATAATAATAGTCGTAGCATTTGCAAAACCGCGGCAGGCAATAGCACCAATATTTACCACCATAACAGCAACGGCATTTGCGGCAACCATATCATCTCCGATATGCCCAAGAATTGCTGCAAATGCTGAAGTGGCAAAACTCCAGACAACATCATTTATCACGGCTGGAGTGGCAATTTTCATAAAGTCCTGAAACAAGATTCCTGATTTTGCGAAGAAATGTTTTATCCTGAATCTGACATCTGAACTGTTTAAGGAATAGATAAGACAAATTAATACCTCTGTAATTCTGGCAATCACAGTACCAAGTGCAACACCTGTAACGCCAAGCTTTGGAAATCCAAACAGACCAAAGATAAAGGTTGCATTACAAAGTACATTGACACAAAGAGAAACAATGTACGTAATAGAAGGCAGCATTATTTTTCCAATACTTCGAAGAGCGCTCATAAAAACCTGTGAGAACCCCATAAACATAAATGAAAATGAAATCACTTTCAAATACTCACTTCCGGCAGCAATCGTATCCGGACTATTTGTGAAAATTTTCATAACCGTAACCGGCATAGTAAAGGAAATAACGAAAAATATAAGCGAGACGATCAGTGAAATCCGTTCCGCTAGACCGAGAATCCTTTCTACTGTCTTTTTATCCCCTTTTCCCCAGTACTGGGCACACAGAACCGAAGTTCCTGTAGCCATACCGTAATATAAGCAGAAAAGAATAAACGTATACTGGTTCGCAAGTGATGAAGCTGACATCGCCGTCTGGCTTACGTATCCAAGCATTACCGTATCGGCAATGTTTACCAATGTTCCAATCAAATTTTGAATCATGATCGGAAAGGCTAATTTTGATGCGTATTTTAAGAAATCTTTTTTATTTAACATACAACTGTTCTTCCTAAATTCTATAAATGTTTAATCTACAGTACTGTTTTTGCAGCATCAGCAGTCTTCCTCTTCTCCGTAGTGTTTGCTCAAAGAGAATCCTCTTCCTCGTACCTCTGTAACTCTGCTGATGATCATAAAAGCCTCCGGGTCAATCTGTCTGATCAATTTCTCAACCTGTGGAAGTTCTCGATTAGACACAATACTCAATACAATCTGCTTTTGTTCTTGTTTGTAACCACCTTCCCCATACAGCATCGTCACGCCTCTGTCTACCTGCGCAAGAATTGCCTGACGTACTTCTTCCACCTGCTTGCTGATAATCTTCACTTCCGTCTTGGTATTTCCCATCACTAACACTTTGTCCAACACTGTCGTGTAGATTATTACCAGTAAAATTCCGTATAAAACGCGTTCCGGAGGATTATATAGAATCTGCGGTAACAGAATCAATATATCAAATACATTCAGACTCACTGACACCGGAATTCGAAAATACTTATTCAAAATCAACGGTGGAATATCCATACCTCCGGTAGAAGCTCCTGTTCGAATTACAATACCAAGTCCAATCCCGATTCCAAGTCCGGCAAAAATCGTATTCAGCATTGGATTATCCGTAATCACCAGATCACCAAAAATATGATTGGCCGCTTCCAATGCAATTGGATATGTGAAAGAACTGAGAATTGTCGTCAGTGCAAATTTCTTACCAAGAAAAATCACTCCAACTATCAGCATCACAATATTAAATGCTAAGACAAATCCGGAAATTGATGCTCCCGTAAAATGCTTCACTACCAGACCAATACCGGTTGTTCCTCCTGTCATCAGATTCCCCGGTAAAAGAAAAAGTTTGATTACAAACGCATAGAAAACGTTTCCAAAAATGACCTTTGCAACGGTACTTGCCCGCTTTAAATATGCCTTATCCATAAATTCCTCCCATTAGCCATATGATTTTGATTATCCCTAAAAACGCCTGTTAGAGAATCTTCCCTAACAGACGTTCTTCAAAGTATTTCCTAATATAGTGATATTATACTGAGAAATGCGGGCAGTTTCAATAGGATTTTTCAAAGCACAACATATTTAAGATAATACTTTTTTAAATATTTGCGCACCAATAGAAAAACCCGCAGAACTAAAGTCCTGCGGGTATATTTCATTTTAAGTATCGATATTAAATCTATCTAGATATTAATTACTCGATGATTGTAGCAACTGTACCTGATCCTACTGTACGTCCACCTTCACGATACTTTAATATCATTTTACCTCATATTTTTTATGGTTTTCTCTCCAAAATACAGTGAAAAACGACTGATTTGTACTATTTATTTTTATTTGCCTGATTTCTTGGCACCGTTTTGGCACCGGAAGCCTCAGTCAAAAAGCTTCTCTTCTGTTGTTTATACTCTTCTCTATCAGCTTTAATTTATAGCCAAAAAGCAGCCAGTTTTTCATATAAATAATTTCTAATAACTTTTATCGCCTTTCTTCAAAGGAGAAAACGTAATCTTATTTGCCAAAAGAAAAAGAATTATTATTACAATACCAAATCCCACAAAAAGTGAACTTGTATCAACAACAGTAACTTTGTATATAATACTAATCACAAAAGATACCACTGGCGCGCATGCGTATGTAAGTGAAAATCGAATTGCAGAAACACGTCCTATATATTCTTTAGTAACTTCTTTTACAAATTTCACTTGTACATAAGTAATCATTAATCCCAATGCTGCACCAATTATTATCGAACCGATTAGCAACAGTAATTTTTGAGTTATAGGATTTGCAATATATTTTGAAACAAATGCAATAAAAACATAGTATACACCTAAAACAATTCCACAAAATGTAACAAGTGTATTATTTTTTTTCTCCTCTTTCATTTTTGCAAAAGTCAATGATCCCAAAATAGTACCAATAGTTACGCTTACACTTAGTAATGAAACAATTTTGGCATCTCCACTAAACATTTCTCTTGCAATCGGGGCGAGCAGTGCATCAAATGGAACCACTGCTGAATTAATTAGAATACATAAAAAACATAGTTTTAATAGCTTCTTATGGTCAAATACATAACTAAATCCATCTCTAAGCGAAATTAAATATTCTCTGCCAATTATTCGGTTTGTCTTCTTTTCTTCTTGAACAGAAAATTCTATTTTTACTATAAGCAACGCTGATATTAAAAATATCAAAGCATCTATCGCTAAAGAAATACCTATTCCAAATGAACTAATCACTATGCCTGACAAGCCAGTTCCAACTAATACTGCTATTTTGGTACAAGACACATTGACACTTACACCTTTATCATAATGTTCATTAGGAAGTACATGCTGAATAACTGCTACCCCTGCTGGCATATGAAATGCTTCTATTAATGAAATGGATATTGTCATAAAAACCAATATTAATGGTGAAAGCATGTTTTGTGTATATACATATAATATATACAAAACTAACAGAACTCGAGCTATATCTGAAAGTACTAACACTTTCTTTTTATTCATATTCTCGACTAATGGACCTATAAATGGTTGAATAATTACAGAAGTAGCTTGATTAATACCAAAAATAATCGCAGACCACCCTGCACTATTTGTAAGTAAATATACCAACCATGTAAAAAGTATTGTATCTAATGAATCACCACAGCGGTTAATAATATTAGAAGTCAGCAGATAAACATAATTGTGGTTATGATATAACTCATGTTTATTCATATTTGTTACCTCTCTAATCATAATTTAGATTGTTTAATTTCGCAAGCTATCTTATAAAGATCCTGATGTTTTAAAGCCGCTGCTTTTTCTATAACATTATCAATTTCTGATATATCATTAAGTGATTCTAAATATTTTTTCCATTTTTTCATTTCAACATTATATGCACAGTATCTATTTTCACTTTCAAATGAGCCGTTAATGCAATAACGACTATTACTACATCCTCCTAAGCATCGTTCTGTATAACGACATTCTCTGCAAAATCCTTTTAACTTACTACTATCAAAATTTCTATTCCACTTAAAAGAGTCCGGACTTTCCCAAATCGACTTTAAAGATTTTTCACGAATATTTCCCGCTACTAATGTTTTATCTCTAATAGAAGTACAAGCAACAATATCTCCATTATGCAGAATACCAATTACATGCTTTCCTGCTCCACAACCTGTCCAAGACCAATTATCATTAAGAAAATTCTCATTTACTTTTATATCTTTATTGCTATAATAACCTATGCAATCTGCCAAAACAATTAACAACTTACCTCCAATTTTATTATATGCAAAATCAATAATAGAAAGAATATCTTGAGGTTCTATAAGCCATTCTGGGCGTTTTGCAAAATTCCCCATTGGTAATGCAATCTGTAACTGCCAACTATTAACTCCCAAATCACTTAATAATTGATATAGTTCTTCCAATTCACATATATTTTCTTTATTTATTGAAGTTATTACTGATGTCGAAATATTATTTTTTCTTAATTCTTTCAATGCTTTAATACTTTTATTGAATGATCCCGATCTCCGTATAAAATCGTGAGTTTTTTCAAGACCATCAATACTTAAACAGACACTTCTAATTCCTGATGTTATCGCATTATGAATAAAGTTTTCATCAATCAATCAACCAACCATTTGTAATAATACTTGTTATTATGCCATTATCTACTAATCTTTTCGCAATAATATGCCAGTCACTACGTGTCGTAGGTTCCCCTCCAGATAATGTAATAACTTTTAATCCCAAATCTTTTAATTGGTCACACACCTCAAGAGCTTCTGATGTATTCAACTCATCGGGTAGCGCTTCTGCACAACTTGAACCGCAATGTTTACAACGCATATTACAACCCATTGTTATTTCCCATACAGCTGTAGTTAATTTATTCATATATTCTCTCCTATAATCCTTTTTAAATAAAAAAGACCTACTCTATATTTCTTTTTACATAGAGCAAGTCTTTTCTACAAACTACATTCTCACACCTGTTCCGTACATAACTGGTCCAAATAAGTTCTTAGAGGTTTTTAATTCAGAAATCTCTACAAACTCCAAGCTCAATTCTTCAAGATTAAACATTTTTATCCACCTCCCGTTTATTGAATTTATCTTAAGAATACATCTCTTATTTTCAAATGTCAAGTTATTTTCATTATTTTTTCCAAATTTCGAGTTCAAATTCTCGTTTTATTTGTAACATATTTTCCATTTTCTACGCATACATCAGATCTCTTAACCACTTATAAATGTCCGTAAAATTGCAAAGGCAACCGGAATCAGTGCCACAACCTTATATTCA
>OLQM01003091.1_pt1 | contig 15044 bp, 9 predicted proteins | sample 1673161 | NCBI WGS metagenome assembly OLQM01 (sample SAMEA3136761, study PRJEB25190) | human gut metagenome | reverse complement strand
TACTTGCAGCAGCTCTGGAAGAAGGTAAGAAAGCAGGGAGGTCTTTGTACCGGTATCACGCAGAATGTAGTCGATCTGTTGCAGAATTACACAGCAACCACTATGCTTGCAAACTCTGAGTTTGTGGCACTCTTAAAACAGGCGAATACAGACAGTTCCAAGATGGCGGAAGTTATCGGGGTATCAGAGGCACAGCTAAGATTCGTAACCAATACTGCATCGGGAATGGGACTTATCAAGTGTGGCTCGGTGGTGATTCCGTTTGATAATCAGATTAGTAAGGATACAGATTTGTACAGACTGTACAACACCAATATTCACGAGAAGATTGCAGAACAGAAGAAGCGTGAAATGCAGAATAATGTCGAATAATGTTGATAGAGGTCGCAATTTGCGACCTCAAAGCATAGCCATCCGGGAAGCTGGGTGGCTGTTTTGCATTTTGAGTGAAAGAAGGTGAGAACATTGAAGATAAAAAAGGTGGATGACAAGCCGATGATCATTCACACAAAGGAGAAAGCTAAGATTCATGCCCACGAGCCAAAGGGTGCCAAGATTAAAGGCAGCAATATCTATACAGTAGAGAGAGGACCGAAAGTGCATGATGCTAAAGCCAATGAAATGGATAAAAAAGCATCTGCAAAATTGATGCTTCAGAAAAGTACTGATGGAAAGAGTACTTATAGAAAGAGTACCATTCATCAGTCAGAATCGAAGAATAAGGGACTATCAAGATTTAAGCGAAACTATAGAGAATCCAACACTTCCATCAAGACCAAGAACACGAATTTTCACATTGCAGGAAGAACTGGAGCACTTGCAGCCGGGGCAGTAACAGAGCAGGTAGAAGGTGGGCATGAGGTATCGCAGGCAGCATATCTTGCATATGAAGCAAGCCGCCCTGTTACCGGAACTGCTTCTAAGGGGGCTGCACTTTTCAGGAAAAAGGCGGCAGCCGAGGCAAAGAAGCGTATCAAGAAGGTAGATGCAGGAAAGAAGCTGGCAAAAAAGACAGCAAAGAAAGCTGCCAAAGATACAGCCAAGACGGTAGCTAAAGAGACGGCAAAAGAAACAGCAAAGACTACTGCCAAGGTTGCAACAAAAACTGCTACAAAGACAGCTGCTACAGCGGCAGGAACAGCGGTTGCACCGGGAGTTGGTACTGCAATCGGCATGGCAGCCGGATATGCTGCAGGTGTGTCCATAGAGGTCAAGGATGAAAAGATGACCAACCGGAGCAGGAAGATAAAATTCTTTCTGGATAAGATGAAAGCACAGGAGAATCAGACGGATAGTGTGGCAAAGCTGGTAAAGGATCTGATTGTGCGAAAAGCGATTACCTGGGTAAAGGCAGCTGCACCGATTATCGGATTGGTGCTTTTATTACTTGTTCTTGTAGTTGCCATGATTGCGGTTCCGGTTATAGCGGTGATAGCAATCCTTTACAATTCTCCATTTGCTTTATTTCTGCCACCACTTGAATCAGGAGATACCGTGCAGACAGTAACGAGTGCTTATGTGCAGGAGTTTAACCGGGATGTGAACACGAAAGTGAATGAGCATACCGGATATGACCTTGGAGAGCTTGTCTATGTGGATTATGAAGGTATGGAAGAAAATCCAAGCAATTACTATGACATCATGGCAGTCTATATGGTCAAGCATGGTGTCGGAGATACTGCAACAGTCATGAATGATACTTCTAAAGGCTGGCTGCAGGCAGTTGTAAATGATATGTGTTCATACACCACAAGCACCGGAACAAAGGATGTGGAAGAAACAGATGCAGACGGTAATGTAACTACTGTCACGAAGTCGGTTCTGTATGTGAATGTCACACTGAAATCGTACAGAGATATGATTTCGGTCTATGGATTTAATTCTGATCAGGTGGAAATGCTTGAGCAGATCATGAGTCCGGAGTTTATGGGACAGCTTGGATATGCCGGAAGCGGAAGTGGCGGCGGAGGCGGAAGTCCGGGAGTAAGCTCCATGACTGAGGATGAAATCAATGCCATCCTTAGTGGAATTACAGACAGCAGGCAGAAAACAGTCTGCTCCTATGCACTTCACAGAGTTGGCTTCCCTTATAGTCAGGATTTAAGAGACAGCGGTAACTATTATGACTGCAGCTCCTTAGCCTATTATTCATGGAAAGATGCAGGTGTGGATATTAGTTACGGCGGTGCAACCACAGCGGCAGCGGAGGCACAGGGACTGGATGAAGCCGGAAAGACTGTCTCCTTTGATGAGTTACAGCCGGGAGACCTTATCTTCTACAGTTTTACAAGCAACGGAAGATATAAGAACATCAGCCATGTGGCAGTATATGTCGGAAATGGCAAGGTGGTAGAGGCACTTAATGAAAGTCTTGGTGTGGTCTACAGAGATGTGGCAAGCACAGGAAAGATTGTTGTGATAGGAAGACCATAACAGGAAATTTGCAGAGAGGGCATAGTCCCTCTCTTAGACTGGAGGTAAGAATGGATTTAAAAGATATGATATTGGTAACAGAAAACGACAGGGGAACAGAGACAAATATGCTGATGGCTCTGGATGATTATAAGAGTTTTATAGCAGTTGATGACATGTCAGAGCTTGCAGAAAATTTGTTGCAGCTTGGAAGGACACTTGGTGAAGCAGATAACTTCACAGAGTATTACAGGGCAGCAAATGTAACTGTATCTGCGAGATTCTGTCTGGATGATATTCAGCTGGGACATTTTCTTCAGGGATTTTATAACGATTCCAAAGAATTTCGGTTTGATAAAGAAGCCAGTTCTTCTGAATGTGTTGCAAAGCTTAAGGAGATTGGAATGACCGATAAGGGCTGGGTTGATGATTTTAACCTGCATTATGAAAGTGTGGACAGATCATTTGAAAGGGGACAGACATTTCATAACTTCAATGACCATGATTACATGGTGCTTGAAGCATTATCACCAAGGAATCTTGTGGTGATGGATATGAAGTCAGGTTCCCTTACAATCGCCCTTGGTGCGACAGAGTATAAGCGTTATCCCAAGGATGAGAAGCCTACAAAGGACAATACCACAATCGGGGTATCGTGGGAGCATGGCATTTATCTAGGTTCCACACTTTCAACTACAAATTTCAAGGCATACAAGAGGGAGTATGGCACACCGGAAAAGATAGAGGATATCTATGATTACAGGGCAAAGCTAAAGCAGAAGTTCTATTTTTATCAGGATATGTCAAAGGATGATGATGTGCCAAAGAAGCTGCAGAATGACTTCCTTCACCAGATGTATGAGGATTTTGGAACGATTGAAGAGGACTGTTTTTACGACAGGCTGGAAGATGGAAAGTACGATGAAGGCTTTAAGGAAAGACAGGTAAAGGAAGAAAAGAGCCGGTGATGAGATTTTTACAGGAGGCGATATCATATGGAACAGGAATTTGATGTTGAGATAAAAGAAGTGCTTTCACGAGTACAGAAAGTAAAGGCAGAGTCGCTTGACGATGCCATCAATAAGGCAATGGATATGTATTATGCAGAGCAGATAGTCCTTGGAGCAGAGGACATGAAGGGAGTTGATTTTGCGCCTATCAGCGAAGGTCAGCTCCCTTCTTCATTAAAAGAAAACGGAGGAAGAGCAAGATGAAAAGTGATTCAACAACAGTAATTAAGAACATGGAGTTTTTGGTAAAGGAACTTCATAAGGAGTGGGACAGATCGGGTGTTACTAAGGCATCCGTTATTATTTCCCTTGAGGAAGTAGATGGTATCAATGATAAGTTAAAAGAGATTATCTGTCAGACACAGAAGTCGGTCGATGAGGATGAGCTGACCTTTAAACAGAGCATTGCAAAATCCAAGGAGTGCTATGTGCTTCTTCGTGTGGTGCGTAAGATTGCAAAGAAAAAGGATAAATGCGAAAAACAGGCAATCGACAATGAATTTGCAATCGAGCTGGATAAGGATGAGTTAAAGCTATTTAAGGGATTGTTTGCAGAGATGTTTAAGTAGAGGAGGACAAAGGTATGGGCGTTGATATGAAGGTCAAAGCGATATACGATTCTGAGATTGGTAACATCACCAGATCAGAAAAGAACTGGAAGGATGTGTTAAAGGTCGCAGGTCAGTTATACCGCTATGAATTTGACAATATCGTTATGGTAACAGCTCAGAGACCTCCGGAAAAAAGCACACTCATGGCAGATTATGATACCTGGAAAAAGGTGGGAAGATATGTAAAGCGTGGTGCGAAAGGCTGCGCTATCTTCCCATCAAGGGCACTGAATCCACGCATGAGGTATATCTTTGATATCAGTGATACCGGAGGGAAGAATGTTAAGCTGACATGGGACCTTGAGGGAGAAAATCTTAAGGATTATGTGGATTTTCTTGTGTCAGAAGGTCAGATTGAGCAGTACGATAACAGTGACAGGGAGTCTCTAAAAAATATATTAAAACAGTTTACAGGAACAGATGTTTGGTTTATAATAAAAGAAGAGTTCGGAGACCGAATGACCGAGCTCATGCAGCTATCAGGTAGTGTGATAAAGGAAGAAAGTAAGAAACGCAATGGCTTACAGCAGGAAATGGACATGGAGCAGCTTGTATATGCAAGTGTCATGTATGCTGTAGGGACGAGATGCGGATTTGACTTATCTGTGCAAGAACAGGATTTCAGTCAGATCGTAAATATCAAAGACGAAGAGATCATTTACCGTCTTGGTTCCATTGTATGCGATGTCTCCTGTAGTGTTCTTAGAGAATTTAGTCGTAACTTAAAGGCAATCGAGAGCGAAAGGAGAATTGGATATGTTAGAAGAAATGACTTACAAGGAAGTGGACGGACTGCTTTATCCGCAGATAGAGATGCCGGACGAGACGGAGGATCTCACGAAGCTGGGCAAATACGGAAGGATGGCGATGAACTATCTCAAAGAGAACGAGCCGGCAAGATACAAGACGCTGATGAGATTCGGGAAGATGTACGAGAAGATGTCAGCGGTAGAGGAGGAAGCGAATCAGCTGTACGACCAGTTAGAGATGCAGTATCTGGCGAAGCACAAGCCACAGAATCCGTCATCGACAATGGAGATGTGGAAGATAAGAGAGCAGGCGAAGATGCAGGCAGAGGAAGTGGTACTGAATCAGATAGTGATGCGATTCCACTAGAATCAGATGATACAGAACTGAATAGGGAACTTGATGAAATCAATTCATTGGGTGTCAGTAAGGAAGCCGAATATACACAGGCTTCCTTTTTTTTCGACCAGAACGGGCAGGCAAGCATTGGCACCATTCATACTGAGGACGAAAACAATAATCAGTTTATGCGTCAGTTCGAGCAGGACAGAAAAGCTGCATTAGCAGGTAAATACAATTACCTGAATCCCAAAAAGTCTGCAACAGTACCAAGTGAGTATATCAAACAGGTGCTTATGGGAGGTACAGGTTTTATCGGTGGTAAGGGCAGGGTATGCAAGATTTTTGAAACAGAGATTGATGCAGGAACCAGAGCAAAGCGTATCAAAGCAGAATATGGTCAGGGAGGTGCAGGCTGGCCGGTTGACGGACTGGGACTGCACGGATATGACACATTTCATGGGAACGGACTGCGTTTTCAGTGGCGAGATGAGGATGGAGAGGTTGAAGGATATGTTTCGTGGAAAGATATCGAAAAAGAGCTTGGTGTCCTTATTCTTACAGGGGAATACCAGCCTGAGACACCTCGTATTGATGAGCTTGCGATGGACGGACTCCGTGAGGATGATGAGGTCATTGATGCCGAATATCGGGAAGTGGAACCGGAAGAGGCAGAATCAGAGATTGATGATTATGCAATACCGGATGAGCCGGAGAGCTATGCTTCTAACAGAGATTATGTAAGTGCAAAAGGCATGACACCACAGGAAACTGCCGATGAAGACCGCATGGTAACACAGGCAGAATATGGTGCAGAGATAGGAGCTGAAACAACTGAAAAAGATCCATCAGAGCTTCAGTATATTACACCGATTGATTATGCTAAGCGTATTGCAGAGCTTGATGAAGACCTGCGTGATGCGGCGGAGATTCTTGTAACAGATTGCAGCTGCTACACTCCGTTTAGGGCATTCCTTATGGATGTGGTGCAGTCTGATTTTGCATTTATGCCAAATAAACTTGACCTTATCAGGGATATTGCATTAGGGACAGATAATGCAGAAAGAAAGGCATATTCCAACAATAAGTATGGTCTTGTGGAGTACTCAATCAGAAGCGGATATGTGAAGATCAGCTATAAGAACAGGAATGGTGTGCGTAAAGAAGGTGCTCTCGATTGGCGTGAGTTATATGAAATCTTATCTTATATGGTAAAACAGCCATTTTACTGCGGAGAAGACCAGAAGAAGTATTATCAGGAGACAAAGCAGAAGGCTGACAGGGATAAGATGAATCCGGTCTATAAGAGATTCTTTGATATCGAGGATAGTGTAAAAGCCAATCGTCTTGAAACCAGGGAAAGAGCAATAGCGAATGGCTGGGAAACCAAGATTGATGAGAATGGACATGTGGTTTCAGATGATGCAGTATCAGTATCTGTGGATGATATTCAGGCTGATACAGAATCACAGGAAACTGTAGATTTTACACCAAAGCAGGAACCAGTACAGCAAGTAGAAAGTCTTGAAAATGAGAAGAATGTTGCCGGGCAGACGAAACACAATTTCCACTATAACCTCTGGGAAATGGAAAAAGGCGGTGCTAAGACCAGATACCAGTGGAATATGGATGCAATCCGCACTTTAAAGCAGATTGAATCAGAGAACAGGCTTGCCACACCTGAGGAACAGAAAACTCTGTCGAAGTTTGTCGGATGGGGCGGACTGTCACAGGCATTTGATGAGGAAAACGCAGGCTGGAGCAAAGAATATGCAGAGCTGAAAGACCTTTTATCTGATGAGGAATACAGTGCTGCAAGGGCAACAGTAAATAACGCCTTTTATACTTCACCGGAGATTGCCATGTGCATAAATTCGGCACTTGTCCAGTTTGGTTTCAGAGGCGGCAATGTATTAGAGCCATCTATGGGTATCGGTAACTTCTTTGGAAGTATGCCGGCACCCATGCAGAGAAGTAAGCTGTATGGGGTGGAGCTTGACAGCATTTCAGGAAGAATTGCAAAGCAGCTTTATCAGAATGCCAATATCAGTATCACAGGATTTGAGAATACCACATATCCGGATAACTTCTTTGATGTGGTTGTCGGAAATGTGCCATTTGGTGATTATAAGGTATTTGATCCAAAGTACAACAAGTATAACTTCCGTATCCACGATTATTTTCTGGCAAAAGCACTTGATCAGGTAAGACCGGGAGGCATGGTTGCAGTAATCACCACAAAGGGAACACTTGATAAGGCAAATCCTACTATCCGAAAGTATCTGGCTGAAAGGGCAGAGCTTGTGGGAGCGATAAGACTTCCAAATACTGCATTTAAAGACAATGCAGGAACCGAAGTGACAGCAGATATCCTGTTTTTGCAGAAGAGGGAGAGAAAGATTGATATTGAACCTGACTGGGTACACCTTGGTGTAACTGAGAATGGCATTGCAGTCAACTCTTATTTTGCAGAGCATCCGGAGATGATGCTTGGATCTATGGAATATGACACAAGGATTTACGGACAGGACAGCAGATATACAGTCTGTGTGAATAATGATGAGAACTTCAATATGTATGAGACTCTCAATAAGGCTATCGGTAATATCAAAGCCCAGATGACAGATTTTGAGAGAGTGGCAGATGAGGCGGAGCAGACGGAGGAAGTTATCCCGGCTGATCCGGATGTGAGAAACTACACTTACACATTTTTTGAAGGAAAACTCTATTACAGGGAAAATTCCGAGATGGTAAAAAAAGAAGTATCACAGACTGCCGAGGAGCGAATCCGAAGCCTTGATGAAATCAGACAGATAACAAGAGAGCTGATTGATATCCAGATGGATGGCTGCAGCGAGGAGGAGCTTTCTGATAAGCAGAGACTTCTTAATGTAAAATATGATGCCTTCGTAAAGCAGTATGGAGCCATTACTTCAAAAGCAAACAGAATAGCATTCAGGGATGACAGCGATTATCCACTTCTTTGCAGTCTTGAGGAAGTAAACGAAGACGGGGAGGTGAAAAAAGCGGATATGTTTTATAAGCAGACGATTAAGGCAAAGACAGTCATAGACAGAGTGGAGACCGCTGTGGAAGCATTAAATGTATCCGTCAATGAATTTGGATATGTAAATCTTGCCTATATGCTTTCTATCTATGAGCCGGATATTACAAATGCAAAGGAAGAACTTGCAGAAAAGTCCGGACAGACAGTGGATGAGATAACGCTAAGTGATGATGCATTAGCAGAGATTAGAAGGGCAGTCCTTGTGGAAGAGCTGGACGGACTGGTTTTCCTAAATCCAGACCGCTACAACGAGAACAATCCCGACATCGGCTGGGAGACAGCAGACGAGTATCTTTCGGGAAATGTGAGAGACAAACTTCGTGTAGCAAAGGCTATGGCGGCTGATACAGACAATCCGCAGGCAGAAAGATTTGCAGGAAATGTGGCAGCACTTGAAAAGGTGCAGCCGGAATGGATTGAAGCCTCGGATATTGATGTAAAGATTGGTACGACATGGATTGAGTCGCTTGATTATGAGCAGTTTATCTATGAGCTTCTCAATACACCAAGAAGAGCAAGGGCAGTCAGAAGCCAGTTTTACAATACAGGCATTCAGGTACACTTAAATAAGATGAGCATGGAATGGTTCATCGAGAATAAGAGCATGGATAAGCATTCAGTGGCAGCTACTAAGACTTATGGTACAAGCCGCATGGATGCTTATTCTATTTTTGAGGATACGCTGAATCTTAAAACTGTAACAGTAAGGGACAGGATTGATGACGGTGATGGCAAATATCATTACGAAGTCAATAAGAACGAGACAATGCTTGCAAGGGAAAAGCAGAACATGATCAAGGAGAAGTTCAAGGAATGGCTGTTTGCAGAGCCGGAGCGAAGACAGAAATATGTGGAGTATTACAACGAGACATTCAATAACATCCGTCTGCGTGAGTATGACGGAAGTCACTTACAGTTTCCGGGAATGAATCCGGCGATTGAGTTAAAGCCACATCAGAAGAATGCGGTGGCAAGAATCCTTCTTGGAGGAAACACCCTGTTGGCACACTGCGTTGGTGCCGGAAAGTCCTTTGAGATGATGGCTGCCTGCATGGAGCAGAAGAGACTTGGACTTGCCAATAAGACAATCATGGTTGTTCCAAAGCCACTTATCGGTCAGACGGCATCAGAGTTTTTAAGGCTTTATCCGTCAGCAAATATCCTGGTTGCCACAGAGCGTGATTTTGAAAAGAGCCGCAGGAAGCAGTTCGTATCAAGGATTGCAACAGGTGACTATGACTGTATCATCATGTCGCACTCGCAGTTTGAAAAAATCCCGATCTCAGCAGAGAGAAAGGAAAGAATGCTCAATGAGCAGATTGATGAAATCAGCTATGCGATTGATGAGATGAAGGAGCGTAACGGGGAGCGTTGGACTGTAAAACAGATGGAAAGCCAGAAGAAAAAGCTGGAGGAGCAGCTGAAATCCTTATCAGATGAGAGCAGGAAGGATGACCTTATAACCTTTGAGGAACTTGGTGTGGACTCTATCATGGTTGACGAAGCGCACAATTTTAAGAACCTTGCGATTTTTTCCAAGATGAATAATGTGTCAGGTATCAGCAGCAGTGGAGCGAAGAAGTCAACGGATATGCAGCTTAAATGCCAGTATTTGTCTGAGATAAATGATGGCAGAGGCATTGTGTTTGCGACAGGTACGCCAATATCCAATACCATGTGTGAGATGTATGTCATGCAGCTTTACTTACAGAAAGCGGCACTTGAAGAGATGGGGATTTATCACTTTGATTCCTGGGCAGCGAACTTTGGTGAAGTGACAACAGCACTGGAGCTTACTGTAGAGGGAAGCGGATTCCGTTTTAAGAGCAGATTCAATAAGTTTACGAATCTGCCGGAGCTTATGAATATCTTTCGTGAAGTAGCAGATGTGCAGACCGCAGACATGCTTGACCTTGATGTGCCGGCACTTCGTGGTGGGAAGCCTATCATAGTGGAGTCAGAGCCTGACTGGTATGTAAAGCAGGTTATGGAAGACTTTGTTGTGAGGGCAGAGCGTATCAGAGGTGGTGGAGTTGATCCAAGTGTGGACAACTTCCTAAAGATTACTCATGAGGCAAGATTACTCGGAACAGATGCAAGGCTGATTGATAAGGACGCACCAAATAATCCAGATGGAAAGCTCAATAAGGTAGCGGAGAATGTATGGAAAGAATATGAGAAAGGAAATGCCAACGGTCATATAGGCTGCCAGCTTATTTTTTCGGATATCGGCACACCGGGACCGGATAAGGATTTTACCATCTACGATTATCTGAAGGAAACACTGATACAGTATGGTATTCCGGCAGAGGAGATAGCATTTATCCATGATGCAAAGACCGACGCACAGAGGGATGCACTATTTAAGGAAATGAGAACAGGTAAGAAAAAAGTGCTTATAGGTTCTACAGATAAATGTGGTACTGGCGTTAATGTTCAGACACATCTGGTTGCAATGCATCATGTGGACTGTCCTTGGAAGCCAAGCTCCATTGAACAGAGGGAAGGACGAGGCATCAGGCAGGGCAACGAAAATGAAGAGGTTGCAATCTACAGATATGTCACCAAAGGAACCTTTGATGCATACAACTGGTCACTCGTCGAGAATAAGCAGCGATTCATCAGTCAGGTCATGACAAGCAAGGCTGTAAGCCGAAGCTGTGAGGATATCGATGAGGCAACACTTTCCTATGCAGAGATTAAAGCGGTTGCCACAGGCAATCCTTTAATCAAGGAAAAGATGGAGATTGACAATGATGTCCAGAGATTAAAGCTCTTAAAGGCATCCTATGACAATCAGAGATATGGATTGCAGGATAACTTTATGATTAAGTACCCGAAGCTTATTAAGACAGCAACAGAAAAGCTTGCCAATGTAAGAGAAGATGTAAAGGCAAGGGATAAAGAACTGATTGATAATCCGGAATTTGCCATTACCATAGGCAAAGCAACCTACACAGAGCGTGTGGATGGAGGAACGATGATGCTTGAAGCAATCAGCAAATGTAAGACCGGAGAGACAACTGCAATCGGCAAGTTCCATGGATTTGAGCTGCTTGTGGAAAAGAACTTCCTTGGCATCAATTATATGGTGCTTCGTGGAAAGACAGAGTACAAGGCAGAACTTTCCACAAGTCCGGTCGGCAGCATGGTAAAGCTGGAAAACCTGTTCAATGGACTCCATGAGAACATTGATTTCTTAGAAAAGAAGATTGAGCAGTACCAGAATGACCTTGAAGCATCAAAGGCAGAGTATGACAAGCCATTTGCATACAGCAAGGAACTGGAAGAAAAGCTGTCAAGGCAGTGTGAACTGAATGCCCAGCTTGACCTTGAGAACGCAAAGGCTGTGGATGCAGACCTGAGCGGACCGGAGGAAGAAAGAGAAGCTGATGACAGAATGGAATCTGCAGCAATTGTAGCAGAGGATAAAGGTGCTTATCAAGCGGACAGAGAGGGCAGAACACGATAGGAGAGTGAATAATATGAGCATAAGAAAAGTGGTCGCAGGACTACTGATTACAGCAGGGATTGCCATTATGGCAGTCCCTTTTTTCTGGCGGGCAACCGGAGAAAAACAGACAGAACAGCTCATAAGTGAATTTGAGCAGACATTGGAGGATGATTACGATGAAGAAACAGATGTGGAGGAAGAGCAAACCTCCATTAGTAAAGAGGATGAAGCCATTCTTAAAGAAGGCGGTGTTATCGGCATCATTGAGATACCGGGCTTAGATATCAGGTATCCGGTAATGGAAGGAACCACAAGTAAAGTGCTTAATGCCGGGATTGGTCATATAGAAGAGACTGCAGGAATCGGAGAAAGTGGCAACTGTGTGTTATGCGGTCACAATGGCAGCAGATATGGCACATTTTTTACACCACTAAATCAGATTTCCATAGGAGATGATGTGACAATTATCGACAAAAACGGACAGACTCATATCTATGAAGTAACAGACACAGAGGTGGTAAATCCTTATGACAACAGCATTAAGACACAGGGAGAGGAAAAGGAATTAACTCTTTTTACCTGTTCACAGAAGGGTACTATGCGTTTTGTGGTCAGATGCAGATATAAGGAGGCAGGTGTGGATGAATAAAAGATACCGGTTAGGTGAGATAGAAGAGGCAGTAGCAGAAATGGAAGAGCGAATTGACATCGAGGATGATATTGCTGAGATTGATGATGACTTTCAGATAGTCGTAAGCGGCTGGTCTGTGTATGTCGAAAGCCTGAATCTGACACTCAGACAGGGAATAGCCTGTGTATGGGATGCAGAGGAAGGATTATTTATGCCTGATTTTGATGTGACCATCGTGTATGAGGGGAACATTGAAACACAGGAGTGGCTCTACTATGAGCAGGACGGAATGGTCGTTACACTTGGCAACTGGTTAAATGGCAGATTGTCTTGTGAACAGATAGAACAGCTTTGGTGTGAGTTTATCATACCGGAGCAAAACAAAGAACAAAAAGAAAGCGAGGAATAGCATATGAAGTATTCAATTAAGGTAAACGAAGCAAGAGCAAAAGAGGGCAGCAACATCAAAGGATTTGCAACAGTGGTATTCGGTGATTCATTTAAGATTACCAATATTGCAATCCTTGAGAATAAGGACAAGGGAGAGCTTTTTGTTTCAATGCCTAGATACCGCTCCAATGAGCGTGATGAAAGCAATGGTGTGATCTATAAGGATGTGTGCAATCCTATTACAGCAGAGTTTCGTGAGGAACTCTATACCAATATTCTTGATGCCTATGCAAGAATCAAGGAACCGGAGAAAGAGGAGACACAGAAGCAGGACAGAACACAGGAAATGCCGGAGTTTTCCGTAACTGTGACACCTTATGAGAGGGAAGGCAGTAACATCAAGGGACTTGCCCGTATTTACTTTGAAAACAGTTTCATTGTAAATAACATCAATATCGTGCAGGGCAAAGAGAAAATCTTTGTATCAATGCCTTCTTATAAGACAAAGCAGGTGGATGAGCAGGGCAAGCCAATCTATCAGGATGTCTGCTATCCGGTCACAAAGGATTTCAGGGAAAAACTCTATAATGAGATTATCTCTGAATATGAGAAAGCAAAGGATAAGAGCAACGAAAAGGCGAGGGAGAGTGCCGAGAAACAGCATGGCAATCCCGATAAAGAGAAGGACAAAGAGGCAACACCCTTTCGATAATTAGTAATCAGAGTACAGGGGCGGCCATGGCTGCCCCATTTACAGAATGGAGGAAACAGAATGGATATAGAAGCAGGAAAAACACTTACCAATGAGGAGGTCATAAGAGAACTTCTCGAATTATTAAAGAAAAATGCCATGAAAAAGCAGGCAAACAATGTATTTGAGATATGCAGCTATGTGGATGGACTGGAGAAAAAGATTGATTCCATGAAGGAAGAACTCACCAATATGCAGAACCAGATCAAAGAAATGCAGGAAGATACTCTTGTCAATAATGCTAAAAAGGCATTGTCAGAAGCACAGGAGCGACTTAATGTCAGATGTGAGCAGATAAAGTCACAGGTATCAGAAGTGAAAGCACAGGTCAAATCTACTGCTAAGAGTATAGTCGAAGAAGCAAAGGAAAAGGGAAGAGCTGCGTTATACAGGGTGTCTGAGTTCTTAGGAATTAAGAAAAGACTTCTTGATATCCGGGAGAATGTAAGAGGTGCAATCAAGACCACGGATAAGGATATAGCAAAAACAGCACTTCTTGCAAAAGGATTTCGTGAAGCCGGGCAGACAGCAGCCAATGCATTTCGTACTTTTGCTGATAAGCCGGAGGTGGATTATTCACAGAAAGAGCAGAAACATCCCATTACAAAGGCAGTACTTGCTCCGATGAAAGCAGTGAAAAAGATGCTTGTATCAATGGAACTTCATCTGGATGCATCTATTGATAAGCTGGATAATCTGGCTATGAATGTGCAGCTTGATAAGGAAAAGCATATGGAGAATGCTAAGGTGCAGGAACAGACGGAACCGGAGAGGGCAGAAGCTGAGCGAGTGGAAGCAGAGATTGTATATTCACCGATGGTCGCTGAGCCGCAGGAGTATCAGTATAATGCAGATGCATTTGAGGCTAGAGGTGAAGCAGGAAGCGGCACATAAGGAAGTATCGAAGGTAAGAGAAGATAAAGCCAGATAGTTTTGAGGACGTGGGAGAGATTCTGCGTCCTTTTTTAGTGCGGATCAATTTGATAGATGTTATAATGTGAAAAGATAAATGCGAAACATGCGTTATATTAGCAAAAGTTGTTAATTATATAAAGGTGGGAGAAATTTGGCAAAAAGTAAAAAAACAAAAATACATAAAAAGATAGATGGTCAGCTTTTACAGCTGAATAAAAAGTTTAGTGATCTCAAGATGAAACAGAAGGATAAGATTACAGGCTGGGTGTATGAAGAATACAGAAAGTATGTAACAGAGTATGATAAAGTACCTGATTTACTAGCAGATGAGCAGATTGTTGAAGTTGTAATTGATAAGATAAATGAGGCACAAATCTGGATACCTGAAGGAGAGATATACGATTATTATCGAAGAAAGAAACCACAACTTCAAAAGAGGCTGGATAATGAAAAGGTAATTAAGTTTAAATCCTATGTCAGCTTTTATAAAAGTATTGTTGATCAGGACAGGGCATCCGTTGTTATATGCAATCTTAAGCATGAGATTATTTACATGAATCCGGCAGCTGTTATCAGCTATGCGAAGCGAGGCGGTGATAAACTTATTGGAAGAAGTCTGTTAGATTGCGATTTGTGGTGATGGAGTAGGCAGAAAGGAAAATAAATGAGAAAAGCAATCGTATATGCATCTGTACATCATGGAAATACAGAAAAATT
>OLQM01003080.1_pt1 | contig 15083 bp, 10 predicted proteins | sample 1673161 | NCBI WGS metagenome assembly OLQM01 (sample SAMEA3136761, study PRJEB25190) | human gut metagenome | reverse complement strand
GACGTAATTTCGCTCCTCTTTTCTTCGATGAAAAGGCTGAAATTGTTCGTCCTACCGGTGCTTTGTACATTCAGAATATAGATGGTGAAAAGGACGAAAACGGCTTGGTAAAAACTTACTTTCCCTCATCACGAGGTATTAAGACTGCGGACTATACATTGGCTCTGTACATCGACCGTAAGACAAAACAGTTAAAGAAAAGTCTTTTATTCAATGACGCGAAAGACCCGTATCAGTTGAACAATCTACCTTTGGAAGAAAACAAGGAAATAGTGGCACAACTTTATCGTGAAATGGGTGCTATGTTGAAAGAAATCAACGATCCTTGGTATACGGAGAAGATTTTATCGGACAAAATACCTTATTAAGCAGTAGTTGGTTACTGTTTGACCATTTAATAATGACACAATGAAGAAAGATATTTGTTTTATACTACTGTTTCTGTTTGTAACAGCTTCTTCGGCTTTCGCACAACTCATAGGATTTGAGAGTAGTGAGGTACCCGAAGCATTTAAGACTTCCGGAAAGGGAGAGGCGAAAATTTCTTCTCTTTTCTATAAAGAGGGTAAAAGTAGCTTGGAGTGGGATTTCCAATCCGGTTCAACTTTGAATGTACAGATACCTCCTTTATCATTAAAAGGAAAAACGGAGAGACAGTATGGCATTACCTTGTGGATATATAATGAAAAGCCACAGCAGGATTCTATTCGTTTTGAATTCCTGAATAAGGCGGGAGAGGTGTCTTATTGGTTTGCTTATCATCTGCAAGCAGCAGGGTGGCGGGCTTGCTGGATTTCTTTCGAATATATGCAAGGCGATAAGAAGGACAAAGATATTGTAGCTTACAGGTTAGTTGCCCCCCAACGCAAAGGACGTATTTTTCTTGACCGTCTGATATTCCCGGAAAAGAAGATGAATCTTCGTACCACTCCGGATCAGCAGTTGCCGACTAATAATGGCTTGGCTAACCGTGACCTCTGGCATTGGTGCCTGGTATGGAAGTGGGAGCAACTGTCGTATGATACTCCATTGGCATCCAAGTTGACTGCTCGACAGGCGAAAGACCTGAAAACAATCGAGCAACGTCTGACAGATTTTCTGGAAGTGAAAAAAGTCCCTAAAAAGCAAGTTGATGCCGCTTACGAGACATTTAAAAGAGCGGATATCCGCCCGTCGGCAGCAGGTACGGGATTTACGGGAACACCTATTGTAGCTCCGGACGAACAGAATAAGAAGATAGGAGAGATGTCGTGGAATGATATTGAAACAATGCTTTCCGGTTTTGCGTATGACGTTTATTGCAATCGAAACGAGACATCAAAGAAAAACTACTTCACGGTGTTTGATTATGCTATTGACCAGGGATTTGCCTTTGGTAGCGGTATGGGAACCAATCATCATTATGGTTATCAGATACGTAAGATATATACGACGGCATGGTTGATGCGAGATGAGATCTATAAACATCCCCACAGGGATGCTTATTTGTCGACATTACGTTTCTGGTCTGCTTTGCAGGAGACTCGTCAACCGTGTCCTTTGGAACGGGATGAAATGCTGGATACTTGGCATACGCTTTTAATGGCGAGATTTATCTCTGCTATGATGTTCACGGATGCAAGAGAGCAGGCGCAGGCTTTGGAGGGCCTCTCCCGTTGGGTTTCTTCTTCTTTACACTATTCACCGGGAACAATTGGTGGTATTAAGATAGATGGCACAACTTTTCACCATGGTGGTTTCTATCCGGCATATACGACCGGAGTGCTGGCCGTAATAGGGCAATTCATTGCTTTTACTAACAATACGGATTTTGAACTGACGGAAGAAGCCCGCCAGCATATAAAATCCGCATTTATTGCCATGCGCAATTATTGTAATCTTTATGAATGGGGAATTGGTATCAGCGGACGTCATCCTTTCGGTGGAAAAATGGGGAATGATGATGTGGAAGCATTTGCCAATATAGCTTTAGCCGGTGATTTGTCCGGTCGGGGGAATACGTTCGATCATGGTCTGGCAGCAGATTATCTACGGTTAGTACGTGATAGGGATACTCCGAATGCGCGTTTCTTTAAGAAAGAAGGCATCAAGCCAGCACAAGCTCCACAAGGATTTTTTGTTTATAATTACGGTTCGGCAGGTATTTTCCGCCGTGCAGATTGGATGGTGACGCTAAAAGGATATACTACTGATGTTTGGGGGGCTGAAATCTATACAAAAGATAATCGTTACGGGCGTTATCAGAGTTATGGTTCGGTGCAGATCATGGGAAAAGGAAACCCCGTTTCCCGTACCGGAAGCGGCTTTGTACAGGAGGGTTGGGATTGGAACCGCCTGCCGGGTACGACTACTATTCATTTGCCCTTCGAGTTGCTGGATAGTCCGTTAAAGGGTACTACCATGGCTCATTCCAAGGAAAACTTCTCCGGTAGCAGTTCCTTGGAAGGCAAGAATGGCATGTTTGCTATGAAGTTAATGGAGCGTAATTTGGAAAACTTCACTCCTGATTTTGTTGCCCGTAAATCTGTATTCTGCTTCGACAACCGGATGATTTGTCTGGGGACCGGCATAACGAATAGTAATGCCGATTATCCTACGGAAACGACTCTTTTCCAGACGAAATACAACGGCGGAGAACAGAAAGTGGGTAATGACGGCTATTGGTTACATGACGGTTATGACAATTACTATCATGTAGTAGACGGAACAGTTCGTTCGCAGATCGCGGAACAAGAATCACGTCATGAGAAAACCCGTGCGGTCACTAAAGGAAAATTCTCCTCTGCATGGATAGAGCATGGTAAAGCTCCGAAGAACGGAACTTATGAATATATGGTATTGATACAGCCTTCTGCAGCGGACTTGGACGACCTTCAGAAAACTCCTGCGTATGAAGTCCTGCAACGTGATCAAACGGCTCATGTCGTTTATGATAAGAAAACAGGTATTACGGCGTATGCGGTTTTTGAGGCTTATCAGCCGGTAACTGATAAGGTGATTGCTTCTATTCCTGCTGAAACAATGGTGATGTATGCGAAAGAAACCGGTAAAGGAGTTCGTTTGAGTGTTTGTGACCCAAACTTGAATATAAAAGAAAAGGCGTATACGACGAAAGAACCTAGCCGTCCTATTTATAAGAAAATACTACTCAAAGGTCGTTGGACGCTAAAGAATTCAATGGAAAATGTCCGGTTGGAGCGACAAGGAAATGATACACAATTGACGGTAACCTGCCAGCACGGACAACCTGTTGAGGTATTAATGGAAAACAAGTGATTAGATAATAAGATTTGTAGTTTAAGAGGGGTATTAGTTACTATGTTTCTATGAAACAGAAAGACCGGTTCGTAATGAGCCGGTCTTTTTTATCTGTAGAAGGGATTTATCTCCCTGATGTTTAATATTTATTTATTCAATCTCCACTCAAAACCGTCTTTTGTATCTTTGATTTCGAATCCGAGGGCTGTTAATGTGTTACGGATTTCGTCGGAAGTAGCCCAGTCTTTGTTGGCTTTTGCTTTCATACGCTGTTCCAGCAACATATCCACCACTTTACCATAGGCATTTTCACGACTGTCGGAAGAACCTTTTTCTTCTTTCAATCCCATAATGTCAAAGCAGAACAAGTGGAAAGTTTCTTTCAGCTCTTTCAAGTCTTCAGCGGAGATCGTTGCATTACCGGCAATGACGTTATTAATGATGCGGGCACCTTCGAAAAGCTGTGCGATGACAATTGGAGTATTCAGGTCGTCATTCATGGCTTCGTAGCATTTGGCACGCAGCTCTTTTACATTGATACCTTCTGAAGTTGCGGATGCAGGGGTAACCTTTCCCAATCCATCGATAGCTTCTATCAGACGTTGCAATCCCTTTTCGGAAGCAATCAGTGCTTCATTGCTGAAATCGACCGTACTGCGGTAGTGGGCTTGCAGGATGAAGAAGCGGATTGTCATTGGAGTATAGGCTTGGGTCAGCAACTTATGTGTACCATTGAAGAACTCATCCAATGTGATGAAGTTGCCGAGTGATTTACCCATTTTCGTTCCGTTAATGGTAATCATGTTGTTATGCATCCAGTAGTGAACCATATCGTCGCCTTGTGAGGCTACTGATTGTGCTATTTCACACTCATGATGCGGGAAAATCAGGTCCATTCCTCCGCCGTGAATGTCGAAGTGCTCACCCAGATATTTGCGTCCCATAGCGGTACATTCGGCGTGCCAGCCGGGGAAACCGTCGCTCCAAGGAGATGGCCAGCGCATGATATGTTCCGGCTGTGCCTTTTTCCAGAGGGCGAAATCGGCGGGATTACGCTTTTCACTTTGTCCGTCAAGGTCGCGGGTGGTGTTCAGTACATCATCCAGATTGCGTCCGGAAAGTTTTCCGTAGTGATGATCCTTGTTATATTTGGCTACATCGAAATAGACGGAGCCTTCACTTTCGTAAGCATATCCGGCGTCCAGAATCTTCTGTACCAGTTGGATTTGTTCGATGATATGGCCCGAAGCATGAGGTTCGATACTTGGAGAGAGCACGTTGAGGGCTTCCATTGCTTTATGATAGCGGTTCAGATAGTACTGAACGACTTCCATTGGTTCCAGTTCTTCCAGACGGGCTTTCTTGGCAATTTTATCTTCTCCTTCGTCGGCATCATGTTCCAAATGACCTACGTCAGTGATATTGCGTACATAACGTACTTTATATCCTAGATGAGTGAGATAACGGAAGAGTACGTCGAAAGTAATGGCCGGGCGTGCATGTCCCAGATGCGCATCACCGTAAACAGTCGGTCCGCACACATACATACCTACATGAGGTGCGTGGAGCGGTACGAATAACTCTTTTTTTCTATCTAACGTGTTGTAAATGGTCAGTTGATGTTCCATAACGTTTGCTATTTATTCGATTTAAAACCACAAAATTAGAATAAATCTTTGATATATTACGATAATTCAAGTTGAAATATGTAACTCATAGCCATTGTTCTGTGTTGTGATTGAAATCTCTTTGTCTTTGGACAATACTTCACGCAGCTTTCTTATATAGTTGTAAAGAGTGTGTTCGCTTATTGGTACAGCTTTTCTTGCTGTACGTATCATGAGTATATAGACAGCATACATCTATAATTTGCATCCCCATCCTAGAACGGATTTTTTTAATATTGTTCTCATTGTTCTCATATTTTTTGGCAATTCCTTTATAATCAGATATGTGACGAATGAGAAATGCCTTTCAAAATTGGTATTTCTCATTCGTTTTTTACGTTCGTTAACTCAAAAATGGCTATAATGCATCTTTTTGGGGGGTATTTCTCATCATTGTTCTCATGATAGTTGGAAATGAAACCATTTGCTTATTTATATGAACCATATTGATAAACGTAAAGTAGGATGACCTTTGGTTATATGTTGTTGGCCCTGTTCTGATAACTTAAGTAGTCGATATTCGCAGATCCTCTTGCTGACATCACTGCGTTATGTAATAAACATCCGCTTCTTTCCACAAGAGTGATGAGGCCTGTGTACTGGAGTGGAAAGATCTCATCACTTTAGTAGAAAGAACTGTTCACTTTAGTGCAACGAGCTATATAATGGTAAGATTGATATACGATAGCTACTCTGCATACTGCTGAAACAGAGTATAAGACATACAGTCAAAGGTTATGAAGGTACGGTTGAAAAAGGAATTGTGAGCATATGATGCTACGTAAATTTATAGTAAAAGTGTTCTAGTGCTTCCGCCACTCCGTCTTCTTCATTGCTCAGAGTGATATAGTCCGCCGCTTTCTTCACCGGTTCCTGTGCGTTGCCCATGGCAATGCCTAGTCCTGCAAACTTTATCATGGACAAGTCATTGTAGCCGTCGCCTATTGCTATCATTTCTTTGCGTTCTACTCCTATTTCTTTTAATAATACGGCAAGAGACAGGGCTTTGTCGATTCCTTGCGGGACTAGTTCGAGAAAGTAAGGTTCTGAACGAAATACGTTGATACGTCCTTGCAACCGAAGACAAAGTTCGGCTTCTAAGGGGATGAGCTTGTCGGCATCTCCCACAATCAAGCATTTAGCTACCGGAAGCGTGATGTCTGTCAGGAAGTCGTTTGTTTCCCGGACTGCCATTTTATTCAGGAAAGCCTCTTTTTGAACATACGGGTCCTGAGAGTTTTCGGTTACGATTTCTGCTCCGTCGTAAGTCAGTATGCTTAACTGGTGGCTGCGGGCGCACTCATAGAGTACGGGGACGACATCGTTCGGCAATACATTCTCATAGAGCATTTCCTGTGTTTCCCAATTGATGATTTCCCCTCCGTTGTAGGATAAGATAAATCCGCCGAACTCATTCATGCGCAATTCATTTGCCAACGGCACAATGCCATAAGTCGGACGACCGGAAGCAAGAACCAGACGGACGCCCTGTTCTTGTACACGTATCAATATTTCCCGGTTGCGGGGAGTAATTACTTTTTTAGAGTTGGTGAGTGTGCCGTCAAGGTCGAGCACGATAAGCTTGTATTTCATGCAGTGTCATTTTGCGTGCAAAGATAAAGTAAAAAAGTATTCTTGCAAGACAGTCCATATAAAGATGCAGTTTTTATTTTAGCAAATCCACCCACTGTTCATTGCTCAATGCAGGCAATGTTTCGCTGTCGGTAACAAATGTTTCTGCTAACTTTCGTTTTTCATCTTGCAGATAGAGAATCTTTTCTTCAATACTGTTTTGGGTAATGAAGCGATAGGCGATAACCTGCTTGTCCTGTCCGATGCGGTGGGCACGGGCAATAGCCTGCGATTCGGCGGCGGGGTTCCACCACGGATCGATAATAAACACATAGTCGGCTTGCGTCAGATTAAGTCCTACGCCTCCGGCTTTCAGAGAGATAAGGAAGGCTTGTACGTCTTTCTGCTCGGTGAAATGGGCAATTTCGGACGGACGGTTGTTGGTTGCTCCTGTCAGTAGTGCATATTTCCAGCCCCGTTCGCGAAACGCTTCGGCGAGGACTTCCAGATGTTTGACGAAGGATGAGAAAATCAGTACTTTATGTCCTTCACTCCGTAGTGTGTCGAATATTTCTATTATTTGTATCGCTTTGCCGGATGCACCGTTAAAGTCCGGATAGATGAGTTGCGGATGACAGGCAAGTTGGCGTAGCCGCAGGATACCGTTCAAGATACTGAAAGAATGAAGTTTATCCATATTTTGAGGATGTTGGAGCAGGATATTCCGCAAACTATTTTTTTCTTGTTCGTAAAGAGTATTTTGTTCTTCGGGCATGTCACAATAGATCGTTTCTTCGGTAAGCGGGGGAAGTTCCGGAGCCACTTCACTTTTGCTTCTGCGAAGAATAAATGGGGATATCAGTTGTTGTAACTGTGCTTCTACACGGGTATTGCCTTGGCGGATCGGAATCATGAATTGTTTTTGAAAAGCACTCTCAGTTCCCAGTAAGTCCGGTTGGATGAAACGGAATTGTGCCCACAGGTCTTTCAGTGAATTTTCGATAGGTGTGCCCGTAAGTACAAGCCGATACTTGCTTTTCAGTTGGAGTGCAGAACGGAAGGTGAGCGATTCGCTGTTCTTAATATTTTGGCTCTCATCGAGTACGATATATTCGAATTTGTAAGAAGAAAGCAGGTCGATGTTGTTGCGCATCATGCCATACGTTGTGAATATCAACTGGAAACGTCCGAAGAACTTCCCAGGATGATTGGGGGGCACGACGATGCTGCTGTTATATTCAATCATTGAAAGCGTTGTAAAGCGTTTCGCTTCCCGTCGCCAGTTGTGCAACAGCGACGTAGGAACGACGATGAGAGTGGCTGCTTTCCTTGAGGCGGGCGATTTATATATATGTTGTAACAACGTAAGTGTCTGGAGAGTTTTCCCCAGTCCCATATCGTCTGCCAGACATCCGCCGAATCCTAGTTTATGCAGATGCATCATCCATGAGAATCCTTTCTGCTGGTAAGGACGTAATGTTGCTTTTAGTGCTTTAGGGACGGAAACATTCTTAATCTGATTTTTGCCAGAGAACTTTTTAACTCCTGTTCCTCCCAAGGCAGCTTGCGCGGCGCCTATAAATGTATGCTTCAATCGTATTCCCTGCTCTGTCTGAACTCCCATTTCCAACAAGTTCGCATACTTACTGAACCATTCCTCGGGTAAAAGGATCATGCGCCCGTCCGGCAGCAGATATTCTCTCTTTTCTTCGAGGATATGCTTGCGGAAGCGTGAGAAAGGAATGCGCAGGTTGCCGACAACAACGGTGATATGTAACTCAAACCAGTCTACTACTTCATCGTCACAACTCTGCTCGATATGTATCTCGTCCAGGCAGTAAGGAGTGTTTCCCATATGGCCGGTCAGTTGAAAGTCCGATTGTAACATCTCCCGATGCTTATTGATCCATTCAACAAGTGTTTTCTCAGAAGAACTGGCTGATAACCTGAAATGGATATCACCGATACGTTGCAGACCGGAGCTTTCTAAAAGCTGAATCGCTTTTTTTTCGGCGACAATATCCCGCCGGAAGAAGGATACCTCACCGGAGTCTTTCCGATAAATGATTTTCTTCATTGCTGCTCCGTTGTCTGATGTAAATAGCTGGTCTCTATAACGAAAACCAAGCTGCAACAACTGTTCGCTATGGGTGATGTCTTCAAGTGACAGTAATGCTTCGCAGGCACATCTTTCTTCAGGGATATCCCACCCTTCGGTTATGATTTCGTGATAGCGTGCAATCGGAATGACAATATTGTCGATATACTTTTCGAGTTGAGCGGCGCTTGCACTAATTGCCTTTTTCTTGGTAAAGGGTAAGAGCCGGACACTATCTATGTGTGGAAAGAAGTATAAATTCATCCCTAGCAATAGAGTAGCCGGTGAGGCAGTTAATGCGATAACGGGTTTTTGGTCGTCCAATGAAAATGGTTGCTTCTCATAATAACATTGCAGTTGATAGCGGAAAGTACTGCTGTCGACATGAAATGTAAAGCGGACTTCGGCGTCATGTGGATGTACGTGATAAGCATGGTGGGCGTACAACACTTTGCTTCCGGGCTGTTTCTGATAAAAAGATAACCCGTTTTCCCGTATGAGAGTAAGCATCTCGAGTAGTTTGCCTTCAATAAATGGCCGAATGTTATTCTTTACTTTCTCAGGATCTTGAGATAACTTATGCAGGAAGCGTGATACTATCTTTTCTCGGGAATAGGCTCCCATTAAATATTTCTCTGTATAGTGAGAAGCGATGTCGATGGCTTGTCTTTCTGCTTCATTCATTTGTTCAATAGCTTCGGGAGAAGCGTGAAAAGCCTGTTCAATCAACTGCAACGTGCCATCTTCCAGTCGCTCTGCTATGTAAGGGATCAGTAGTATACCAAACACAGGATGCTCTGTATAAACGATGATGACTTGTCCGTTAGTTGTTTTCTCTCTCATTCTCTTTGGGCTTTAACTGACAAAGATACGGGAAAATCCTTAATTTTGCAGCATGATAGAAGAAAACAAACGAGTATTGTTAGGAATGAGTGGCGGTACGGATAGTTCCGTTGCCGCTATGAGACTGCTGGAGGCCGGATATGAGGTGATCGGGGTGACTTTTCGTTTTTATGAATTAAATGGCTCGACCGAATATCTGGAAGATGCCCGTAGTTTGGCGGAGCATTTGGGAATCCGTCATATAACGTACGATGCCCGTGAAGTATTCAATAAGCAGATCATTGAGTATTTCGTGCAGGAATATATGGCGGGGCGTACGCCGGTTCCCTGTACCTTATGCAATAATTATTTGAAATGGCCGTTGTTAGCGGAACTTGCCGACGAAATGGGCATATTCTATATTGCCACAGGGCATTACGTTCGGAAAGTTAAGTTGGAAGATACCTATTATATCACATCTGCGACTGATTCGGACAAGGATCAGACGTTCTTTTTATGGGGATTGAAACAAGATATTCTCCGTAGAATGTTATTGCCAATGGGGGATATCACGAAAGTGGAAGCCCGTGCATTGGCTGCTGAACGTGGCTTCCGGAAAGTTGCTACTAAAAAGGACAGCTTAGGGGTTTGTTTCTGTCCAATGGATTATCGGAGTTTTTTAAAAAACTGGTTGGATAAAAATGATCAGCTTTTTACCGCACATGGTCAGAAATGGTCAGAAATAGTCAGACGAGGGCGGTTTGTCGATGAAACGGGGCATTTTATTGCTTGGCATGAAGGATATCCTTTTTATACCATCGGACAGAGACGCGGGCTAGGGATACATCTGAATCGTCCTGTTTTTGTGAAAGATATATTTCCGGAAAAGAATGAGATAGTACTTGCCCCTCTTCAATCTCTAGAGAAAACAGAAATGTGGCTGGATAATTGGAACTTGATAAACGAAAACCGTGTACTCGGTTGTTCTGATATAATCGTGAAGATACGGTACCGCAAACAGGAGAATCACGGTACGGTAACTGTTACTCCGGAACACTTATTGCATATACAGCTTCATGAACCGTTGACTGCTATTGCTCCGGGACAAGCTGCCGCATTCTATAAAGATGATTTGCTGCTGGGGGGAGGGATTATAGTAAAAGCCCGATAACTATCCGACAGCCGGAATAACTTGTGCGAACCCAAGTCTCATCCATGCTGAGACCCGGATTCCGTCTACACGACACCCGGGTCTCAGGCAAGTAATCTTTGCAAAAAAGAAAACCTGTAATAACTATATGATAAGTTTCTCTATATTTGAGGGCTGGAATTCAACGCCAGCATTGTCTCTATGTATTCACGTGTATTGCTGAGTCTGGGGACTTTGTGCTGTCCTCCCAACTTCCCTCTCTGTGCCAGCCAGTCATGGAATAGTCCCGGTCGGGCAACGATTACTTCCAAGGGTTGCAATGCAATATCTTTCCAACGTTTTGCTTCATAGTCGGAGTTTACTTCCTTTAATGTTGCATCCAGTATTGCTGCGAACTTCTCAACGGAATCCGGCATTTTAGCGAACTCTATTAACCATTGGTGGCGGCATTTGGCATGTTCGTCCATAAACACCGGTGCGGCAGAATATTCACTCACTTGCGCCCCTGTTTCCGAACAAGCCTTTGCCAGTCCTTTTTCTGCATTATCTACGATTAGTTCCTCGCCAAAAGCATTGATGAAATGTTTGGTTCGTCCGGTAATGACAAATTTATAAGGGTTCTTGCCGGTAAATTTCACTGTATCCCCAATCATATACCTCCACAAACCGCAAGAGGTCGAAATGACCATTGCGTAATTCTTGTTAAGCTCCACTTCCTCAAGGCAATAGGCACGTGGATTCTCTTTGTCAACTTCTTCCAACGGAACAAATTCGTAGAAGATTCCGTAGTCGATCATCAGCAACATTGCAGGATCTGAAAGATCGTTCTGTGTGCCGAAATAACCCTCGGAAGCATTGTAGGTCTCTACATAGTGCATCTTCGGTGAATGAATCACTTGCTTGTATTGCTCACGGTAAGGAGTAAATGCAACTCCTCCGTGGAAGAAAACTTCCAGATTCGGCCATACTTCTTCCAACGTCTGTTTGCCTGTTTTTTCAAGGATCCGTTTGATAAGCACCAACATCCACGACGGTACGCCGGATAAACTTGTGACGTTGACCGGAATAGTACTGTTGGCTATCGCCTCTATCTTGGTTTCCCATTCGCTCATTAGTGCGATTTTCTTGCTGGGCACACGGACAAAATTGATAAGCGGATTGACATTTTGAATCAAAATAGCAGATAAATCTCCTACCAGGCTATGATTAGAATTGAGATTCGGACTATGGCTTCCCCCTAGGATCAATCCTTTTCCTGAAAAGAAATGGCTGTCCGGGTTGATGCGGAAGTAAAGTGCGGCAGCGTCTTTTCCTCCTCTGTAATGAATGTCTTGCAGTGCTTCCTTACTGACAGGGAGGAATTTACTTTTATCATTTGTCGTTCCGGAAGATTTGGCGAACCAACGTATTTCCGACGGCCAAAGCAGATTCTGTTCTCCTGCCCGCAAACGTTCTACATACGGCTTGATTTCCTCATAAGTCTGGATTGGAACACGTTTTCTGAAGTCTTCATAGCTGCGGATCGAGGAATAGTCGTACTTTTTCCCCCATTCTGTCTGAGCAGCCTGATGTACTAAGCGGTTTAGTACACTATGCTGTATCTCACTAGCCTGAGTAGCATATAGGTCTATCTGTTTTAAACGGGAATCAAAAGTCTTACTAATAATTTTTGTAATATTCATTTCTGCTTTAACATAATAATGTTTAGTCGTGCAAAAGTAACTTATTTATCTTTTTTTTCTATCTTTACGACGGAAATAATCGTTAAAAATTGACGGCTTTCATATAATCTCCGAGTTTTAGACTAAAAAATGCGACAATGAGAATCGGAATTTTAACATCAGGGGGAGATTGCCCCGGTATAAATGCCACTATTCGTGGCGTGTGCAAAACTGCCATTAACTACTACGGTATGGAAGTGGTAGGTATTCATAGCGGCTTTCAGGGGTTGCTCACAAAAGATGTAGAATCCTTTACAGATAAATCTTTATCGGGTTTGCTGAATCTTGGTGGAACGATGTTGGGGACTTCCCGCGAGAAGCCTTTTAAAAAAGGAGGTGTTATTTCGGATGTCGATAAACCTGCACTGATCCTTCAGAATATTCGGGAAATGGGATTGGATTGTGTTGTCTGTATCGGCGGAAACGGAACGCAGAAGACGGCTGCCAAATTTGCTGCCATGGGTGTAAATATCGTTTCGGTTCCTAAAACCATTGACAACGATATCTGGGGGACGGATATCTCTTTTGGTTTCGACTCGGCTGTAAGTATTGCAACAGATGCTATCGACCGGTTGCATTCTACCGCAAGCTCTCATAAAAGGGTGATGGTGATTGAGGTCATGGGACATAAAGCGGGTTGGATTGCTTTGTATTCCGGTATGGCAGGAGGGGGAGATGTTATTCTTGTGCCTGAAATACCTTATAGCATTAAAAACATAGGAAACACTATTCTGGAAAGATTGAAAAAGGGGAAACCATACTCTATTGTAGTAGTAGCTGAAGGCATTCAGACGGACGGTCGTAAACGTGCTGCGGAATACATTGCACAGGAAATAGAGTATGAGACGGGTATTGAAACCCGTGAAACCGTATTAGGGTATATTCAACGTGGTGGTTCGCCTACTCCTTATGACCGTAATCTCTCTACCCGAATGGGCGGACACGCGACGGAACTGATTGCCAACGGGGAATTCGGGCGTATGGTTGCACTAAAAGGAGATACTATCGCTTCTATCCCTTTGGAAGAAGTGGCTGGGAAACTAAAGTTGGTTAGTGAGGATCACGATCTGGTGATTCAGGGACGTCGCATGGGGATTTGCTTTGGATAGATTCCACGATCGGTTCTGCCGTAATCTCATTGTCGAACTCATTTTCTTCCAATATATTGTCATTCAGTAATTCGATATCAGAGTCTGCATCCATTTCGGGTTCAGGTTCGGCTGCCATTGCTGATTGCTGCATTTTGGTTTCGTTGACGGTTGCCATGAAAGTCGGGTCCTTTACTTTCTTTATAGCCATTTGGGCGGCATTCTGTTGGGATTCTTTCTTGGAATATCCGGTTCCGGTTCCGGCAGGAAGTCCTTCAATGCGTACTTCTGTCTGGAAAACAGGATTGCTGTCCTGATCAAGGAATTGCTCAATCAGTTCAAAAGAAACCTCCAGTTTGCTCTTTTGGCTCCATTCGATCAGTTTTGATTTGAAGTTTACTTCTTTACGGGAGATTTTATCCAGATCGATATAACGATTAATGATTCGCTGCTCCATAAACTGTTTGCAGCGTTCATATCCCTGGTCCAGGTAGATCGCTCCGATAAATGCCTCGAAAGCATTCCCGTACATATAGCTGTTGTGGGAAGAAGAACGGGTTGAATATTTAATAAGTTTGTCCAGTCCGATCTCTACGGCAAGTTTGTTTAAAGTCTCCCGTTGTACAATCTTGGAACGTGTGTTTGTCAGGAAACCTTCCCGCTTCCCTTCAAAACGTTTGTAGACGATATCGCCTACGATAGCGTCGAGAATGGCATCACCTAAAAATTCCAGACGCTCATTGTTTAACGGACGCCCCTTGTCCGAACGGACAGATGAGGATTTATGTAAGAGAGCCTGCTCATAGAGCTGGATGTTACGCGGGTAGAAACCGAGTATCCGGTAAAAACAAAGATAAGACTCTCTATCCCTGTGGAACAAGAGCCTTATCTTATCTATTTGGTTTCGTAACACGATTTTACTCAGCGTATTTTTTGAAGATAACGCACGCATTATGACCGCCGAATCCGAATGTGTTGGACAAGGCAACATTAACTTCGCGTTTCTGTGCTTTATTGAACGTGAAATTAAGGTTATAGTCGATATTTTCGTCGTCGTCACCTTCTTCATGGTTGATAGTCGGGGGAACAATGCCGTTCTTGATGGCAAGGATACTTGCAATTGATTCTACCGCACCGGCAGCACCCAGCAAGGCGAGCCGGTCAACCACCTCATCCGCCTGCACTTCGCCAAGAAGGACGAAACGCTCACCGACGCGCTGAACCGCCTCGAATCCCTGCGCGAAAAGATCCCTGCCAAGGGTTAAGAAAGGAAATTCGCCATGAACGCCCTGAGAGAAGAGTGCCAGCAGCTTCGCGACGAGCTCATCGCACTGCGGCGGGAATTTCACCGCGCCCCAGAGCTCGGCCTGCACGAATACCACACTGCCGCGCGCATCGAGCGCGAGCTTGACAGGTGCGGCATCCCGCACGAGCGCGTCGGCGAGACCGCCGTTGCCGGCCATTTGACCGGCAACGGCAATGGAAGCGGCCTTTTCGTGCTGCGCGCGGATATCGACGCCTTACCCATTCAGGAGACGAACGACGTGCCCTACCGCTCGCAAACGCCGGGCATGATGCACGCCTGCGGCCACGACGCGCACACGACGTGTCTTCTCGGCGCGGCAAAGGTTTTGAGCGCACACCGCGCGGACTTTGGCGGCGAGGTGCGCTTCCTCTTCCAGCCCGCCGAGGAGATCGGTCAGGGCG
>OLQM01003065.1_pt1 | contig 15141 bp, 12 predicted proteins | sample 1673161 | NCBI WGS metagenome assembly OLQM01 (sample SAMEA3136761, study PRJEB25190) | human gut metagenome | reverse complement strand
TCAAGGAGCTGCAGGGCATGGGCATTTCCCCGGACATCATCGTGCTGCGCTGCGATGAGCCGCTCGAGGAGTCCATCTTCCGCAAAATCTCCCTGTTCTGCAACGTCAAGCCCGACTGCGTGATCGAAAACATGACCATCCCCGTGCTGTATGAGGCACCGGTCATGCTCGAAAAGAACCGCTTTTCCGAGATCGTCTGCCGTGAGCTGCACATCGACGCGCCCGCGCCGGATATGACCGAGTGGGATGCCATGCTCGAGAGCATCCGCAGCCGCTCGCACCGCGTGACGATCGGCCTCGTGGGCAAATACGTGCAGCTGCACGACGCGTATCTGTCCGTCGCAGAGGCGCTGCGCCACGCCGGCTATGTCTACGGCACGCGCGTGGACATTCAATGGATTGACAGCGAGACGATCACGCGCGATAATGTAGAGGAAGTGCTCGGCAGCTGCGACGGCATTCTCGTGCCCGGCGGCTTCGGCAACCGCGGCATTGAGGGCAAGATTGCGGCCGCGCACTATGCCCGCACGCACAATGTCCCCTATCTCGGCATCTGCCTGGGCATGCAGATCGCGGTCATCGAGTTTGCGCGCTCCGTCTGCGGCCTCGCCGACGCCAACTCCGGCGAGTTCGACGAGGGCAGCACGCACAAGGTCATCGACTTCATGCCCGACCAGAGCGACGAGATCAACAAGGGCGGCACGCTGCGCCTCGGCGCATATCCGTGCCATATCGTGCCCGGCACGAAAATGGCGGAGTGCTACGGCACGCTGGACATCTCCGAGCGCCACCGCCACCGGTACGAGTTCAACAACGACTACCGCGCGCTCATGCAGGAAAAGGGGCTCGTGCTCTCCGGCCTGTCGCCGGACGGCCACATCGTGGAGACCGTCGAGATCCCCGAAAACGACTTTTATATCGGCGTTCAGTACCACCCCGAGTTCAAGAGCCGCCCGAACAAGGCGCACCCCCTGTTCAAGGGCCTGATCTCGGCGGCGCTGCGCCACGCAGAGAGAGGATAAGCATGCACGACCGCTACGTCAACCCCCTGTGCACCCGCTACGCCGGGCGCACGATGCAGCACATTTACTCCGACGACAACAAATTTTCCACCTGGCGCAGGCTCTGGGTCGCGCTGGCCGAGAGCGAGCAGGAGCTCGGTCTGCCGATCACGGATGAGCAGATCCGCGAGCTGCGCGCGCACATCACGGACATCGACTATGACTACGCCGCGGCGCGCGAGCACGAGGTGCGGCACGACGTCATGGCCCACGTGCTGACCTACGGCGCGTGCTGCCCGGAGGCAAAGCCCATTCTGCACCTCGGTGCCACGTCCTGCTACGTCGGCGACAATACGGATATCATCCTCATGCGCGAAGCGCTCGAGCAGATCCGCAGCCTGCTGGTGAACGTCATCCAGGCGCTCGCGGACTTTGCCGAGGCGCACAAGGCAGAGCCGACGCTCGCCTACACGCATTTTCAGGCCGCGCAGCCGACGACCGTCGGCAAGCGCGCCACGCTCTGGACGCAGGATCTGCTGATGGATCTCGAGCAGCTGGAGTTTCAGCTCGGCAATCTCAAGCTCCTCGGCTGCAAGGGCACGACCGGCACGGGCGCGAGCTTCCTCGCCCTGTTTGACGGCGACGAGCAGAAGGTCGTCGCGCTCGAGCAGAAGATCTGCGAAAAGATGGGCTTTCCCGGCGCGTACCCCGTCAGCGGCCAGACCTATTCGCGCAAGGTGGACTTTCAGGTGCTGCAGGTGCTGTCCGGCATCGCGCAGAGCGCCTCGAAGTTTTCCAGCGACATCCGCCTGCTGTCCCACCTCAAAGAGGTGGACGAGCCGTTCGAGAGCGGCCAGATCGGCTCCTCGGCCATGGCCTATAAGCGCAACCCCATGCGCAGCGAGCGCATCGCCTCCCTGTCGCGCTACGTCATCTGCGACCTGCAGAATGCCGCCGTCACGGCCAGCGCCCAGTGGTTTGAGCGCACGCTCGACGACTCGGCCAACCGCCGCATCAGCATCCCGGAAGCATTCCTCGCCACCGACGGCATCCTCACGCTGTACCTCAACGTCATCCGCGGCCTGACCGTGTACCCGAAAATGGCCGAAAAGCATCTGGCCGACGAGCTGCCGTTTCTCGCTACGGAGAACATCCTCATGTACTGCGTCAAGGAAAAGGGCGGCGACCGGCAGGCCCTGCACGAGGCCATCCGGCAGCACAGCGTCGCCGCCGGCAAAGAGATCAAACTCAACGGCGGCCGCAACGACCTGCTCGAGCGCATACTCGCAGACCCGATCTTTGGGCTCACGCGCGCCGAGCTCAACAAACTTGTTGACCCCCATGCCTTCACCGGCATGGCCGTACACCAGACCGAGACGTTCCTGCGCGAGCAGGTCGCGCCGGTCCTGAACAAATATACAGCACTGCTCGGATGCGACGCATCCGTAAACGTGTAAAAGAAACAGGAGGTTTCTCAACAATGCTGACATCCATCGTAGGCATCAACTGGGGCGATGAGGGCAAGGGCCGCATGGTCGACCTGCTCAGCCAGAAGTATGACGTCGTCGTACGCTATCAGGGCGGCAACAACGCCGGCCACACTGTCATCAACGACAAGGGCAAGTTCGTGCTCAATCTCATGCCGTCCGGCATCCTGCGCGACGAGACCGTGAACGTGCTCGGCCCCGGCATGGTCATTGATACGGAGCACATGTTCCACGAGGTCGCGCGCCTGAGAGAGGGCGGCATCACCATCACACCGGAGCACCTGAAGATCAGCGACAAGGCCGTCATCTGCATGCCGTACCACAAGCTGCTTGACTGCCTGGAAGAGGACCGTCTGGCGGACAAGAAGTTCGGCTCCACCCGCCGCGGCATCTCCCCCGCCTACTCGGACAAATACATGAAAAAGGCGCTGCGCATGGGCGAGCTGGCCGACCGCGACGCGCTCAAGGCCCGCCTGGCCGACATTCTCGAGTGGAAGAATCTCTTCATCGTCAACGGCTATCACCATGACCCCATCGATCTCGACGAGATGATGGACTGGCTCGACACCTATGCCATGCCGTTCAAGGACTACGTCTGCGACACGACGGATTATCTCACCGATGCCATTGAGGACAACAAGTCCCTGCTCTTTGAGGCCCAGCTCGGCGCGCTGCGTGACATTGACTACGGCATCTATCCGTACACCTCCGGCTCTTCTACGATCGCGGCCTACGCGCCCATCGGCGCGGGCATCCCGGAGGCCCGGCTCGACACGATCATCGGCATTATGAAGGCCTATTCCACCTGCGTGGGCGAGGGCCCGTTCACCTGCGAGATGTTCGGCGACGAGGCCGCTGCGCTGCGCGACGCCGGCGGCGAATACGGCGCTGCGACCGGCCGTCCGCGCCGCGTGGGCGGGTTCGACGTGGTCGCCTCCCGCTACGGCGTGAAGATGCAGGGCTGCACGAGCATCGCGCTGACAAAGCTCGACGTGCTGTCCTATCTGGACAAGATCCCCGTGTGCGTCGCCTACGACATCGACGGTGAGCGCGTGGACCGCTTCCCCATCGGCGTGAAGCTGGCCAAGGCAAAGCCCATTTATGAGTATCTGCCCGGCTTCCACTGCGACATCTCCGGCTGCCGCACGATCAGCGACCTGCCGAAGGAGGCGCTCGACTACGTGCACTATCTGGAGGCTGCCGTCGGCTGCCGCATCAAGTACGTCTCCGTCGGCCCGGACCGCGATGCGTACATCAAAATGTTCTAAACCGCGCAAAGCACAGCGGCCCTTCGCAAATGCGAAGGGCCGCTCATTTTTATTCAATATTCGCTTCAGCCGATGCCGCCGAGCGCCGCGCCGGCGACGAGCGCCACGAGCACGCTCGCGCAGTAGACATACTTGCACAGCGGATAGTACCAGCCGCCGATGGGCTTGCGCGCGCTGAGGTTGACGCTCTCGAGCACGAGTTTCTTGCCGCCGATCCAGAAGAACATGACCGCCGCAAGCAGTGCGCCCAGCGGGCAGATGTAAATGGACACGACGTCCATCCACTGCGACACGATGGCCTGAATGCACAGCGCAACGGCGAGGCCAATCACATGGATCACCGCCGTGGCCGGCACGCGCTTGAGGCCGAACCGCTCCTGCAGGGACGCGACCGGCGCCTCGTAGAGATTGATGATCGACGTGACGCCCGCGAAGGCCACGCAGACGAAAAACACCATCGCCACGATGCGTCCGCCCGCCATGCCGTTCATGACGTGGACGAGGTAAATAAACATCAGGCCCGGGCCGCCGGCGTCGAGCTGCGCGCCGCCCGCCGCCATGGCGGGAATGATGACGAACGCCGCCAGCAGCGCCGCGATCGTATCAAAGAGCGCCACGTTGCGCGCCGAGCTCGGGATGCACTCGCTCTTGCTGAGGTAAGAGCCATAGATAACGCTGCCGTTGCCCGCAACGGACAGCGAGAAAAACGCCTGACCGAAGGCATAGATCCAGACATAAGGGTCGAGCAGGCCCGCGGGCTTGATCGTGAAGATATACCGATAGCCGTCCGACGCACCGGGCAGCGTAGCCACATAGATACCGAGGCCCACAAACAGCAAAAACAGGATCGGCATCATGATCTTATTTGCCTTTTCAATGCCGCCGGCGATGCCGAAGGACATGATGACAAAGCTCACCGCGACTGCGACGACGACCCAGACATTCGCGCCCCACGCGCTGGCCGTGGCATTGAAGGTGGCGACGATCCCATCCATGTCCTGCCCCATGGCGGACAGGCCGCCGTCAAACGCCAGGAACGTATACTTAAAGATCCAGCCCATGACGCAGGTGTAGCCGATGGCCAGCGCCAGAGAGCCGAGCACCGGGATATAGCCGACCAGTTCGCCGGGCCGGCGCTTACCCCAGCGCGCCTCGGTGCACATGCCGAAAGCGTCGACCGGCCCCGCACCGGCTGCGCGGCCGAGCGCAAACTCCCCGATGACGCCGGTGGAGCCAATGAGAATGACAAACAGGAAATACGGCAGCAGGAAAGTCATGCCGCCCCATTTGGACACCAGCGTCGGAAAGCGCCAGATGTTGCCCATGCCGACGGCCGAGCCGATGCAGGCGATGATGAAGCCGCCGCGGCTGCGAAAGCCGTCGCGTTTGCTGACGTTGGCGTCGTTACTCATAACATTGTTTCCTTTCACGCACTCAGGCACAAATTGGTTTGATTATACCGCAAAACCCGCCCCGCCGCAACCGTTGTTTGCGGAATCTGCCGGATAACACTATGCAGAGGCGTCTTACTCCCCCGGCAGGCCCAGCACAAGCGCTTTCTCGCGGCGGCTGTCCGCGCCCGCATGCTACACACGCCCCCCCTCCTCTCTGCGACACATTTTTGCAATATTTTTGCAATCGTATACCACAGCATTTGCGCATTTTCTACCGCCGCGCACCGGAACAAGCGCCCGGAATGCGATTTCCCGTTCCCAACACGCGGGTTTTGTGCTATACTGGCGGCACACGACCGCCGCACGGTATGCTCGTGCGGCAGAGGAATGATGAGGAGAATACTTTATGAAGGCCACCAAACACCGCTTCTGGCTCTGCGCGTTGCTCGTCTGCATGGTGCTTTCCGTCTTTGCCGGGATCACCGCGCCGCCGGCCATGGCAGCGAACATCTCCAGTACCGACTGGATGGAAACCGTGCCGGACGAGACAAAGCTCAGCAATATGTCGATCCCTGGTACGCACGACAGCTGCACGCAGTATGTGGATATGCGCTACATTTTTCAATGTCAGGACGCGAGCGTTGCCACGCAGCTGATCTACGGCTACCGCTATCTGGATATGCGTCTGGTGCTCGAACAGAAGCACGACCAGCAGACGCTGGTGCTCAAGCACAGCATCGCGCGCTGCAAGACCTCCAACTCCCCGTTTGCCGGAACGCTCACACTCGATGACGTGCTGCGCGACGTTTCCGCGTTTCTGGACGCCCACCCCACCGAGACGGTCATCCTGTGCATGAAGGCGGAAAACAGCAAGGACGATGTCGCGGAGATTCAGAAGGTCCTGTATGAGACGATCGACAAGGATCCGGAGCGCTGGTATCTGAAAAACGAGATCCCGACGCTGGGCGAAGTGCGCGGGAAGATCGTCCTCGCCACGCGGTTTGACGACAAGCTTCCGGTCGGCTTCGAGCGCTGCGGCCTGTACTTTGGCTGGGCGGATCAGGGCGACCGCACCGTTTTGTCTGACCCCACCGCGAACTCCGTGATCAACGGCCGCGAGACGCTGTGCGTGCAGGATCGCTACAACTATGACACCGATGACAAAATCGACGCCATCCACACCTGTCTGGACAACAGTCAGGCGGCGGAGGACACGTTTTTCCTGAACTTCACGTCCACGAGCGGCAGTGGAAAAGTGGGCCACCCGAAGGAATACGCCAAGCGCATCAACCTCGATCTCTATGACTACGACTGGCAGGCCGGAACGGCCTACGGCGTTGTCATCGTTGACTTCGCACCGAAAAAGATCGCCGAGAAGATCTATCAGACAAATTTCCAGCCCGCGCAGTAACGCGCGCAGCCCCGAAATCGAAAAAGCCCTTTGCGTGCGCATGATCTGCACGCAAAGGGCTTTTGCATATGGATTTTAGTACAGCTTTGCGCCGGCCGGGATGTGCGGATCGACCATGAGCAGGTGCAGCCTTTCTTCCCCGTTTTCGTGGTGCACGGCGGAGATGAGCATACCGCAGGAGTCGATGCCCATCATGGGCCGCGGCGGGAGGTTCGTGATGGCGATGCAGGTCTTGCCCACGAGCGCTTCCGGCTCGTAATAGGCATGGATGCCGGAGAGAATCACGCGATCCGTACCCGTGCCGTCATCGAGCGTGAACTTGAGCAGCTTCTTCGACTTCTTCACGGCCTCGCACGCCTTGACCTTCACGGCACGGAAATCGGACTTGCTAAACGTGTCAAAGTCCACGAAATCCGCAAACAGCGGCTCGATCTGCACGTTGGAGAAGTCGATCTTCTCCTCCGCTGCTGGCGCTGCGGGCACGTTCTCGGCGGGCTTGGCCTCGGCCGTTTCCGGCTTCTTGTCCGCGTCCAGCGGCTTCATGGTCGGGAGTACACTTCCGGTATCTCCATCCGGTTTCATCACGCCTTGTAGAGCTTGAAAAGTGGCATTCTCACATGGTTTTTCTAACTTTTTTGATTCCATAGTATGTCCTCCTGTGCCGTCTGGTTTGACGCAAAAGTTGTAGAAAAGTTGTAAAAAGTTGTAGGCCCATTTTTCGCCTTTTTGGCAGACATTTTTTCAAGTAATTTCAGATGATATATTTTGTCAAAAAATGGAATGATGCATTTTAGAGCAATGAAGCACATCCCGAATGCCATGTCTCTTGGATACAACTAAGGCTATAAAGAGTAATTATTCAATCTCAACTAGCAGAAACGCCAACCGATTCTTTTAAGCCAATATAATTTAATAATACCATATGTCACAAAATCATTCAAGTCAACATTTTTTTGTTACCTGATTCAATTTTATACTTTATATATGTAAGAGGAGAATCCTATGCCAACATATCAATTACAAATCAAACAGGTCGTGGATTACCCACGATGCCGGATTTATCGGCAATTCGTCCATCGGCTGATGGCAGACCGGAGCATTCGCACAAGCGGAGGCTCTGGTCTTTTTTATTTTACCGTACTTTGCAGCTACGCAAACTTCCGCACTTCATACCGCCGCATTGATGGTATTAGCTATACCATCTACCCGGGCGAATGGGTCTGCACACTCAAGGAAGTGTCCCAATGGTTTCGCACCCGGTTTCAATGCCAGGCGTTGACAGTGCTGGAACAACTGCAGAAGCAGCACTTTATCACTTTTCAGACACTGGATCGCGGCAATGTGATCCGCTATAAAATTTGCGACTGGGCGCGGCATAACACGGTGCTTGAATATAATGCTCCCTGCCAAAAGGATACCGGCTTTTTCTTTCTGCCCGTTTCCGTTGTCACAGATCTCATCAGCACAAGCCGATGCTCCGAAATGGATATTATTCTGGACCTCTGGGTTTCAGCCGTCTACAACGATAATCAGGTACAGGGGTCAGACCTGGGGCCAGTAGTCTATTTCCGCAACGGCACCGGCAATCCTCTTGTTGCCTACACTGAACTGGCTGTCCGCTGGGGGTTGTCCCGGGCGACAGTCGGCCGCGTCCTCAAAAAGCTGGCCGCGCTGGACTATATCTCCCTTATGTCCTTCCCGGGCCGACACGGCAGCGTGGTCTATTTGAAAAATTACCTATCCACCATGTTTGAAGTATCAGATGTCATGGTGGACAAAGAGGAGGTCGCTATGACGCTCAACATCCGTTTGGAACTCCCCGATGAATCAGGCTCCAGCCAAAACACACCAAGTATAGAGCATGAGGTTATCGTTTCAAACGAACTCAATAGCGTTTCAAAATCGCACATTGAAATTATCATCCAAAAGATGGCTCAAATCCTGATGGCACAAGGTATTTCGTGCTTTGGTTGTCCCCTCTCCCGCTATAAGTTATATCCCTTATCGGGCGACTGCCGGGAAGATTTACTACCCCGCGCACGGGACCTGTCAACGCTCTGTTTTGGCCTGTCTATTCTGTGCGGGAACAGGCAGGTCACCGCTTTTGAACTTACACTCTCTCCCATCGCGGAGAATTGAATAAGGAGGTCTTACCATGAAGAAATTTGTTGAAAAAGATGTCGCAGAAAACCCGCTGTACCATGATACCTGGAAACTGTTGAAAAAATACCGCGATGTGGTGTGGAGCCTGGAAATTTCTGTCCAGCATGTGCGCTCCAAGTTTGAGATCGAATACGGCACATCCATCGAGGAATTTCTGGATTCCATCTATCTGGCCGGCGCCGATCTGAATGGGAGCGATATTGAACACCATGCCAAGTGCATTGAGCGCAGCCACAAGATGCTGAAACTTTTGGATTCGGCAGTCGAATTGCTTCGTACCCGCCATAAGAACGGCGAGGCCTATTATTGGCTGCTTTACTACTCCTTCCTCTCCCCGCAGCAACTCAAAAATGTGGAGGAGATCATCGAGAACCTGCGCCCGCATATCCGGGACATCTCATTCCGTACTTACTACCGCAGGCGCAGGGAAGCCATTGACGCACTCAGTTCCGTACTATGGGGGTACACCTCCAAAGACAGTTTGGATATGCTGGAACAGTTCTTTCCAGCGCCAAAACCAGATGAAAAGGCCAAGGGCAAATAATTGGCAGAATACGGGAATGAAATTGGCGCATTCCTGCCCTTGAGCCGTAAATCCTGGTGTGCTAAACTGAATATGCTCAAACTTGCACCCAAAACTGAATGCAGGCAGTGAACGGCACCTTTTTCAAGGTGCTTTTTTGCTGCCCTAATGACCGACTGATTGGGGAGGGAGCCCGCATCTATTACAAGAGCTGCGGGCTCCTCTTTTGTTTGAGTCCCGCATATTACATTTGGATTGGAGGTCCGAAAATTGAAAAAACGCAAGATTCCTCACCAAAAGCGAAACGGCGATACCAGCCCTCCGTGCCGTTTTTCCATTGGCAGAATCGCTTATATGGCGTTTCTGTGTCCCACCGTCTCATTGATGTTCAGCCAGCCGGCCTTTGCCGCAACCGATGTTTGGACAAAAGCCACAGAAATCATGCAGGATGTCTACACGCAGATCCTCGCTATCTCCACGATTGCGGCCATTGTGACCGCTTCGGTAGCATTGCTGCTCATGAATTTCTCCCGTTCTGGTAAAACGGTGGATGAAAGCAGAGCTTGGCTCAAACGAATTGTTATCACCTGGGCCATCTTAAACAGTCTGGGCTTTATCATGTCCTATATCGTCCCCTTCTTTGAGGGTGGTCAGTGGGCAGGTTAATCGGCATCACATTGATACCCGACGAAAGGAGGCATGACCTATGGGTATTCTGGACGGCATTGTTGAATGGATTGCAGAGCAGGTCATGGCGGGCCTTGACTTGATAACCACCTCGGTTTTGGGGGCACTGGGCTGCGATATGGCGGTATTTCTGCGCTACTTTCCCGCAGCCGAAACGATGTACAGCGTTTTTGTGGCACTGGGCATCGGTATCATTCTCCTCAACTGGGTGTGGCAGCTGTTCAAGAACTTTGGCCTGGGAGCCGGTATTGAAGCGGAAGACCCGCTCAAATTGAGCATCCGGTCCGTCATTTTTATTCTTTTAGCGTTCTTCTCCAATGAGATTGTCAGCATGATCCTGACCATCGGCGGCACACCGTATAACTGGATTATGGATTCGGAGCTGCCGGCACTCAGTTTTGCAGATTTCAATTCTGTCATGCTGGTCATCATCGGGGTGTGCGCCAATGGGGCTGTGGCCCTTATCACTCTGATTTTAGTCATCATTCTGGCGTGGAACTACCTGAAGTTGCTGCTGGAAGCGGCAGAGCGATATGTATTGCTCGGCGTGCTGGTCTATACGGCTCCAGTAGCCTTTTCCATGGGGGCAAGCCAGACAACATCAAACATCTGGAAATCCTGGTGCCGGATGCTGGGCGGTCAGATTTTTCTTCTGCTGATGAACGCCTGGTGCCTGCGCCTGTTCACGAGCATGGTTGGTTCGTTTATCTCCAACCCGCTCTCTTTGTAAGGAGGGCCATTTTGAAAAGACTCAAGAAAATCTTGTTCCTTGCGCTGATGGTCGCAGCTCTCTCCTGTCTGTTCTGCCAGCCTGCTTTCGCTATTTCGGAGGAAGAAGTCCAGGCACAAGTGGACGCCGTAGGCAAAGAAGCCGTTTCGGGGAATGTGCTGATCTGGTTTATGTGCGCAATCGGATTTCTTAAAGTATCACAGAAGGTTGATTCTTTTATGGCGAGTCTGGGCGTCAATGTCGGCCATACCGGCGGCAGTATGCTGGCGGAGGCTATGATTGCGGCCAGGGGATTCAGCGGATTTAAGAGCTTTGCCAGCAATCACTTTGCGGGAGGCCGCAGCAGTCATTCCTCCCATGTCCGTGCAAACGGTGGCGGAAAAGGCGGTGCTGGATTCGGCGCTGGTTTTGCCAGCGGTGGTTTAGCCGGCGTGATTAAAAGGAATGTTACCAACAATGCGGTCAAAACGGCCACAACGCCCCCGGATGCCAAGCCTTCCGGATTAAGTGGGCTGGTCGGCGGCGCTGCAGGCGGCATCGGTGGACATATCTACGCCTCCTCCGTAAGCAAAGGAGGCAATTTTGCCAACAATGTCATAGGATCGGTTGCTACCGGGAGTATCACCCAGATGGGAACTATGACCGGGGATAAAGCTGTAGAAGCTCTGCATTCCTACATGGGTCATGCGGCATTGGAGCCCGGGGCCGAGAATATTCCCACTTATCAGAATGTGGAGATCGGCGGTGGCCGCATTACCGGCACAGAAGTCACTCCGGAGCATCCAGAAGGCATCGCTTTTGGTATGTATCATGCAGACCAGTATGTGGCGCCGGAAGGCCAGTACACAACCGTTCACGCCGTAGATGGTACCGCCTGGTATAAGCAGTATGCTGCGGATGCGGTTGAAAAATCTCCCTATATGGCACCGGACGGCTCGATTGCCTATCACGAATCCATCGTGAAGAAACTGCCGCCTACTCCCAAAAGAAAGGACAAACTCTAATGGCTGAAGAACAAAAAAACAGCTCCGCCGAAACAGTAGATGCTGCGGCCTCTGCCGCACATACGGTCAAAGGCGCTATCAAAGCTGGCAAGGCCATCTCTGGAGCAGCGAAAGGCGCTGCCGCCGGCCCCTATGGGGCTGTGGCTGGGGCCGTCTGGGCCGGCCGAAAGCACATCGGCAAAATCATTGCTATCATTGCGATTCTGCTTTTGCTGCCTGTCCTTTTCCTCTTGATGCTGCCCGGCTTGATTTTTGGCGGGCTGGTCAATGCCTTTTCACCAGCTGATCCTGATACGCCTATCCTCAACAGCGAAACTGCTATCGTGGAAAACGCCAATGACATCACTTTTACCATCAACGCCATCTTGGGTGAGGCCCTGGATGATGTGATCGCCCGCATCGAGGCGGATTTTGCTTCTTCTGGGGCTGACCAGATGGAGATCAAAAATCCCTATTCCTCCGGCCCTGTCTACAACGCCAACCTCATCATCTCGCAGTATTGTGCTGCCCGGGATGAAGATTTTGAGAGCATTTCACTGGATGGCCTGGCCTCTGCCCTGCGAGAGCATAAAGAACATCTTTACTCCTATACCAGCGTACAGGAAAGCCGTGAGGTCACGGCTGAGGACCCGGAAACCGGGGAAGAAATCACAACTACGGAAACTTGGATGGTTTACACCATCCGTTACAATGGTGAGTCATATCTTGCTGATACTGTCTTTGCTCTTACCGATGAACAAAAGGAGCTGGCCGCTGATTATGCCTCCAACCTCAGTTTGTTTCTTGGTGACGGACTTCTGCAAAATCTGGTTGAATGGACCGGCAACAGCATTCCCTCGCTGGGAGATGTGACCTTTACCGACGGCGGGACCCCGGTTGTTTATTACAATCAGTTGGATGAACGCTATGCCAGTCAACCCTATGGTACCGATAACATTGGCGGCTATGGGTGCGGCCCCACCGCCATGGCAATCGTGGTTTCCTCCCTCACGGACGATATGGTGGACCCGGTGGAAATGGCAAAGTGGTCATATGATAATGGCTATTGGTGCAAAAGCAGCGGCTCTTATCACGCATTGATTCCCGCTGCTGCAGAGGAATGGGGGCTTCCGGTGTCCGGCTGCACGACTTCCGAGCCCCAGCGGATTCTGGATGCTCTTGCTGACGGCAAGCTGGTTGTGGCAATTATGTCCGAGGGGCATTTCACTTCATCCGGCCATTTCATCGTTCTTCGCGGCGTGAAGGATGGTCAGATCATGGTGGCAGACCCGGCCAGTTATAAGCGCAGTGAACAACTCTGGGATTTATCCATCATCTTAAACGAAGCAAGCCGCCGTGCGGCAGCAGGCGGTCCTTTCTGGATTATTGGCTGACTGTATCGCACCCCGGCATCAGAAACGAGGTAATACATGAGCAACAAGAATGACCATGATATTTATATCATACCGCCGAACTTTATAGAAACAGGCACTTTTTTTGGCGGTATGTTCCGTGCGCGGAATGTGATTGAAGCCGGCATCCTGGCATTTGCCATCGGGACGCCGGTTTTTTTGTTCCTTCCATTTGGATTGACTGCCCGCATTATTGCTTTATGCCTGACTGCGCTCCCGGTGGCATTGGTTGCCCTCATTGGCATTTCAGGAGAAAGCCTATCGCAGTTTCTGGTCACTTTTCTGAAATACCTGCGGAATCGCCGCGTTGTCGGCGGTGACGGTGAACAGCCCTGTGAAAAAGTCGGCAAGCATCTCAAACAGAAGCCTCCAAAGGAGAGAAAGCCCAAGGCGCCGAAGCACCGGCGGTCTGGTGAAGCAGATTTCCCAGCTGAGTTTGATGAAGTCCGTGGATATGAGATCCGCGAAAAGCTCCGGCCCAAGAAAAACACCAGGAAGGAACGGCCTGTCAAGGCCAATAAGGCGAAAAAGAAAGCAAAGAAGCGGCCTGAAAAAGAGCGAATGCCTAAACGCCCCGCCCATATCAAGGAGGAGAAGCCTCCCTGCGTCAATCCGGTGGCAGACTATCTGCCCATTGAGAAGATCGCCAACGGCATTATCTACACGAAAGACCACCGATTTGTCAAGGTGGTTGAGGTGGTCCCCATCAACTTCATGCTGCGGAGCGCACGGGAACAGAGAAATATTATCTACTCTTTCGTCTCATACCTAAAAATCAGTCCTGTTAAATTGCAGATCAAAGTGCTTACCCGGCGTGCCGACATCAACCGCCACCTGGACACAGTACGCCGTGAAATGGCGCAGGAGGACAATGAACAGTGCCGCTTGATGCAAGAGGACTATTTGGATTTTGTTCAACAGGTCGGCTCCCATGAGGCGGTTACACGACGCTTCTTTTTGATTTTTGAGTATGAGCCTTGGAACAACACACGGCGCTCCGAACAGGAAGATGAGGCAATTCAATCTCTCCAAAGTGCTGTCCACACGGCATCCAATTACCTGCGTCAATGCGGCAACGAGGTCGTTGTCCACGAAAACGAGGACGAATTTACCGTAGATGTTTTCTATAATTTATTGTGCCGAAATGAAAGTGCGGTCAAGTCTCTGTCGGTGCGGGTGCAGGAAGTTGTGACGCAGTATCTCGACAAGGGGCGGGAGGGTGAGATTGACCGCATCCCGGCGGCTGAATTTGCTGCTCCCAAAAGCATCGACTTCACCCATGGACGGTATCTCTGTATAGACGGGCTGTACTATACCTATTTGCTCGTCCCATCAGATGGTTACAAAACCCAGGTGCCCGCGGGCTGGCTGAGTTTGATCGTCAATGCCGGTGATGGTATTGACCTCGATATGTTTCTTTCGCGTCAACCCAAAGAGCGCATTATTCAGCGGGTCGGCCAGCAGCTCCGCATCAACCGGTCAAAAATCAAGGATGCCAGCGATACGAACACGGACTTCGATGATATAGACGGCGCTATTCGGAGCGGCTATTTTCTTTGCTGTAACGACACCCTTTTTATTAACAGTTGCCACTGATTTCTTTGTGGAGGACCATTTCACTTTCTTTTTTGTGCCTTTTACCTTTAAACGGTATTTCTTGCCCTGGGTCAAGGTAAGCTTTGTTTTGTTCAGTTTGATCTTCGCGGCACTTACAGATGTGGTATCCACTGCCAGACACATTACTACAAGTAAGAATGTAGTAAGCAGTACGCTGGCTTTTTTTAATGACTTTTTACCATTTCTCATAAGCATTTTCTCCTTCCTTATAAACAATACTGTCCTTTTTATTCTTATTATACATAGTTGCTTCTGATTTGCACTAGCACTTCTGACAGTAATCGAAAAGGATTATAAAAATGCTGCTACGCATATATCATTTATTCATCCGCCTGTTCTGCCAATTTATTTCCTCTACAACGTATAACAATCATATCGAATCGCTTTTCCGCTTAACGTATAAGAAGGCTTCCTTCCTGCCAGAAATTCACTTTTCAGCGGTCGTTTTACAATGATCTTATCCGG
>OLQM01003057.1_pt1 | contig 15170 bp, 10 predicted proteins | sample 1673161 | NCBI WGS metagenome assembly OLQM01 (sample SAMEA3136761, study PRJEB25190) | human gut metagenome | reverse complement strand
CATAGTTTTATAAATGCTTACGATTTCTGCTTTTTGATAAAGTTAATGACATTGTTCAAATTTGACATTTTTCTATATATATTTCTCTTATAATTTTTCCTGAAATGTCCTTTTACAAATAACGGATTTGAGGCATTCTCACGCATTGCAATTCGAGTATTTTCATCACTAAAAATATTCCCTCCCTTACTATACGGCCTAAGCATGTGTCTCTGACACCCTTTACAAATTATATCAATCGCCAATATAACTACTATGATTTCTTTTATTAACTCCAACACATCTTTTCACCTAATTCCTTTCAGATGAAGATTCGGGATAACATCATACGATCTTATATACACGCTTTACAATTGATTTATCTTTTCCATAATACAAATGTGAATATATCGTAACTTTTCCATTATATCTCCGTTCTTCTCCTATAATCGGTCCCATATAACCAGAATATCCTTTTGAGACACCTCTTGAAGCCCCATTTCCTCTTACTGTCGAACTAGTCATATTATAAATTCCTCTTTTAGTTTTTCGTTTGAACTGATTTCCTGCAATTTCATTTAACTGCGTTCTTATATTTATGTCCTTTACTTCAGCATTACTACTAACTTTAAATTTCCATTTAGCTTCTATGCCTGCAAAGTCATTTCCTTTGCCACCAAAATATGCAAGAGCTCCACTAACTGTAGCCTGACACGCAATTTCCATACCATCATCTTCGTTCATAATTCCACTTATCACACTTGTTGCTACATTTGTGACAATTTGCCATCCTACCGTTGCAGCACTCGCACCTACTGCCATTACAATACCATCTAACGTAGCCTGTGCAACAGTTTTCATGTTCAACTCTTTTTTTTCAAATACTAACTGATAACCGAGAGAAATTCCAGCACCGACTGCTCCGGCCAATAACACCTGCCATATATTACCCTTACTATCGCTTCTTACAATTGGATTCTGGTTACAATAAATATAAAGATTTCTATTATGAAAAGTTTCTAATGATGCTTCCACTGTTGTTATTGCATCAGACCCAATAAACCTTCTCAACCCCGGGTCATAATACCGGTTCTTGAGATAGTACATTCCTGTTTCATTGTCGTAATAATAACCTCTGTAGCGGAATGGGTTCTGGATGCCTACGGTGTCTTTGAGGCTGCCGGTAATGCTTAACAGTTTTCCCCAACTGTCATAAACATAGTTTACTACAGTTTTTCCAGAATCGTCAACCAGTGCCACAATATCATTCTGAACATTTCTCACGTAGTAATAGTATTTTCCAGCAATAATTATTGCCACAAGATTTGCACCTGAATCATAAACATACCATGTAGTCCCTCCATTACAGGTTTCAGATGCAAGCAGATCTCCTGCCATATGATAATTTGTGATAACGCCATCCACCACTTTCTTCACTCTGGAACCGGTATGATCATAAAAATACTGAGCTTTTCTACCATTATCTACACAGGCAAGTTTACGTCCCATCGTCCATGTGTAAACAGTATCTCCCCTGGTAAGCATATTGCCGACTGCATCATAAGTCATGGCAGTACCATCCCAATTCAGGAGCTGGTCTTTCCATGTGCTACTGTATGTACCAGTTTCCTCGTGAACCGGAGTTTCCGGTAAGGTTCCCTCAGTGTACGCATATTCTTTTACAGACTTCAGATTGCCACCCTGATCGTATGCATAGACAATTGTTTTGTCCTGGCTCTGACTGTTTTCACGAATCAGCTGATTACGTTCATCATACTGGAAGGTGTCTTTTAAAATTTTCTCTGTCGAACCCTTATGTGGTACTCTTTGAATTTCCGTAATATTTCCGTTTCGATCATATTTATAACTGTAGCTGCATTCCTGTACATCCATTTCAGACGGTAATGCGTATTCTTTATTTTTCTCTGCATCTGGATATTTATATGTCATAGACATACTTGTATCACCGTTCTCCGCAGAAAAACTTTGTTTGGTTACTCTTCCAAGATTGTCATAATCTGTAGATCTGGTAAATTTACCTGCCACACGAACTTCTTTTTCTCGTCCATCCTTATCATAGGTATATCCTGTTGTCAGTTTTGCTCTGCCATCTGTATGGAACATTCTGATCATCTGATTATTTGCATCATAAGTATATTCATAGCATACGCCGCTTTCGTCACGTACACGCATCAGTCGGTCAAGGAAATCATAATCCAGTTCATAAGTTTTGCCAGATAAATGATTTGTCACCTTGCAAAGGTTTCCCTCTTTATTATAAATATAACTGTTCAGTCGCTGTTCTGATGATCCTGCTGGCTTCAGATAGCTTATAGAAAAACGATCCTGTGTGTCGTAAGTGTAGCGAATTTCATCGCCATTTGCATAAATTGTTTTCAGCAGCTTTCCATTCTGTGCTTCGTACTCATAAGAAATCACCTGATTACCTGCAATTGATGCAGCAGTAGTATTTCCAAACACATCATAGGTAAATCCATAATTGAATCCATTATGCTCAATCCCCGCAAGCCTGTCTTTTGTGTAGGTGTAGATGTTTTTTACCACCTGTTTTTTTCCATCAACCGTTACATTCTGAGAAACAGATATAAGACGTTCTGCCTTATCATAACCATAGGAAAGCTTGTTTCCTTCCCCATCCGTCAGTGAGCGGAGCAGATCTCTGGATGTATCCCATTCATACTGTACTTTATTTCCTTCTGCATCGGTCACAGCTGATACATGGTTCTTGTCAGCAGTAAAAGTACGTTCCACCCAGATGCCTTTCTCCGTTTGATCCGGCTTCACAACTCCGCTGCGTGTAATATTTCCTTTATCATCGTAGACAAGGCGGTTCAGAATTCCCATAGAAGATTTTCCACTGGTCACGTTATGTTTTTTGTCATATGTGTAAGTGTATTTGCTTCCCTTCGGATCTGTAATACCCGTCAGATCACTTCCGGCATTGTACTCAAATTTTGTTGTATTCTTCTGAGAATCTACCGCTGAAACCAGGTTGTTCTTATCATCGTATGTATAGGTCTGTCCAAACTCTTCACGGTAAAGAGACAGACCGTCAAAATACGCTGTATTTGCATTTTTACAATAGATATAGGAAATTTTTACTTTGCTGTAGTCTTTCTTAGCGACATAAATATCACTCAGAAACTGCCAGTCCAGAATATCCGGGCTGAAATTGGTGTAGTGCACATCAGTTGTGTCATCTGCTGCCACAAAAACAACTTCGACACCAAATCGGCGATTCTTATCATTGTCTGTTTCCGGAAGACAGGTTCCCCTTCCCCATGCGTTTACCATGAAGGTATCGCCTTTCTTTCCTGTAAGATCCAGAACCTTTGTCAGTCGTTTGGATACTTTCGGCTCACCCATAAAGCGGAAAATATGTTTTTCCAGTCCTCCGACACCTTCTGTGACTGTTTCTGATGCCAGACGGTATACTGCCGGTTCCTGCTTTAATGTGCAATATCTGGATGGGACAAAGCAGAATCTTCCACCCCACTGAATTGCATACCATTTTGTACCTGATTTCGTCAGGACTCCTCGCAAAAGGATATTTTTCCCTTTTTCCAGAGTAGTAAGCACCTTACCGGAAAGTGAAGGAGAATCATACAGCTTATCCTCCTGTGACATTGTTCCTGATGGATAATTTCTGCATAAACGAATCACAGATTTTTCCTTCATGTATCCGGTATAGCGTTTTTTATCAATCTGCATTCCCAGATAGAGCCAGTTTTTTCCATCCGCATCTGTTTTTACAGAACGCACCGCCGCACATGTTCCTCTTGGAATTGCTTCTTCTACAATGCTTCCGCTGTCCGATGCTGAAGATCGTAAAACCGCACCGGAAACTCCAACCACTGCCGAATGGTCTCCTGTATTGCCTCCCAGATACGCAGTTGCATGACCACCATGAAGATATCCCCGCTTTCCTGCCACAGTACGTACCTTGTACCAGTAGATATCTTCATTTTTCTCATAACAGAGTGCATACAGATGTGTACCTTTTGTCACTTCCACAACCTTTGTGCCGTTTAAGGATGGAGTTGCATAGACTGTACTCTTTGCAGCAGACACGACGATTGCACTCTGCACCGGAATAATATTAGAGGTTCCAACAGAAGTCAGTCCATCCTCAAAACTTCCTGTTTTTGTAAAACCAGATGTGGTTCCAAGATGGAAGTCTCCATTATCCACCAGATTGCAGCGGCTGACTGTACTTCCTGTTTCCAGCTGTGCCATATCACCATATACTGTGCAGATCGTATGCATTGCTACCAGATAAACTCTTACGGAAGTTTTTACAATATCTGCCGGAAGTGTAAATGTTTTGTGCAGATGGATAAAATCTGTTGTTGTCGATTTCAGCTGTTCACTGTCTTCGTAATGCCATACATTATCCTTATCCTGATATCTTGCTCTCAGGAACACTGCACCATCTGATGCTCGATCCATTTTTGTAACTTTTACAAACATGGAAGCTGTGTATGTCTGCCCTTTCAGGAGTGACACATCCTGATACCAGCATACGGATCCTGTCTTTGCTGTGCTCTCCAGTTTTAATGAGCGATTGCCAACTTTACATAACGCGGTATTCGTATTGATTTCAGTCTTTCCACTGCCATCTGAACTGATTTCTGTTTTCCAGCCACACGTTGCAGCCTGAATGATCGGATCTTTCAGAAGCTGAACAACATTTGTCTGTAACTTTGTTGCATTCTCCAGGCAATTCACATGATTTCCACTGCGGTTATATTTTCCACTGGCTGCATGTCCGAATCCATCATGAATGTGAATCAGGTTTCCGCTGTTGTTAAAACGGTATATTTCGCTTCGTTTTTTATTGTCTGTAAACTTCGTGCTGTTGTATCCATAAGTGAGAGACAGACTGTTTCCTTTCTGCGTTCCGGCATATTCTGTAATACTCTTTACACGATAAGGTTTTGTTCCATAATAACCGTATTTTACAGAATATCCGTCAATATTATGAACTTCTGTCAGCATATGATTTCCATTGTAGACGTATTTTACTTTTTCGCCGTCAATATCTGTAATGCCTGTAAGATTGCCGCTGCCGTAAGTAAATGTCTTTTTATTTCCGGAAGGACCTGTAATCTGTGTCAGTGTAGTACGTTTTCCATTATTGTCTAACAGGTAATCAAGCGTTGTTTTTCTTCCTGATCCATCTGTAATGGAAATGATTCTCTGCTCTGCCCAGGATATGGATAAACAATTTCCATTTTTATCCTGAACTTTTACCAGCCATCCATTACGGAACCGGAGCTGATTATCTTCTTTGTCATGAATTACAAGCTGCTCTGTTCCATCCGTGTGAATTGTGAGAGTCTGCTCCAGACCAGATTCGTCTTTCCATTTCTTCTCAGTAGAATCATAATAAAAATAATGAATCGTACCATCTCCGTCTGTATGTTTGTAATAATCAGTGCCTCCAATCTTTGTTTTTACCAGTGTCTGATGATAGTTCAGTGCAAATCCATATCCATATCCCAGATCTGTGGCACAGTTGTTACTGTTATACACATGCGAAAGTGCCATAGGCTCAAGGCTGCCTTCTGTGTTCATCGTGTCATGAATCATGATCAGATTTCCATTATAATCATTCACATGAACTGTCCCGGCTCTTCCCGCATCCTGACTGTGATAAGTCCAGTAATCTTCCAGACCAGAATAGTTCACATAAGAAATATCAATTCTCGGTCTCATATCCTGGTATCCATTGTCACAATCGGATGAAAGAAATTCTGTATATCCAGATAATTCATAATCGTCTTTCAGCATCAGACCATAGTTTCCACCATTCTGATACCAGTCTTTCACCATACGGGTGATATCCATGGTGATATATTTCTGTTTATCGCCTTTATAACAGCACAGATCTTCTATTGTTTCAGAGTACAGCGGCTTATTATACCAGTTAATAGAATTCGAGTTCCATGCATGAAGAACTTTATGTACTTCTACAGTACGTTCTTTGTTGTCCTCTGCCAGAGATACAAGCACCAGTCTGGCACTCACTACCATATCACCGGTTTTCATTTCAGGAAGCTCAAAACGTATAAAGCTTCTCTGTACTTCATCTCCTCCCATCGTTTTCAGAATAATACTTTTCTGAAAATTATCCTCTTCATACAGAGAATCCACATGGGCATCATAGATTTCGGAAGCTTTCTTTGATGTAGTTGTTACCGGGTCGATCACAACTGGGTAGATACGTTCCTGTGCTTTCAGCCACATCTGATCCGGGAGAAATGTAATGCGGCAAATATTCTCTTCCAGATTTTCTGATTTAAGAAGAATCGCTTCTGTTTTTTCAGCTTTAACAGAAGCCGCTGCACCTTCCATTCCCCATCGTAGAGCACAGGTGTCCATTGTAAGTGATGCCGTTGCTGCCGGTTCTGCACTGTCCATCAGCTGAATCGCCAGCTTGCCTTTATTATTGCAGAATTTTCTGTTTCCCGTTCCGCCAATACTTCTTCCAAATGCAACTTCCTCTAATGTGTCATCCATTTCTTTCCAGCTTCCATCCTCATCTTCATAATGGACTGGTTCCATATAGATTTCTACTGTTCGGGAGTGATCCTGATTTTCGAACACCTTACGGTTTGCTGTACGTTTCTCTTTTAATTCTGAGCGTGTAATTTTTTCTTTTGTCATTTGTATGTTCTCCTTTTATATGATTTTATTTTAGATAATGTAAATTTTCCGGAATTAATTTACATTTAAAATCATATATCAAGAACATGTGTTTGTATATATCAAAACAGATTGCTTTGTTACCAGTTATGATATGTTTTTATATTCCAGGATTCCATTTTTAATTTTGCAGTACGCGGTTTAAAATATCTGCGAATGGCTCCATAGCGTTTTTTACTTCCTGGACGGTGTTGGTCTGGGCTCCGGCTTCGACGAGGACGGATCTTGGGCGCAGGTGGAGGTTGTAACGGTATCCGGCGAGGTAGATACCTCTGTAAAAATCTGGATAATACTGTGCCGCCTGGTATTCCATCTGGAATGAAAACGCCAGGTTGTCCTGAATATATGGATTTGGCAGATAATCAAGGTTTCCTCTCGCGGTCGTATAACTCAAGCCATTGTAAAACATGATCTGCGCAGTCGGTTTTCCGTTGATCTCAGTCACAAGATGCCGGTTCTCTGGCACGCCGTCACGGTGGAGGTCGATCACAACTTCTATCGAAGGATTTTCTTCCAGAATCATTTCCAGATACGTTCCTGCATAGTCGTAGGCAGCACTGCGGTCCAGCTCACCGCTTTCCATATCGAAAGCTTCTGTCACGTGAATCACCTGATATCCGTAGTTTTTGGTCAATAGTTCTGTCAGGTAATTTCCTACGCCGATGATCGTATCCTCGACTTCACCCTCCTTTGAATCCACAAAAGCTTCCTGTGAATGTGTATGGTAGAGCAAAATCTGCGGTTTCGCGGCATCTTTCTGTATGGTCAGGTCTTCTCCGAGAAGTTCTGCCGCGTTTAACTGATCTGCATTTGTGGTGGTCTGCGAATCCACGATGAAAAACTGATTCATGAGGTAGTCGTAATCTGCGAGGGTCTGCGGTGAGAGGTCGATGCGCGGTGCAGGCTGTATGCTGTTTGAAGCCAAGATAGTCTGCGTTACTTCCGGTATGACAGTGGCAGGTTTGTCCTGCTGAGATTTATCTGTTTCTTTTTCAGAATCTTTTTCTGTCTGTTTTATATTTTCATCTTCAGAAGGCTCTTTTTGCTGCTGTTTATCCTCTTCTTTTGTCTTTATTTCTGTCTGTGCCTGTCCCGGTTCTGCCTCCGCTGTAACTGTCGACTCTGTTTTCTTCACACCTTCTGTCGTCTCTGTTGGCTCCACATCTTCTGTTTTTCTCTCTACATCTTCAGCTTGTCCCACAGAATTCTCCGCCACGGCTTTCTCCTGCTCGTCCCGCACCTCTTCATTCTCTTTTTCCACCATCGCGCCGAGAGATTCTGTATGGTTTTCCACAATCTTCGCATACGTATCGGGATCTTTCCGCTGGAAATCACGGGCAGCTTTCCGCTCAAGAAATCGAAACAGCGGCAGCTGCCTGTACACATTTTTCTGCAGGATAAAAGAACCCGGCATCACTGCCAGCACAGCAAAAAAAGCCAGGCATATGAGGGTACAGATCGTCTTCCGGGTCCTTGTCACAGAATCACCTCTTTCAAGGTATCCTATGATAAAAATTCTGGAATTATGCCCGTTCCTGTTACTGTTCCTACCATTTACAGAATCCACTTCCACTGCATGCGATCACACTTCAGAAAAAGCGATATTCAGCCCTTCTGAGATCGTAAAGCTCAGATATTTCACCGTCTCGTCCACATCCTTCGGTGTCACAAACATACTGTAAAGATTCGGTGCGATCATCTCCTCCAGAAATTCCTTCTGCTCCGTTTCCTCCAATGCATCCAGAAGGTGCTCCATTGAATCATGCACGATCGTCGCCGCATCCACAACTGTCGGCACGCCGATCCCGATCACTTTCACCTGAAGATTTTCTTCCGTGAGACCATTCCTGTGATTTCCCACACCAGATCCCGGGTGGATTCCCGTATCTGTGATCTGGATCGTCCGGTTCAGTCTTCGCACACTCCGCGCTGCAAGTGCATCGATTGCAACCACCACATCCGGTTTCGTCTCTGAAACAACGCCCTGCACGATCTCTGCCGTCTCCATTCCTGTCTGCGCCATAACACCCGGCACGATTCCGCTGACGCAGTGTATTTTTTCCTGCCCGATCCCGCGAAGCCCGTACTCCCTGATAAGATGCCGTGTCATATGAAGATTCTCAATCACATGCGGTCCCAGTGCATCTGCTGTGATCGCTGCGTTTCCAAGCCCCACCACAAGGATTGATTTTTCCTTTTCCAGATTGATCAGTTCCCTCAGATGCCGTGAGATCTCCTGTGAAATTTCCCTGTGATAATCCTCATCCGCATTTGAAAGATCCGGAGCTTCTATTGTGATATAATTTCCCTGCGGACGCCCCATTGACTTTGCTCCGTTTTCTGTAACGATCTTTACGACCGTTGTCCGGATATCTTTTTCCTCATCATAGTCTTCCTGGATCTCCACACCCCGGATCTCCGTATTTTCCTGTGCAAACCGCTCCGTTGTTTCCAGTGCAAGGTCTGTTCGAATCCTTCTGCTGCCAGCCATATCGTATCCTCCTGATGCTGTGATTTGTTATGTTTCCCGTACCTGTTCAGCAGGCATTATCCTGCGTAATTATGATGGCACTGAACCATCACTATTACTTTTTGTAATTCCCGGAATAATTATGTACAAAAATCCAGAGATAAATCGGGGCATACTTTCAAAGTTGCTATATTCTGTCATTTTTTTGACATTTATGGATTTTCCTATTGACAATCCAGGATAAATATAATAATATATATAAGCATGTTTACAGGAACGCCCGTGTCTGTTTCTGTGACAACGACACATTATTATAAATCTGAAATGGAGGTGTACCAATTGGCTAACATCAAATCTGCAAAGAAAAGAATTTTAGTAAACAGAACTAAAGCTGCTAGAAACAAATCTATCCGTTCTGCTGTTAAAACTTCCATCAAGAAAGTAGAAACTGCAGTTCAGAAAAACGATAAAGCTGCTGCACAGGCTGCTCTTACAGAGGCTATCTCTACAATCAGCAAAGCAACATCTAAAGGTGTTTATCACAAAAACAACTGTGCAAGAAAAATTTCCCGTCTGTCTAAAGCTGTCAACAGCATTGGCTAATTCAGGAAATTACAGTTTTTAATTATAAGCTTATAATTAAAAAGACAGTCACAAACCGTCAGTGACTGTCTTTTTTTATTTCCATAATAAAAAAACTGCCGCGCGCACCATGATACCGACTATAGTATCTGCGAATGGCAGTTTATTATTCTCTCTTTATCAGCCTCCAAGCTCCACCATGCGGTGAATGCAGCGGCCGGCTCCTTCTATTACGTTTTCTGGAAGTTCGATCACTTCTCCGCCTGTTCCTTTGAGGCAGTTGTAAATATCCATCAGAGTGGTGATCTTCATGTTCATACAGGTCAGCATGACAGACAGTGGATAAAATTTCTTATCCGGGCATTCGAACTGTAAATGTTCTACGATGCTGTTCTCTGTTCCGATGATGAATTCTTTGTTCGGAGATTTTTTTGCAAAATCCATGATTCCTGTTGTGGAACCAACGTAGTCGGCTTTCTCTACGACTTCTTCACGGCATTCCGGATGTACCAGAAGAAGTGCGTCCGGATGTGCCTGTTTTGCTTTTTCGACATCTTTGGCACTGACTACGATATGTCTTGGACATCCACCTTTGTAGAATGCGAATGTTTTCTCCGGAAGTTTCTCAGCTACGAAGCGTCCGAGGTTCGGGTCCGGGATAAAAAGGATCTTGTCGTTTTCCAGTTTGCTGCAGATCTGGACTGCGGAAGAAGAAGTCACGCACACGTCGCACTCTGTCTTGAGTTCAGAAGTTGTGTTAATGTAGGCAACAACTGCATGATCCGGATACTCTGCCTTGAGTTTGCGAAGGCCTTCCAGGTCAAGCTGCTCTGCCATTGGACATCCTGCAACCGGGTTTGCAAGCCAGACTTTTTTGTCCGGGCTTAATACCTTACAGGTTTCTGCCATAAAACGCACACCGCACATGATCACGCCGCTGCAGTCGCTCTTTGCAGCCTGCACGCTGAGTCCGTAGGAGTCTCCCATATAATCTGCAACTTCCAGGATCTCCTGTCCCTGATAAGCATGTGCAAGGATGCAGACATCCTGCTCTTTTTTCATACGCAGGATCTCCTGCTGAATTTCTTTGATCGTCATAACTTTATCTTTCCTTTCCCTGTAGTCTGTTCCCAGGGCTGAAGCGGTGCAAGGAATCCTGCCTCTCCCAGTTGTTTCTCGATCAGATCAAGTCTCTCCTCACTGGATGCCTCGATCAAATGGTAATGATATCCGGATGTGGCACTTGAAAGTACCGTTGAACGGCTGTTCCTGAGTGCTTCTGCAAATTCATTTACATCCTGTCTGGAACGGATATCCATCTCAGCCGTAACTCGTCCGTAAACACGGTGGCTGATGCTTATATTTTTGACATGACCGCCACAGTCCACGATCAGATTCAGCTCCTCCGCTGCTTTGTCCTGACTGTGGCGTACCTTGAATTCTCTTGTAAAACTACTGTCCTGCTGTATCACATATCCTTTTGTTGTAGAGAGGATTCCTGGCGTAGATGCCCGGATCACTGCCAGATCCTGTACAATGACCTGACGGCTGACCCCAAATCTGCCTGCCAGTTCTCTCGCTGCCACCGGGGCATCCGCATTGTGGAGGATCTTAAGGATTTCTCCACGTCTTTCCGCGGTGTTCATAAGATTCCCTCCTCTCACACTGCATGAAGATTCTTCATGGAAATGTCAAGGATCGGTGCGGAATGTGTCAGTGCACCGCTGGAAACAAAATCAACGCCGATCTCACGGATCTTCTGGATATTTTCTTTTGTGATGTTTCCGGAGCATTCTGTCTGTGCTCTTCCGTCGATCAGTTCAACTGCCTGTTTCATTACTTCCGGTGTCATGTTGTCGAGCATGATGATGTCTGCTCCTGCCTCTACTGCTTCTTTAACCTGATCCAGAGTCTCTACCTCGATCTCGATCTTGCGGACAAACGGTGCGTAAGCTTTTGCCATCTGAACGGCTTTTGTGACACTTCCTGCTGCTCCGATGTGGTTGTCTTTAAGAAGGACTCCATCAGAAAGATTATATCTGTGATTACAGCCGCCTCCGACTCTTACTGCGTATTTCTCAAATACACGGCAGTTTGGTGTGGTCTTACGGGTATCAAGAAGAGTTACATTGCTTCCCTCGAGAAGTTTTGCAACCTGTCTGGTGTAGGTCGCGATACCGCTCATTCTCTGAAGGTAGTTGAGTGCTACTCTCTCTCCGGAAAGGAGAACACGGATGTCACCTGTTACCGTTGCCATCAGATCACCTTTTTTGACTTCATCACCGTCTTTGCAGTGAAAATCGATCTCTGTTTTTTCGTCAAGGATTGTAAATACTCTTGCGTAAATGTCAAGACCTGCTACAACACCATCTTCTTTTGCGATAAGGTCCACGGTTCCCTTAGTTGCAGTCGGCATAACTGCGTTTGTGGAAACGTCCTCGCTTGTGATATCTTCCTGTAATGCCATGCGGATCAGCTGATCTGCCTGCATTTTCATTGTAATTTCGTTCATGCTCTTTTCATCCTTTCGATTTCATTCCATACCATTTTGTGATAGCCGTCGAGGATCGCGTCGCGGTCTTCGTACATGCTGGTATCTATTGTATTGACCGGGCATTTTTCCGGTTTTCCTGCAAATATAATATCATCTGCTGCCCTTCTTGCAAAGACCAGAGATTCCAGAAGGGAGTTACTTGCCAGTCGGTTCTTGCCGTGAACGCCGTTGCAGCTTGTCTCACCGCAGGCATAAAGCCCCTTCATGGAGGTGCGGCTTCCGAGGTCTGCCTGGATTCCTCCCATGAAGTAATGCTGTGCCGGAACTACCGGAATCGGCTCTTTGCGTGGGTCAAAGCCCTCTTCCATGCATCTGTGGAAAATATTCGGGAAGTGTTTCAGGATCGTTTCTTCGCCGAGAGGACGCATGTCTTCCCAGACAAATTCTGTGTCGTCTTTCTCCATCTGTGCGAAGATTGCCTGGCTTAAGAGGTCACGTGGCTGAAGTTCTTCTGTGAATCGCTGTCCGTTCTTATCGTACAGGAGTGCTCCCTCGCCTCTTACAGATTCGGAGATCAGGAAGCGTCTGCCTGGTTTGTGGGAATACAGGGTTGTCGGGTGGATCTGCACGTAATCCAGATGTTCGAGTACTACCTGATGTTTCATTGCGATTCCGAGACCGTCACCGGCGATGTGCGGGAAGTTGGTGGAGTTTTTGTAAAGTCCGCCGAGACCGCCGCAGGCAAGGACTACATATGGAGAGCGGACCGGATATACGTTATTCTTCTCATCCATGATGATAACACCGCCGCAGATGTTGTCCTTTGCGATCAGATCGACCATGGTCATGTATTCGCAGATCTCGATGTTGTCCCTAGTCTGGGCTTCGCTCAAGAGTGTCTGAGTGATCTGTTTGCCTGTGACATCCTCGTAAAAAAGGATTCGTGGCTGTGAGTGTGCGCCTTCTCTGGTGAATGCGAGTTCGCCATTTGCATCACGTTCGAAGGTGACATTGTGGCGGATGAGATCGCGGATGATGCTGTTGGAACTGCGGATCATGAGGTCTACGGCTTTTTTGTTGTTTTCGTAATGGCCTGCACGCATGGTGTCTTCAAAATAGTTGTCATAGTCTTCTTCTCCGCGGAGCATGCAGATTCCGCCCTGTGCAAGAAAGGAATCAGACTGGTCTGCCTGTTGCTTTGTGATCATCAGAACTTTCATCCTGGAAGGCAGATTCAGAGCGCAGTAAAGCCCTGCGGCTCCGGTTCCTACTATTATGGCGTCGTAATATTCTTTCATTTCTTTATCCTCTCGCCGGATAATCCGGACTTTCCTTTTATCATTTCCGCCAGTATACCACCAGACATGATAGGTGTCAAGACACCTGTGTATATTGTCATAGACATCAACAAGACGAATAATATGATTTATCAAAAAAGCTGGTCAGATTTCACTTCTAACCAGCTTCATAAACATATGATTTACTTTTTCTTTACTATACCTCAAACCTCTTCCAACATTTTCTTCAGTTCACAGACTTCATAACCTGTATACTGTGCTATCTTCTCAAATGGCTCTCCTGCATTAAACATCTGACGTACTATTTCTTTTTTTCCAATATCATAGCCGCTTCCATAACCTGTGTCATATCCTGTATTATATCCTGCCTCATACTCTGCCTTCCGGAGTTTCTTTTCTTCCTCTTCTTTGTCATATTCGAATATACTCATCGCGATAACCTCCGATTTATGCTTTCGAAGGAATTCTGCAAGGATTCCATTTTGAATACAATCGTTTACTGCCTGTTCTACGGCAGTGTTCAGTTCAGTGGTCCTTGCGTATTCCCGCACTTTTGTTACGTATTGTGCATATTCTCTCAGTGTATGACACCGTTCCATCAGATCTTTATTATGTCCTTCGTTGATATTCAGCGTCAGTACCTTCAGTTCCAGTTTTGGATCTGTGGTTGGTGTTTCGTAGGCTTCTGACAGAGTATTTTCCCATCTGTCGGCTTTTTTCTCCGTCCCGTTGTAAAACACGATGAAATTCGGTGCCGGGATTTTTTGCTGTGTTGACGAATACAGAGATTTATGATCTCCCAATTTCTGGTACTCACTTGATATGTAAAATAAATCTCTTAACGGCATGTTGGGGTTATAGGTTGACTGGTGCTCATACAAAAATAAATTTGTATCAATAATAAACGCCAGGTCATTCTTCATTCCCATATAAATCGCATTCTCAAGTGTCACAATCTCCAGATCATCTGCATTCTCATACGCTGTTCCATTAATTGCATTATACAGAGATAACAGATTCTTACGATCCGAAAACAGCATCCGGAACACCGTATCTTTGTACTTCCTGTTCGCTGTCAGTGTAATTTCCGTTTTTCTGATCTTCTTTGCAGTTACTTTCCGGTTCTTTCTTTTTGCCATAGGCAGTACCTCCTGTTATACGCAGGAATCCAAGAACGTATCGTGCTATTTTCATCACCACTTCGAACCCCTGCTTTCTGAATTTAATTGGATTTAAAAGCATGGATTTCTGAAATGATTTTAGAAAATAAATAGACGGCAAAAATGCCCTGAACTTTTGAGAAATATGCTTTGTTTTATATTAGCATCCTTTTCGTCTTCAGTGAATCAACAACTCTATCCTCACACGACTGAAGTCGCGTGCTTCCGGACGCTTTAGGCGTCAGACTAAATATCGGCGGATACGCCTGTAACTTAGGTGTGCAGTCATGCACATTTCCCGTGCCGGATACGGCAGGTTCCCACATGACAGGTAGTCCGCTGTATATCTGCCTGCGTTTATGCTACTCTTAAGTTCATTTCTGAACTGAGTTTTCTCAAGTCCGCATAAACACATGAGGTTCTACGCTTTACTGCAGGGACTTTTGCCTCCAGCAAAG
>OLQM01003054.1_pt1 | contig 15179 bp, 10 predicted proteins | sample 1673161 | NCBI WGS metagenome assembly OLQM01 (sample SAMEA3136761, study PRJEB25190) | human gut metagenome | reverse complement strand
ATATTGTCTAAAGAAAAATAATTTATAGATACATATGAAATTTTTAGTTATTGGAGGAATTGATTTGAGCCAGAACAAAGAAACAGAGATCCAGCTTCAGTACATTGAAAAATGTAAAGAGCTTCTTGCCAAAAGCAGTACGAAACATCCCACCTTCCACATCCAGAACGAAGGATGCCAGATGAACTCCATCCAGACAGAGTCTATTGCGGCCATCATGGAAAAAATGGGATATGAAATGGTAGATACCGAGGATGCTGATGCAGTTGTATTTAACACCTGCACAGTCCGGGAAAATGCCAATCAGAAGATCTATGGACATCTTGGACATTTAAAGAGCATCAAACGGGAGCACCCGGATATGAAGATCGTACTGTTCGGATGTATGATGCAGGAGCATCACGTAGTGGAAAAGATCCGCAAGGATTATAAATATGTAAATCTTGTATTCGGAACCCATAATATCCACAAATTCCCGGAGCTTTTTTACCGGACGCTGCAGACCGACGACCAGATCATTGATATCTGGAAGGAATCCGATGAGATCGTAGAGGGCATGCCAACTTCCCGCAAATACTCCTTCAAAACAGGAGTCAGCGTAATGTTTGGCTGCAATAACTTCTGCAGCTACTGCATCGTTCCTTATGTCCGCGGCCGCGAAAAGAGCCGCAAGCCCGGCGACATCCTCGCCGAGTTCAAGAGTCTCGTGGAGGCAGGATATAAGGAGATCACCCTTCTGGGCCAGAATGTCAACAGCTACGGCAAGGGCCTTGAGGAGCAGGTGGATTTCTCCGACCTGCTCAACCTGCTCTGCACCGTCCCGGGCGACTACCACATCCGTTTCATGACCAGCCACCCGAAGGACGCCAGCTTCAAGCTCATCGACACCATCGCGGCCCAGCCGAAGATCTGCAAGCATCTGCATCTGCCGGTGCAGTGCGGCTCGGACCGTCTGCTTGTCCAGATGAACCGTCATTATACCGTGGAGCATTACCTCGAACTCATCGAGTATGCCCGGAAGAAGGTCCCCGGCATTACCTTCTCCAGCGACATCATCGTGGGCTTCCCCGGCGAGACCGAAGAGGACTTCCAGAAGACCCTTGAGCTGGTGCAGAAGGTGGGCTATATGCAGCTGTTCACCTTTATCTATTCCAAGCGCACCGGCACCAAGGCTGCCGAAATGCCCGACCCCACCCCCCGCGCGGAGAAAACCGACCGGATGACCCGTCTGCTCAAGGTGCAGGACGAGATCGCAATGGATCTGGTCCGGCAGCAGGTGGGCCAGACTGTCCGGGTGCTGGTGGAAGGCTATGGCCGCAGCGACGGAACCCTCTCCGGCCGGTTGGACAACAACCTGACCGTGGAGTTTGCCGCAGACCCCGCCCTGATGGGCAGCTACGCACAGGTGCACCTGACCGGTGCCCGCGCCACTGTCCTGCTGGGCGAACTGGAAACGTGATCCCGGGGCACACCGGCCCTAATGATAATGTAACTATAAAAACAAACACATCAAAGGAGATTTTTGATTATGGATTGCATCGATCTGTTCAAGCGCGCCGCCATGGCACTGCAGACTGACCCCCGTTACCTGGCTCTGGATCAGGCCCGCAAGGCAAACGACAAGAATGAGGAGCTGCAGAATCTCATCGGGGAATTCAATCTGGCCCGCATGGATCTGAACAACGAGATCAGCAAGAGCGAGCGCAGTGATGAGCGCATCGCCGAGCTGAACACCAAGGTCAACGACCTGTATGGCAAGATCATGGCTGACGAGGGTATGACTGCTTACAACGAGGCAAAGCGCGACTGCGAGAACCTGGTCAACTACATTGATGCCATCATCAACACCGCAATGAACGGCGGCGACCCCATGACCGTGCAGGAGCCCAGCGAATCCTGCACCGGCAGCTGCTCCACCTGCGGAGGCTGCCACTAACAGGTAAAATGAGAACGCGGCTGCAAATCGCAGGCCGCGTTTTCCTTCCATTCGCAGTTACTTACTGCAAACCGATGGAAAGAAGCAAAGCGGCATAGCCCGCAGGAAAGGTGAACGATTATGGCAGAACTGTCGCCCATGATGCAGCAGTATATGGACATCAAGAAGCAGTATAAGGACGAGATCCTGTTTTACCGCATCGGCGACTTTTACGAGATGTTCTTTGACGATGCGCTGACCGCCTCCCGGGAGCTGGACCTGACCCTGACGGGCAAGCAGTGCGGCATGGAAGAGCGTGCCCCCATGTGCGGCGTGCCCTTCCACAGCTACGAGGGCTATGTAGCCCGCCTGATCGCCAAGGGATACAAGGTGGCGATCTGTGAGCAGATGGAGGACCCGTCCAAGGCAAAGGGACTGGTCAAGCGTGATATCATCCGGGTGGTCACGCCGGGCACTGTCATCGAGAGCAGTATGCTGCAGGATGACAAAAACAACTACATTGCAAGCATTTTTCTGAAAGGGAATGCGGCGGGCATCTGTTTTGCCGATGTTTCCACCGGCACGGCCCACATCACCGAGCTGAAACGGGAGAAGATCGTGCCTGCCGTGATCGCGGAGCTCTGCCGCTACCATCCCAGCGAGGTGCTGATGAATCCCGGAATGCTGGACTGCCGTGAGCTGACTGGCTATATCAAAAAGAACATGACCTGCTCTGTGGAGCTGGTGGAAGAGGAGCGCTACGCCCCGGGCCTTGTGGCCATCTCGCTGGAAAACCAGTTTGGCCGCAATTGGAATGAGACGACCTCTATTGATAAAAAAGGTCTGGTGCGGTTTGCCATGGCCGCTCTTCTGGAATACCTGCACACCACCCAGATCAAAGGTGTGGAGCGCCTGAAGACCGTCATCAGCTACAACGAAGCCCAGTATATGCAGCTTTCGCCGGTGACGCGGGCCAACCTTGAACTCACCGAGACCCTGCGGGGCCGTGAGAAGCGGGGAACCCTGCTCTGGGTGCTGGACAAGACCAGCACTGCCATGGGCAAGCGGCTGCTCCGCACCTGGATCGAGCAGCCGCTGCTTTCCAGCGATGCCATCAACCACCGTCTGGATGCTGTGGAAAGCCTGGTCAATCAGACCGTACAGCGCGGCGATCTGATCGAAGAACTGCATTACATCGCCGATCTGGAGCGTATGATGACCCGCACGGTCTACGGCTCGGCCACGCCCAAAGAGATCTATGCCATGGCGCAGACCTGTGAGCGCCTGCCCAGCCTGCGCCAGCAGGCCGAAAGCTGCGGCTGCGCCGAACTCAGCGAGATCGTCTCCAGGATCGACCCGCTGAGCGATATCAAGGACAAGATCTATGCCGCTGTGGACCCTGACGCACCTTCTACCCTGAAGGATGGTGGTGTCATTGCCAAGGGCTACCACCCCGAGGTGGACGAGCTGCGTTCCATCCGCGATAACACCAAGGGCGTGCTGGCTCAGCTCGAGACCCGCCTGCGTCAGGAGACCGGCATCCCCAAGCTGAAGATCGGCTATAACCATGTGTTTGGCTATTTCATCGAGGTCAGCAACTCTTATAAGGCACAGGTGCCGGAGAGCTACATCCGCAAGCAGACCCTGACCACCGGCGAACGCTACATCACACAGGAGCTCAAGGAGCTGGAAAATAAGATCCTGGGTGCCCACGAGCGGCTGATCGCTCTGGAACACCGGCTGTTTAATGAGCTGCTGGAAAGCATTGGTGCCCAGCTCGACCGTATCCAGCGTACAGCCAACGCCGTGGCAGAGCTGGACGTGCTGGCCGCTCTGGCTCAGGTGGCAGCGGAAAACAACTACTGCCGCCCCACTGTGGATGAGAGCGACCAGCTGACCATCGTGGAGGGCCGCCACCCTGTGGTGGAGCAGATGCTCAAGGGCAGTCTGTTCGTACCCAACGATACCACCCTGAACTGCGGCGAAGATCGTTGCCTCATCATCACCGGCCCTAACATGGCAGGCAAATCGACCTATATGCGCCAGAATGCGCTGATTGCCCTGATGGCACAGATCGGTTCCTTTGTTCCGGCCAGAGAGTGCCATGTGGGTGTAGTGGATGCCATCTTTACCCGCATCGGCGCGTCGGATGACCTTTCGGCAGGTCAGTCCACTTTTATGGTGGAGATGACCGAGGTGGCAGAGATTCTGAAGAACGCTACCTCCCGCAGTCTGGTGGTGCTGGATGAGATCGGGCGCGGCACGTCCACCTTTGACGGCATGAGCATTGCCCGCGCTGTGGTGGAGCACATCAGCGACCCTGCCAAGGGACTGGGCTGCAAAACCCTATTTGCCACCCATTACCACGAGCTGACGGACCTTGAGGGCACCATCAGCGGCGTGAAAAATTACAACATTGCGGTGAAAAAGCGGGGTGAGGATATCACCTTCCTGCGCCGCATCGTCCGCGGCCCTGCCGATGACAGCTATGGCATCGAGGTGGCAAAGCTGGCCGGTCTGCCCGGCACTGTGACCCGCCGCGCCCACGAGGTGCTGCGCGCACTGGAAGCCACTGCCCCCAAGAACAAGGTGGAGCAGATGGACTTTGACGCGCTGCAGGAGTATAACTCTCCCGCAGTGCCCAGCGAGGTGCTGGAAAAACTGGATGCGCTGGATGTGGAAACGCTGACCCCCATTGAAGCGCTGAATTTCCTGTACGAGCTGAAAAAGACCTTGAAGGGCAGCCTGAACGGCTGATTTCCTGAAAAATCCTAAAAAACAGGGGAGGGAACGAATATGGCAGTCATCCATGTTCTGGACAAGCACACGGCGGAGCTCATTGCAGCCGGTGAGGTGGTGGAGCGGCCTGCTTCCGTGGTGAAGGAGCTGCTGGAAAACGCCATTGATGCCGGGGCAAGCCAGATCACCGTGACCATTGAATCAGGCGGCGTGAAGCTGATCGAGATCAGCGACAACGGTTCGGGCATTGAAGCAGAGTATATCCCTACGGCATTCATCCGCCACGCCACCAGTAAGATCCGGACGGAGGATGATCTGAATCATATCCACACCCTGGGCTTCCGTGGAGAAGCGCTGGCTTCCATTGCCAGTGTGGCGCGGGTAGAAGTACTGACCCGTACTGAGAACGACGAGTGCGCCTCCGTCTACCGCATCGAGGGTGGCGAGGATTATCCGCTGGAGCCCGGTGCACGCGGCGTGGGCACTACCATCCGGGTGCAGGATCTGTTCTACAACACCCCGGCCCGGATGAAATTCCTCAAAAAGGATTCCAGCGAGGGTACCTTTGTGGCGGATATCGTGGCCCATGTGGCCCTGAGCCACCCCGAGGTCAGCTTCAAGTTTGTCCGGGAAGGCAAGCTGCAGTATGTCACCCCCGGTGACGGCAAGCTGCGCAGTGCCGCCTATGCGGTGCTGGGCCGGGAATTCAGCCGTGATCTCATGGAGCTGGACAATCAGGAAGGGGTGTACCGGGTGTGGGGCCTCATCACCCAGCCCAGGAGCTGCCGCGCCAGCCGCAGTATGCAGTATTTCTACATCAATGGGCGCTATGTCCGCAACCGCACCATGATGGCGGCCATGGAAACAGCGTTCAAAGGCACCACGATGCAGGGCAAGTTCCCTGGAGGAATCTTGCTTCTGGAAATGCCCGCTGACCTTGTGGATGTCAATGTCCACCCGGCCAAGACTGAGGTGCGCTTTGCCCGGGAAAACGATATCTTTGACCTCGTTTATCACGCTGTCAAGCTGGCACTGGCCCAGCCGGGAACCGGAGAGCGGCGCTTCGCCTTTGAAGAGGATAAAAAAGATGAAGAATCCAACAAATCAGAAATAAGCGATCACACAACAGAAAATGATGTAAAGAAGAACAACTTTACAGGGCTTCCCGCCATCATTCCGGGTCAAGCCGAGCCGGGAACGCTCCATGAGCATACCCCTCAGCCCCAGCGGAGCTTCCGGAGCTTCACTCCGGCACCTGCAAGCCACCCGGATATCCTGCCTGCGCCGGGCACTGCCGAGGAAAAGCCGACAGAGCACAGCTGGACAACGGTTGCATCGGGCCTGCCCATCCGGCAGGATGCCACCCTGCACAGCCCGGCACCAGCTCCCACGGAGAGTGAGCCTGAAGCACCCGCCTTTGCCGCAGCGCTGGGAGAAGGTGCATTGGACATTGAGCCGGACAGTGCAGATCTGCCCGAACATCAGGACCACATGGCGGCATGGGATCCTGCCCCCAAGGAGGAAATGCCTGCCGCCCCAGCTCCGCAGCAGACCTCTGCTGCCGAGGATACGCCGGAACAGCTGGGCTTTGACGTGCAGGAAGGCCCTGCCCCTCTGCGCTATGTGGGTGAGATTTTCAAGACCTACATCCTTGCCGAGCGCGGGGAGGAGATCTGCATCATTGATAAGCACGCCGCCCACGAGCGCCAGCTTTTCGAGAAGCTGGCGGCAAACTATGGAGATGTTCCGGCCCAGCTGCTGCTGGAGCCGCTGGTGGTGGAGCTGTCGGCGGAGGAAAAGACTGCCCTCCTCTCCAACCTTGAGCTGCTGGAAAGCGCAGGACTGGAGATCGATGACTTTGGCGGCAACAGCGTGTTCCTGCGCTCTGTGCCCGCGGATGTGGAACAGGGCAGTGCCGAGGATCTGCTGGTGGAGCTGGCTGATAAGCTCTCCAAGGGCAGCCGCGATGCCCTGAGCGAAAAGACCGAGTGGGTGCTCCATTCCATCTCCTGCCGCGCGGCCATCAAGGCGGGGGATAAGACCTCCCCGCAGGAGCTGATGGCACTGGCCGAAAAGATCCTCTCGGGCGAGGTGCCGCCCTTCTGCCCCCATGGTCGGCCTTGTGTCCTTAAATTGACCCGGAAGGAGCTGGAAAAGCAGTTTGGACGGATCGTGTAACAAAAAGCACCCGGTGCTGGCCGTGGTCGGCCCCACGGCTTCCGGCAAGACCGCGCTGGGCGTTGCACTGGCCGAGCAGTTCGGCGGTGAGATCATCAGCGCCGATTCGATGCAGATCTACAAAGGGCTTGATGTAGGCACCGCCAAGGTGACCCCTGAGGAGACTCGCGGCATTCCGCACCATGGGGTGGATATCCTGCAGCCTGATGAACCATTCAGCGTGGCAGATTTCACCGCGCTGGCCGGAGCGCTGGAGCATGAGATCTCCGACAGAGGACATCTGTCCATCCTCGTGGGCGGCACCGGGCTCTATGTCCAGAGTTTTTTGTATGGTGTCCGCTTTTCTGCTGAGAAAACGCCGGACGGTTTGCGGGAACAGCTGGCCGCGGAACTGAATGAAAAGGGTCCGGAAGCCATGTATGCGGAGCTGCAGGCGGTGGACCCTGAAGCGGCGGCGGCCATCCACCCGAACAACCATGTCCGGGTGCTGCGGGCGCTGGAACATTACCGTGCCACTGGCAAAAAGCTCAGTGAGCAGAAAGCTGACTCACTCCCGCCCGAAAAACCCTACCGTTCTCTGATCCTTGGGCTGGATTTCCCGGAGCGCGCCCAGCTCTACCGCCGCATCGACCTGCGGGTGGATCAGATGATGGAGCAGGATCTGCTGAACGAGGCAAAACGTGTGTGGGAACACCGGGATACCTATAAGACAGCGGCCCAGGCCATCGGATACAAAGAATTCTTCCCCTACTTTGCGGGGGAGAGCGCGCTTGCCCCTTGTGTGGAGAAGCTGAAACAGGCTTCCCGCAACTATGCCAAGCGCCAGCTGACCTGGTTCCGCCACATGGAGGGTATCTGCTGGCTGGATGCCTCTGCCCCGGATGCCCGGGAACAGGCTGCACGTCTCACAAAAGAATTTTTAGCGAAAGGATGAGCGATATGCAGGAAGAAAACCGCGAGGGCATCTCCGGCGCACTGAAAACGCTGGCCGCTGTCGTTATCGTGTTTTTGCTGCTGGCGGCATTGTATGTGGGCTATCAGGCAATGCAGGTGCTGTTTCCGCCCAATACCTACGAGACCGCCCTGCTGGCTACGGTGGAGGACACCGTGGATGCCGAAGGCGTGCTCCTGTTTGAGGAAAGTTACGTTGCGGGCGGCGGCACGCTGGGATATCTGGTGGCAGACGGCGAGCGTGTTTCGGCAGGCACAGCGGTGGCTGAGATCTACAGCGATGCAGCGCAGGCTTCTCTGCGCCAGCAGCTGACCCAGATCAATGACCAGATCGACCTGCTGCAGCGCTCCCAGAACACCACTTCGGTGCAGCTGGAATCCCTGCGCAAGAACCGTTCCGCTGCTCTGTATGACCTGATGGATTCGCTGGATGCAGGGGACTACGAGGATACCGATGCGGAGAAGGAAAATTACATTCTGGCCCAGAACAAACTCTGGGTCATCACCGGCGAGGTGGCCAGCTTCTCCGACCAGATCACCGCGCTGACCCAGCAGGCCGCCACGGTGCAGTCCCAGCTGGGCAATCCGTCCCAGATCACGGCCCCGCAGACGGGCTATTTCATTCGCAGCTCCAGTTCCGGGCGGCTGAACGCAGGTTCTGCCGATATCCTTGCGCTGGATGCAGCCAACCTGAAAGCTTACGTCGAATCCTCCCCGGAGATCGCGCTGGACGGCTGCGCGGGAAAGATCGTTTCGGGCTTTACCTGGTACTATGCCGGGGTGTGCTCGGCCAAACAGGCGGAAAAGCTGCTGGGCAGGGACGGCAAGCCTTTGACCAAGAGTGTTGAGATCCGCTTTCCCGGTCAGGTGGAAACGCCCCTCAAGGCAAAGGTCAGCGAGGTGAATATCGACGCGGAGAACGACATTGCCCGTTTCGTCCTCTCCTGCGAGATCATCAACGGCGATGTGCTCCGGCTGAACTGTGCCGATGCCCAAATCATCGTGGGGCGCAACACCGGCCTGCGGGTGCCTGCTGCTGCGGTGCACTACCTCAAGGAGGACGGCTCCGAGGCAGAGGGCCAGGGTGAGAATTACATCCCCGGCGTGTATGTGAAGTACGGCAACCTGGCCCGCTTCTGCCGCATCGACCCTGTGGACGATGCCCATCCGCAGATCACGGATGGCGATGACCTCATCGTTTTGCCCAGCGGAACGGCTGGTTCTGTCAGTCAGGTTCGGCTTTATGACGAGATTATTGTCTCCGGACAAAATTTGTATGATGGAAAGCTTTTGTAGTTATTGACATCTGCGGCAAAAAATCCGATAATAGTAAAAGCTATTTGCATCTCTTTTGCAAAAGGCGCCAGGCAGCTGCGGCTGCCCGAATGAAAGGAGCAGATACTATGTCTTTCGTGGATAGTCTCAAAAAGGGCCTTTTCGGCGGTGAGGACGATTACGACGATCAGTACATCGACGACGGCCCCCAGATGGTGAACAACAACAGCGGTCTCGGCGTTGGCATGGACGATGCAGAGGAAGAGCCGGTGGAGGGTGCCCAGAAGAAGAACAAGGTGGTCAACATCCACGCCACCACCCAGCTCAAGGTCGTTCTGGTAAAGCCCGAGCGCTTTGAGGATGCCAGCACCATTGCAGACCACCTGAACAACAAGCGCACGGTCGTGCTGAATCTGGAGTCTACCAACAAGGAAGTTTCCCGCCGCCTGGTGGATTTCCTGTCCGGTGTGGCTTACGCCAACAACGGCCAGATCAAGCGCGTTGCCAACAGCACCTTCATCATTACCCCGTACAACGTGGACATTATGGGCGATCTGCTGGACGAGCTGGAGAACAATGGCGCGTTCTATTGATCCTGCTCCCAGGGCAGTGCGGGGCTTTGTGCCCGCCCGCACCGATGAAGAGCGCTTTTTGATGCGGCATGTGGAAGATCTGGCCCGCGCGGCCGAGGGACGCGGCATTGCCCGCTACTCCGGCTTTTTGAGCGACAGGGAACAGGACCTGGCCCGCGCGGCGCTGAATCGTGCCGATGTGCCGGAGAGCGACCATCATTTTGAGGGCGGCTGGCCCGGAGCAGAGCGGAAGCTGCTCTGCCTGGAACCGGAGGGCTGCTACCCTGCAAGCCCGCTGTGCTGCGTGAAGCTGACCTGCCGTACCCTTTCTGGGGCGGCACTGCCGGGCCACAAGGATTATCTGGGCAGCCTGATGGGGCTGGAGCTGCGGCGGGAAGCGCTGGGAGACATCGTACTCCCGGCCGATACACCGGGCATTGCCTATGTCTTTGCGCTGGAAACGGCGGGGGAGCTCATCTGCCGGGAACTGCTGCAGGTGGGCCGGACAGAGGTCACCACCACGCTGCTTTCGCTGGATGAGGTGCCTGAATTCCCGCAGGCAGAGCGCAAAACGCAGACAGCCACCGTGTCCTCTTTGCGGCTGGACGCTGTGCTTGCGGCCATGCTCCATTGCAGCCGCGGGCAGGCGTGTGAGTGGATCGCGGCGGGGCGGGTAGAGATCAACCACCTGCCTGCAGAGAGCGCCCACGCCCCGGTGTATGAGGGTGATGTGTTCACGGTGCGCGGCAAGGGGCGCTTTGGCCTGACGGCCCTGCCCGGAAAAAGCAAAAAAGACCGATCGATCATCGAGTTTTTTCAATATTGAATGAAAAGGGAGGAAACCACTATGCTGACCCCGCAGGATGTGCGTGCTGCACAGTTTGAAAAGAACATCCGCGGCTACCGGACCGAAGAGGTGGACCGTTTCCTGGATAAAGTAGAGGAGCAGCTGAAGCAGGATGAAGATCAGGCTGAGGAGCTGCGCCGCCAGATCGCTGAGCTGACCGCCGAGAATCAGCGTCTGCACAAGGAAATGGAGAGCTACGAGGCTGACGGCGATATGCTCAAGAGCGCGCTGATCAATGCCCAGCGGATGGGTGAGAATGTCATCCGGGAAGCAAACCAGAAGTCGGAAGAGATCCTGCATCGCGCAAATTTGCGCGGTGATGATATTATCCGTGATGCCAACGAGCTGCTGCAAAAAGCCAGTGACCGCGCGGATGAGATCATCAACGAGGCAAACGAGAAAAAGCTTGCCCAGGAGCGCGAGTATGACCGCGTCCGGCTGGAAGTGACCCGCTTCAAGTCCGATGTGCTGAACCTGTACCGCAGCCATGTTGAGTCTCTGAGCCGCCTGCCTGAGTTCCAGAAGGAGGAGCCCGCTGAGGATGCTCCTGCCGAGGATGAGGCGGCAGCCGCCGAGACCACTGCCGCCGCTGTGACCGAGGAGATCGCAGAGGCACAGCCCGCTGCAGCGGATGTGGATGCTGAGGACGAGACCCCTGCGGATGAAAAGACCAGCGAGGAGTTCTGGGCACAGGACGAGAGCCAGCTCAAGCTCGACCCGCCCCCGGCCCCTGCCGCCGAGGATGAGGCTGCAGCGCCGGACTACGCCGCTTTTAAGGGCGTGAAGTTCAGCGAGTGATCCCAAAGCGTTTTAGTAAATTAGAGGAGTGTGTAACCATTGGCTAAGAATAAGTCCCAGTACGACAGTACCCTGAATCTGCCCAAGACTCTGTTTGAGATGCGTGCCGGTCTGCCCAAGAAGGAGCCCGCCATGCTGGAGGATTGGGAGAAGAACGACCTATACAACAACCTGATCAAGCACAACGATGGCAAGCCCAAGTTTGTCCTGCACGACGGCCCTCCGTATGCAAACGGCAACATCCACATGGGTACCGCCCTGAACAAGATCATCAAGGATATCATCATCCGCGACAAGAACATGGAGGGCTTCCAGGCTCCCTATGTGCCCGGCTTTGATACCCACGGCCTGCCCATTGAGCTGAAGGCTCTGTCCTCTCTGGGCGAGAAGAAGAAGGACATCTCCAAGCTGGAGCTGCGCCAGATCTGCGAAAAGTTTGCCACCGAGCATATCGACATTATGAGCGACCAGTTCAAGCGTCTGGGCGTTATCGGTGACTTTGAGCACCCCTACCTGACCCTGAAGCCTGAGTTCGAGGCCCGCCAGATCGAGATTTTTGGCGAGATGGCCAAGAAGGGCTACATCTACAAGGGCCTGAAGCCTGTGTACTGGTGCCCCGACTGCCGCACCGCTCTGGCTGAGGCCGAGATCGAGTACGGCGAGGACGACTGCGATTCCATCTTCGTCCGCTTCCACGTATCTCAGGACCCCAACGGTGTGCTGGCAAAACACGGCATCCCGATGGACAAGACCTACTTCGTGATCTGGACCACCACCACCTGGACCCTGCCCGCCAACGAGGCCATCTGCCTGAACGGTGCCTTTGAGTATTCCTTTGTCAAGATCGGCGAGGAGTACCATATCATGGCCACCGAGCTGGTCAAGAGCGTGATGGATGCCTGCCATATTGAGAACTACGAGATCGTGGGCGAACCTGTTTCCGGCGCTGAGTTCGAGCTGATGCGCTATAACCACGTCTACCTGCCCAAGGAAGGCTGGGTCATCCTGGGCGACCACGTCACGCTGGAAAGCGGTTCCGGCTGCGTCCATACCGCAGGCGGCCACGGCGTGGATGACTTCAATGTTTCTCAGAAATACAACGTGCCCATCACTGTTCCTGTGGACGACGCTGGCTGCCTGACGGAGCTGGCCGGTAAGTACGCAGGTCAGCGTGTCTGGGCTGCCAACAAGACCATTCTGGCCGACCTGACCGAAGCCGGTGCCATCATGGGTCAGGTGCACATCAAGCATCAGTACCCCCACTGCTGGCGCTGCCACAACCCCATCATCTTCCGTGCCACCGAGCAGTGGTTCTGCTCTGTTGCCAAGTTCCGTGACGATGTCTACAAGGCCATCGACACCGTGAAGTGGATGCCTGACTGGGGCCACGACCGCATGAAGGGCATGGTCCGTGACCGCAACGACTGGTGTATCAGCCGTCAGCGTACCTGGGGTGTGCCTATCCCGGCTTTCTACTGCAAGAAGTGCGGCGCTTACCACATCACCGATGCCACCATCAAGGCTGTCAGCGAGCTGTTCCGCAAGGAGGGCTCCGATGCCTGGTACAAGTATGAGGCAGAGCAGATCATCCCCGCAGGTGAAGTCTGCGAGAAGTGCGGCGCTTCCGAGTGGACCAAGGATACCGACATCATGGATGTCTGGTTCGATTCCGGTTCCACCCACGCTGCCGTTCTGGAGGAGCGCCCGGAGCTGAGCTTCCCGGCCGACATGTATATGGAGGGCGGCGACCAGTTCCGCGGCTGGTTCCAGTCCAGCCTGCTGACCAGCGTGGCTGCCAAGGGCTGCGCACCTTATAAGTCCGTTCTGTGCCACGGCTGGGTCGTGGACGAGCAGGGTAAGCAGATGCACAAGAGCGCCGGCAACGGCGTGGAGCCCAGCGAGATCATCAAGGACTATGGCGCGGATATCATCCGCCTGTGGGTCGCTTCTTCCGACTACACTGTGGATGTGCGCGCCGGTAAGAATATCTTCAAGCAGCTGAGCGAGGCATACCGCAAGATCCGCAACACCGCCCGCTTCATTCTGGGCAATCTGGATGGCTTTGACCCCAACACCGATTGTGTGGCAGATGACCAGCTGCAGGAGATCGATCGCTGGGCACTGGCCGCTCTGGATGACCTGATCGTGAATGCCAAGGCCGGCTACGATGTGTATGACTTCAACAAGGTATATCACGCCGTCTACAATTTCTGCGTTGTTGCCATGTCCAACTTCTACCTGGATGTGACGAAGGACCGCCTGTACTGCACCAACGGTGTGGGCCGCAAGGCTGCCCAGACCACCATGTACAAGATCCTGGTCGCACTGGACAAGATCATTGCCCCCATCCTCTGCTTCACCAGCCAGGAGATCTGGGACTTCCTGCCCAAGACCGAAGGCATGAACAAGTACGTTGTGTTCGAGGCAATGCCCAAGGCAGGCCAGTACGCTGCAGACGATGCCTTCAAGGCCAAGTGGGCACAGCTCATTGCTGTCCGTGACGAGGTCAAGAAGGTGCTGGAGCAGGCCCGTGCAGAAAAGACCATCGGTGCTTCTCTGGAAGCTTCCGTTACCCTGTACTGCAATGATGCCGTCTATGACCTGCTGAACAGCATTCCCATGGATGAGCTGGCTGACCTGATGATCGTCTCCCATGTGGAGCTGGTCAAGGGCGAGGGTGGTTCCGCCTCCGCTGTTGAGGGTCTGGGCGTTGCTGCTGCACATGCCACCGGCGAAAAGTGCGAGCGCTGCTGGAAGTACTCCGCAGACATCGGCACCCACGCCGCACATCCCACCCTCTGCGCACGCTGCGCAAGCGTGGTGGAAGCATAAGCCTTCCTGAAATAAACGCTGCGGCGCTCCTTTCGAGCAGGGAGCGCCGCTTTTTGGTATCAGAACACAGGCGGCAGCATGCCGCCGTTGGGAGTATTTTTATGGCATTTGTGATCTTCAATCTGCTGTGCGTTGCGGCGCTGGTCGGCCTCGATCAGGCCATCAAGTTCTGGGCTGTCAGCGCTTTGCAGCCGGTGGGCGCAATGCCGCTGATCCCCCATGTGGTGGAGCTGCGGTTCGTGCTCAATCAGGGCATGGCATTCAGCCTGCTCAGCGGCAAGCAGCTGTTTTTGATCGTTGCAACCAGCGCAGCATTGCTGCTGGTTGCTTATTGGCTGTTCTTCCGCAGCCGGAACAACCGTCTGCAGCAGGCCGCACTCATCCTGGTGCTGGGCGGCGGCATCGGCAACTTGATCGATCGTGTGCTGAACGGCGAGGTGGTGGATTACATCAACCTGCTGTTCATGCGCTTTGCCGTGTTCAATTTTGCAGATATCTGCGTTTGCGTGGGCGTGGCACTGTGGGTGCTGGTGATCTTTTTGGACGAAGTGCACGCCGATGACGCCGCTTCCAAGGAGCAGTAAATTATGGAACAGCGTGAATTTATCGTAGAGCAGGAGACTGCCGGTCAGCGTATCGACCGCTTTCTCAGCGGCGAGGACACCGGCCTGTCCCGCTCGGCGCTGCAGGCGCTGGTGGCCGAGGGGCATGTGCAGTGCAACGGCAAGACTGTGGCCAAAAGCCTGAAGCTCAAGGCAGGGGACACCGTGCTGCTGGAGATCCCGGACGCAAAGCCCATCGAGGCCGTGCCGCAGGATATTCCGCTGGAGATCGTCTACGAGGACTCCCATCTGCTGGTGGTCAACAAGCCCAAGGGCATGGTGGTGCACCCGGCCCCCGGCAACCCGGACGGCACCCTGGTCAACGCCCTGCTGTGGCATTGCAAGGGCAGCCTGTCCGGCATCGGCGGCGAGATCCGCCCCGGCATCGTGCACCGCATCGACAAGGACACCAGCGGCCTGTTGGTGGTGGCCAAGGATGACGCCACCCACATCGGCCTGTCGCAGCAGAT
>OLQM01003048.1_pt1 | contig 15209 bp, 6 predicted proteins | sample 1673161 | NCBI WGS metagenome assembly OLQM01 (sample SAMEA3136761, study PRJEB25190) | human gut metagenome | reverse complement strand
GCGTTTTACTGCTGAAGGGCAACATACACCACTAGCACTCTTAGGCAATATGCCTGTTCTACACTGGCATGGCGATGAATTTGACATTCCAGAAGGCGCCGTTCGCCTTGCTGAAACAGACCTCTGTCCTAACCAAGCCTTTTCGATTGGCAATCATATTTTAGGATTGCAATTTCACCTAGAGGCAGATCCGACAGTTATTGAAAGCTGGCTTGTGGGCCACTGTGCAGAGCTATGTAATGCGGGCATTGATATTCCTAGAATCCGCAAAGATGCACGAGTATTCTCCGAGTCCCTACCAACAGCAGGCAAAAAAGCTATGTCCGCATGGCTAGAATGTAATAATCTATAATTAATCTCATAAACATACTACAAGCCCCCTGTTTATCTGGGGGCTTAGTCATGTGCGCACGCATATAAAAGAGGCATCGACCATTACTGGCCGATGCCTCTTTATATTCATATATATATCCCTTACATATATACGTGAAATTGATGATTTTTACAAATAACACGTTCCCCAACGTGTCATTTATTCCACATCTGTATTGTATACCATTCTTAATTACTAGGCAAGAAGTTTTTCATAAAACTTTCATAAACTATTTTAAAAGTTTCAATGTACCTATACCACCTTATGCTGCCATGAACCACCTATAAAACGTATGTAGGCACAAACAAGCCGTAACGATTGATCTAAGCATAGAGAAATCCATGCCCCATATAGGCCTAGACCTAATGTAATACATAGCACATAAGTAATGATTGGACGAATAACAGCAACGCTGATTAATGAATATTTCATGATATAGAAGGTATCGCCTGCGCCTTTCAATACACCTGCAAAGACCTGTTGTAGTGCTTGAGGAAAGGCAGCAATAGCCATAATGCCCATCAATGCCGTAGCTAATGTGACAACCTCGCTTTCACGAGTATAGGCTTGTACCAGCAAATGACCGGCACTAATAAAAATGAGACTGCTAACGAACCCCACAAATAACCCCATGCGAGCACCGATACGACCAAAAGCCTTCGCTAAATCCGGCCGTTTATGTCCTAAGTTTTGCCCCGTATGAGAAGCACCGGCGAAGCCAAGGCCCATGGCGAAGTAATAGAATATATCCATCAAGTTCATACACACATAATGTGCAGCCAACGGTACGGCACCAAGGGATGCCACAATCATGGTATATGTATACATACCAAAACGTTCAAAGAACTGCTCCCCTAAAGAGCTACCTCCTACGTGGAATACCGTATGAAGTACGGAACGCTCAAAGCGCCATTTTGACGGATGCAATAAGGTGAGACCAGTCTTGGTATGTTGTGAGATAGCGCGCAATAGCAATGCTGCGATAACGGCACTACTGATGAGCGTCGAAATACCAGCCCCCATGACACCAAATTCTGGGAAAAAGGCAATACCATAAATCAAGAAGAAGTTCATTATAGTATTTAAAATATTACCTACTACATTGGACTTAAAAATAACCTTAGTATTGCCATACCCAATAAGGGCGGCCCCTACAATTTGACTAAAGGATTGAAATATTAGACTAATGACAACAAAACGACCATACCAGACAGCCGTTTCTATATAACCGTCTTCAGCACCTGTAAAGCGTAAGATATGCTCTAAATTAAAGAAACATATTGCCAATAAAGGTACATAAATCAAGAAATTCAAGAGTATGGATTGCTTAAGAACGGCATTCATACCATCAACTTCACTTTCACCGTGGCGGCGAGCTATAATAGCCGTTACCGCAATCGACAAAGCACGACAGAATATAAGCATCACCATCTCTGGCTGCCCCATAATACCAACTGAGGCAAGTGCGGAGGCACCGAGGGCCCCTACCATGGCTAAATCAATAGCTGTCATAAACTGTAGCATCAAACCTTGTAATGTAGCAGGCCAAGCTATTTTCAAATAATTGCCATACATCTGCTTTGTTGTACCTACAGGACCTAATCGTTCTGTAGCGGGCAACATAGCATCAATGGACAACCATCGTTGTATGCGGTCTAACATAGTAACTCCTATTCATGCAAGATCGTATAAGATTGAGCTATCTATTAGCCCCTATATCTTCTGTATTATATCACAATTATATATGAAAAGTCATTCATATATAATGATTTTATTTAATAATCTATATCAAAATTACAAAAGAACCTCTTATAGTGTTCGAATATACCCTACCAGGTATCCCAACATATAAGAGGTTCTTTTAATTTTCAGAAAATATTATATCAGTCTATTCTGTGAAATTAATTATCAACTATTAACCTTTGGATGCCAATAATTGACTAACTGCTGCACGCAAGTCTTCTAAGCCTTGTTTAGTTTCAGCTAGTTCTTGACGTTGACGCTCATTTTCAGCTTCCAACGTATTGAGACGAGCCGCTTGATCTGCGATAACAGTTTTTTGTTCACTATTTTCTTTTTTGAGACTAGATACTTCATCTTGCATTACATACACAGAGCTAATAGGGCCTGCTTTGTAACGATCAGGAATATTTTTCTTTTCTGGGCTAGAGCCAAATTTGTGAGTTACACCTGCATTGACCATGTTGCGGTTTGCACCAAGAGATACACCAACATTGAACATTGTATCTTCATTTGTATAATGTGCAAGACCTAAGGCCGCTGCTGTTTCACCGCGATAGTTACCAACACCAGCCATCACTTGAGTTGGTTCCAATGGGTCATATTGAATTGGTTTCAACGCTGCCATTGCTGCTGCATGCGCACCTACGCGTTGTACCTCACCGGCTACTTGACCAATAGCATCGCCGATTCTAGCATTAGATGCTTTCAACTGACTAACATTAACTGCATCAGTATCATCTGTACCAGGTGCAATACCTTTAAGTTGGTTATTACCATTATTAAGGCCATCCTTAGTCAAGGAAATAGTGCCTGCATTAGGATTATTAGGATTTGCACTGCCTGGTGTAATTGTTATGCCATTACCATCTGTGACAGTTGTGTTACCTGCTGCATCTTTAAATGTAGCAGACTTCATATCCTTCAGTTCAGGGTTTACTGCATAACTAATTGTTTTACCAGCTTGGCTAACCATCATATTATTGCCCGCTTTGAAAGTAACTGTTTCATCAGTTTTTACTTTTTCAGCTGTTGCAGTTGGTGTGCTGTTAATACCAGTGCCTTCTGTACCAATAGTTGCATTCCATCCAGCATTTTCAACGGCGGATTTAACTTGATCTTCCGTAGCAGCACGGCCAGATGCAATATTATTTGGATTCCAAGTTTTGTTAGTTAATCCTGTAACAACACCATCTTTGCCATTTACTGCAACAGGATTATTACCACCTGTAGTAATAATGCCATCTTTACCATCGATACCTACAGTACCAATTGTAGCCTTGCCATCCTTACCATCAAGAGCAATCTTATCGCCAGCTTTTACAGAACCATTTTTGCCATCGATAGCAACCGCATTAGCACCATCACCAGCTTTAATAGTACCATCTATGCCATTAATTGCTACAGCATTACCATCTTTACCGGCTTTAATAGTACCAGTTGTACCATCTACAGTAACTGCCTTACTTGGATCTGTACCCAATGTAACCTTATCATTCAACTTGTTATCGTAAATGATATGTCCATCAGCAGCAGTAGTTTTAGTCAATACAATATTACCTGTAGTACTACCAGCACTTTCACCACCATTAGCAGTCAATTCTGTTTTAGATGCCTTAGACTTAGACTCTAATTGACGTACATTGACAGCATCGGTATCATCTGTACCATCTGCAATGTTAGAAATCTTATTGCCACCATTATTGAGACCATCTTTAGTTAAGGATACTGGATCCTTACCAGATGCAGTAATGGTTACACCATCTTTAGTAAGAGCTGTGTTATTACCATTGCCATCATCGATAACTGTACTATCTGCTGTAGAAGTATTTGTTTTTGTACCATCCGTAATCTTAGTACCATCTGCAGTTGTTGCTGTAGACTTAGTACCATCTGCTACTGTATTACCAGCTGCAGTAGATGTATTGGTTTGAGTACCCGCAGTTTGTGTAATAGAATCACCATTGATAACCGTTGTGTTATTACCGGTACCATTGAAGCTTGCAGAGTTCATATTCACAAGGTCTTTATTCAAGGAATATGTGAAGTCACGCTCATTTTGGTTGATTGTGATATTTTCACCAGCAATCATAGTAACCTTTGCGTCTTTACCTACTTTGGCATCTGTTTTAGTACCAGTTTGTTTACCAGATGTAGCAGCATCTTTATCGGCTGTAATTTGCCATGTTTGATTAGCTGCGGCATCAGCAACTACTTTCAATTGATCCTCGGTAGCCGCACGGCCAGATACAGCATTACCATCCCAAGTCGTATTAGCGAGACCTGTTACATGGTTATTTGTACCATCTACTGTAACGCCACCAATATTAGCAGCTTTACCTGTAATTGTACCAGTAGTGCCATCTAACGTTACTGCCTTATTACCACCTGTTGTAATTGTATTATTTACCCCATCGATAGCTGCACTACCAATAGTAGCCTTACCAGCAGTACCATCAATAACAATGGCATTAGCACCAGTACCAAATGTCAATCTATCATTAAGTTTTACATTATATACTGTATGACCATCTGCAGCAGTTGTAGATGTTAATTTTACATTACCAGTTGTTGCGTTAGCTGCTTCATCATCATTAGCAGTGATTTCTGTTTTAGATGCTTTTTTAGCTGCATTAATAGCATCTGCTACATTCTTAGCTGTTGCCACACCATCAGTAGCAGGGCCTGTAATAGTGCCATCTGTACCAGCTGTAATAGCAGCTGTTTTTACATCATATTTAACAACACCTGCATTATCGATAGTAGCATTTGTTAACGTGCCATCTTTAAAGTTCAAGCCATCAGCCAAGGATACTTGTTTAGCTGTACCATCATTTGCTTTATAAGACAATTTAGTCTTCGTAGCAACTTTAGTACCGTCAATAGTTACCTTGTAATCCTTAGTTGTACCATCTGCACTTGGAGTACCTGTAACAGTCAACGGATTATCCGCATCAGTTGTATCAGTACTTACTGTAACTGCACTTACAGCAGATTTCTTAACCTCTGCTTCGGATACTTTTACAGTTAAGTTTTTACCATCTGCATCAGTTGTTACGTATTTACCGTCACCTTTGATGCCCAATGTATCATCTTTAAGATTTACTACACCGGCAGATGTATTAGTATCGCCAGCAAATTTCAAGTTAATAGCATCAGTGCTTACTTTAGCAGCCTTGTTAATAGCATCAGCTACATTCTTAGCAGTTGCTAAGCCATCATCGCCTGTTACAGATGCTGCACCTGTAGTGGCATTGCTATCGATAGTAGCACGTTTTGTAGACACCTCTACAGTATCACCATTCATCTTCGTAGAAATGAAATCACCAGTAGCACCTTTTACATTGAACGCTACATCACCATCTTTTAAAGATTGACTAGATGTTGTGCCACTATCTGCACCAAGGGACACTTTACGGCTCACAGCCGCTGCAGCATCATTGATCTTGGTCTTAGTATCATCATTAATATCAAATGTTACCTTACCATCATTATCTACTGTAGCTTTTGTCATTGTGCCATCTACAAAGTCTAAACCTTTAGATAATTTAACGGACTTAGCATCTGTATCAGCAGCTGTATTAGCACGGTATGTTAACGTTTGGCTTGCTACAGTATCTTTCAACTGTTTTACATTTACCGCATCAGTATCATCTGTACCTTCTGCAACCTCTTTAATTTTGTTGCCACCAGCGTTGATCTCATCAAGAGTAAATTGGACCTCTTTACCTGCTGCATTTCGGAAGGCCATGCCTTGAGCACTACCTTGAGCAAAATTCCCATCTTCATCATTAAACATGAGATTTTTAGAATCAAGAGAGCTGCTATTAGGTCCGGCTTGTAAAGATAAAGTACCAACGTCTAAATAAGTATTTGCTGTATTCGGTTGATTTACATCAATACCATTATTGATTCTAATACCATCACGGTCAATTTGTGTATAATTACCTACAGCTGGATCACCAAACTTACCACTAGCATTAATTGCATCAAACTTGATTGTCTCACCTACACCATTTTCAAGAGAAATAGAGTTTAATTTCTTAAGGTCTTTGTTTAATGTGGTAGCGATATTTTTACCAGTTTGTGTAACTGTAATATTGTTATCACCAGTAAAGTCTACAGTATCTCCGCCGGCTACAGTAGTCGGTGTATCACCATTAGTAGATAGTTTCCATGCTGCACCATCTTTAGCTTGGCTAGCAGCTTTATTAATCGCGTCGGCCACGTTCTTAGCTGTTGCTAAACCATCATCACCGGTAACAGAAGCCGTACCTGCAGCATCGCTGTTGATAGTGGAACGTTTTGTAGAAACTTCTACAGTGTCGCCATTCATCTTCGTAGAAATGAAATCACCAGTAGCACCTTTTACATTAAATGCTACATCACCATCTTTTAAGGATTGACTAGATGCTGTACCACTATCTGCACCAAGGGAAATATTACGAGCTACTGCATTAGAAGAATTATCAACTTTAGTTTTAGTATCTGCATCTAAACCAACTGTAATAGTTTGACCATTTACAGTTGCAGTTACACCATTTGTACCAGCTACATTAAGTTTTTGGTTTTTAAGATCAATAGTACCGTTATTTGTACCATCTGTAATATTTAAGTTTTGAGACAAGTTAGCAACAGCTTGCTTAACATCACCAATATTTGCTGCATTGGAATCAGTTGTACCACCACTAGCAACATTAGTAATTGTCTTGTTACCACCGTTGATACCATCAGTTTTATCAATGGAGATACTACCTACCGTTACTTTATCTGTTGTGATACCAGTACCTGTAATTGCAGTCGTACCATTTGTTAAGCCAGATGTATTGATTACTGTGTTACCTGCAGTAATAGAATCTACTGTAAGATCTTTCTTTGTGGCTACAGTAATTTTCTTTTTATCTGTACCATCTTGAGTGATTAAAATATTATCACCATTGATAAGATCTACTGTGTCCCCACCTTGTACAGATGTTTTATCTGTTGTGCTGGAATTTGTTGTAAGATTCCATGCCGCACCAGCTTTAGCTGCATCAGCTGCTTTATTGATAGCATCGGCTACATTTTTAGATGTTGCTAAGCCATCATCGCCTGTTACAGATGCTGCGCCTGTATTAGCATCACTAGTAATTGCCGCACGTTTAGTGGAAATTTCAACAGTGTTACCATTCATCTTCGTAGATACTAAGTCACCTGTCGCACCTTTCACATTGAATGCCACATCACCATTTTTTAAGGATTGGCTAGATGCTGTGCCGCTATCTGCACCAAGAGAGATGTTACGAGCTACTGCTGTAGACGCATTATCTACTTTAGTTTTTGTAGTTGCATCAAGACCTACTGTAACAGTTTGGCCATTTACAGTTGTAGTTACACCATTAGTACCGGAAACAGTAAGTTTTTGATTCTTAAGATTTACAGCACCATCTGTAGTGCCATCAGAAACAGTAAGATTTTGAGATAAACCATCAACAGCTTTATTGATAGACTCAGCTACGTTTTTAGCAGTCGCTAAACCATCTGTAGGGCTTGCAACTTTAGCTTTACCATCAGCGTCATTAGTAATAGTTTCTGTGGCAGTAGAAATTGTTACATTCCCATTTGTACCTATCGTAGCTTTTGTAAAAGTACCATCTGTAAAGTTTAAGCCATTCGCTAAGGATACTTTATTTGCATTAGCACCATTAGCTTTGTATGTCAAATGTGTTTGATTAGCTAATTTTGTAGTATCGATACCAATTGCATAGTCCTTAGTATTTGTACCTGCTGTTGGTGTAATTGTAATAGGATTATCTGCCGTATTAGCCTTGCTAACAGTTACTGCGCCTACAGCTAAATCTTTTACTTTAGCAGAATCAACAGCTACTTGTACACCTGTAGCAGAAGCCTTAGTAGTAACTAGATCGCCATCACCAGCCACTTTAAAGGTTGCATCACCGTCTTTAAGATACTTAAGACCTGTAGATCCTGTATCACCTGTTAAACCAATACCTTTAGTCGTAGCATTTACCGTATTCTTGTCTAGACCAACAACAAGACTACCATTATTCGTACCCAATAAATCAGTTCTAATACCATTAGCACCAATTACTTTTAGTGGACTTTCACTAAGTTTAACAGTACCCGTTTTAGAATTTGTATCTAGTTTTAATGTAACAGCATCTACAGCATTCTTTACATCTGTAATATTAGCTGCATTAGTACCTACATTACCACCGCTAGAAACATTGGTAATTTGTTGACCACCTGCACTAATAGCATCTGTACCAAACTTGACGGTTCTTGTACCATTTTTTGCAGTTAAACCATCACGAGTTATGGTCACATTATTACCACCAGTAGTTGGACCAATTTGAAGCGTTGTATTACTCAATACATTATCGCCTGCTTTAAATGAATCGCCAGTAAAGTTTCTACCTTTTACAGAACCATTTGAACCATCTAGAGTAATTTGATTGCCACCAGAAGAAACCGTAACAGATCTATTAGCTTTCACAGTATCTACAGTAATCGCCTTATTCAAAGAAGTAGTAATTTTTTTGCCACTACGAGTTACTGTAATATTGTTGTCCCCACCAAAGATTACAGTATCTGATTTATTGATTACTTCAGGAGCACTAGGATCCCTGTCTGCCGCTAATTTCCAATGATATGCATTGGCAGAAATGGCTTTATTGATAGCATCTGCTACATTCTTAGAATCAGCCATGCCTGCAGCATTTGCAGAAGCTTGACCATTTGTGACATTAATATTTTGTGTTTTACCGGAAATTGTAAGATTTTGACCGTTGGCAGCTGTTGTAATATATGTATTATCGCCCTTAATGCCTAATGTACTATTTGCAATATTTACATTGCCAGTATTTACATTACCAGAGAACGCAAGGTTAACGCTCTTTAATTGGGCTACGTTAACTGCATCTGTATCTTTTGTGCCCGCTGCAAGACCTGTAAGTTGACGTGTTACAGTAGTACCATTACCAATAGAAACGGCACCAGTTGTACTAGTAAGTACATTGCCAGTTAAACCAGAATAAATATCTGTACGGTTTGTATTAGGATTATAACCTTTATTAGTAACACCACCTATTACATTAGCAACTGAATCTCGACCTAAAGCAACACCACCATCTACGGTAGCTATAGAATCAGGACCAATAGCAACAGATTTAACAGCACTTGCATTAGCTCTAGTACCAATAGCAATAGAATATTGAGATGTGGAGTTAACGCGACTGCCTATGGCAATTGATTCTAGACCATTAGCTGTCGTAGCAGAACCGATTGCAAGAGCTCTATTGCCTGTAGCTTTCGTTGGAGTAGATCCATAAGAACCAATGGCAATAGTTCCATCACTATTTGCTGAAGCACTACCACCTAACGCCACAGAATTATCACCATCAGCCGTTACATTCATCCCCATAGCAACACTATTAAATTTATTAGACTTAGCAGCTTGACCAACTGCAACACCGCCTAACGAAGCCGTAGTTCCATTAGTACCTACAGCAACACCATTTCTACCAGCTGCGGAAGACTTATGACCTACTGCAAGGGAGTTTTCCCCTGTAGCAGTAGTCTCCATCCCTACTGCTGTAGCAGATGTAGCATTAGCAGTAGATAAAATCCCCAAAACGGTTGAAGATGCACCAGTAGATGTATTCTTTCTACCTACTGCTACCGCACCTTCACCGGTAGCTTGAGATTCAGAACCAACAGCTAGAGAATTAGATGTTTTAGCATTTGTCTTATAACCAATACTTACACCTGCACCCCCATCTGCCTTAGCAGCAGTACCAATAGCTACGCTATATCCACCAGAAGCAACAGCATAATTATTAAATTGATCGGATGATGCGCCACCAATAGCAACATCGCCAGCATTAGTTGCTTGTGCATATGTACCACCTGCAAAAGCGCCAAAGCCAGTCGCCTGAGTAGCACTACCAATAGCAGTACCACGAACACTAGAATTCGCGATTAGGCCTAAGGATACACCACCTCTGCCAGTCGCATGAGCACCAGCACCAATAGCTACAGCTGGTTGAGCTGGATCAGCATATTGTGAATTAGCTATTGCTCTGTAACCGATAGCAATAGATTGATGACTGTTGGACTGGGATTCATTACCGATAGCAAGACCATTAGTTAAGTTTGAATACATTTTAGTACCGCCCTCAATAGTTCCAGTCGGTCTATCTGCTGCAGTTACATCTGCAACTACACCAACTTGCATCGCCAAGGCAGCTAAGATACTTGCTACTACAATTTTCTTTTTCCCTGTTTTATTTTTTGCCATTTCAGATACTACAACATAGCACTGTTTGGACTTAGACCAAATTACTTTAAAAATCTTGTTCATTCATTTCTCCTTTAAACTACTATAAAGCTCTCAAACTTCTATATAACAAGTAATCTCAATTTCAATTTTTTTTCGATATAGCGAGTATACCAAATTTTTCGATATGCTTGCAACCCCTTTTCACTAATATTTCATTTTTGGAATAGCTATTGCAAATTCAGCAACAACGGGATTTCTTTAAACTCCTTATAAAATAAAACCTAATAATTGGGGTGATTTTATACCATAATTTAGAAGAGAAGATGAATTTAAACTCACATTTTAACTTTTCCCATATAAATATAATCGATAAACTATAAAAATAATGGTCAAAACACCTTATACAGCTACATTCTAATAACCCCACCTATTTCACAGTACTATATTTCATTAAATTTTTATAAATTAGCATTTCAGTCAAATTGAGATACATTGGCAGCCAAAAACAAAAATAACGTCTAAAGAATAATCTCTTTAGACGTTATTTTTTATATGACATTATTTAATTTAAATACATAAGCACTTTGTACATGTGCTAATTTAATACGCTTATGTAATCGTTCCATATACGCTCGGTATATATCTTGCGCTTCATCAATAGACACGATATTAAAGTTAATCCCATCCCCTACCGGCAATTGGCTAAGCCGAGGTAGGTCTGCGGTAATGATAGTGCCTATTTTTGTATAGCCCCCTGTTGTTTGGCGATCTGCCATGAGGACAATGGGATGTCCATTCGATGGCACTTGGATAGAGCCAAATACGGCACCATCAGAAATAATATCTGCACTGTCTACATGTTCAATTTCAGGACCATCTAGGCGAAATCCCATACGGTCACATTCTACAGTCAGTGTATAGATATTATCACTAAAGGTCTTGATTCCCTTCTCGGTGAAATGTTTTGCCTGATCACCTAATACAACGCGTAACGGTTCATGACATTCACGACCCCCACGGTTATATAAGGCGGTATTGAATAGAGTGTGCCCTTCACCACGATAATCGCAGACATGCACTTCATCTCTGGTAAACGCTTTGATGCCAAGTTCATCGCCCTTTTGTAATGGTCGCCCCTCAAGGCCCCCAATTTTCGCCTTTGTATGGGTCGATACACTGCCGTTGATGCTTGGCACGTCGATACCTCCAGAGAAAGAAATGTACATGCGCACGCCACATTGGCTAAAACTACCGGAAATGACATCGCCGTCGTGACATACAAAGGGAATATATCTCGGTACTCGTACATTATTGATGGTTGGTTCCATATCAGCTCCTGTGAAAGCAACGATACATATGCCTTTCACGGTGAGTGTAGGCGGCAACAATGTGCACTCTAAGGCACCTGCCGTTTCTACATTACCCACCAGCGCTTGCCCCAAGAGATAGCTTTCACTATCCATAGGACCTGCTACAGGCATACCATATTGTTGGAACCCAACGCGACCTTCATCTTGAATGGTAGTGTACATGCCAGGTGCAGTTACGTAGATAGATAATTTATTAAACTCATTAATAGCCACGCAACTCACCTACCTCTACTTCATACATGGATGGCGCATACTCCGCCCCCAATGCTTTAATACGATTATATTCCGCTTCATCTATCGGCACATAGCGCACATAGTCGCCAGCACTCAATAGCGCCGCTTGTTTCTTAGACATGTCATACATGGTTACCGGTGTACGGCCAATGATTTGCCAGCCCCCTGGAGAGTCGGATGGATACGTGCCAGTCTGAGCTCCCGCAATGCCTACAGAGCCTGCAGGTATCAATGTTCTTGGTGAGGACAAACGAGGTGTTGCAATACGTGGATCCATGCCGCCCAAATAGGTAAAACCAGGAATGAAGCCAAGCATATATACCAAGTAATCAGTACCACTATGAATGGCTACAACCTCATCTTCAGTTAGATTATTATGAGAGGCTACAAAACCAAGGTCTGGACCAAACTCACCACCGTACACGGTAGGAATTTCCACGACGGTAACAAGTTCATTAGCATTATCTGTTACAGTCTGCTCCAATGTAGGCTCAATGATGTTACACAATTCTGCATAAGAGTATAGCATAGCATCATATTGCAAAAGCAATGCACAATAGGTAGGAACTAATTCAATAATGCCCTCTAGATTCAGCTCTTGAATTCGCTCTATCGTTTGACGAATATGTCGATTAATCTTTGGATCGATGACTTGACCAAAATCAATAGAGATAGCGCAATCCCCTACAGGTGAAATTATAGGTTTCATAGGTATCTCCTTCCTAAAACCAGAAAGAACCATTACCTTCAAACGAAAATAATGGTACTTTCATAATTATCAAATTAACCAAGTAATTTAGCAATGCCTTGTAAGGATGTAACACCGATGTAAGCTGTTACAAGTACTACAATCCATCCTGTATAGTATAACAGTTTATTGTGTTTGTAGTCTCCTACGATTTCAGATTTATGAGTAGCAAAGAGCATTACTGCCAATGTAATCGGCAGGATTAAGCCGTTTACGGAGCCAGCCAAAATCAACAAGGATGCTGGTTTACCAATGAAGATCAAAATACATGTAGAAACGAAGATAAATGTCATAATAGTCAATTTCTCATTACGTTCTACTACTTTGAACAATGTTTTTAAGAAGGACACGGATGTGTACGCTGCACCTACTACAGATGTTAAGGCTGCACAGAAGAACACAATACCGAATAATTTATGACCGATTTCACCAGCCCCAAGAAGGAATGCAGAACCAGCTGGATCTTTAGGATCTAACGCAAAGCCCATGGACACAACGCCAAGAACGGCTAAGAATAACAAGATACGAACCACTGCATCTACGGACATACCCATGAAGGCTGCACGACGTACATCTTTCAAATGTTCTTGACCAGTAATGCCCGCGTCAATAAGGCGGTGACCACCAGAGAATGTAATGTAACCACCTACGGTACCACCGATAAGGGTAATAGTTGCAAGCCATGGATAATGTGTCGGTGCTACTGCATGAGTAACCGCTTCAGCCACTGGAGGGTTTGTAGAAAACGCCACATAACCAATCAATACAAGCATAACAGTACCAAGAATTTTAGCGGTGTTGTCTAGTACACCACCCATTTTTGGAGATGCGAATAATAGAATACCCAAGATACCACTGATAGCCGCTGCAGTCGTTGTATCAATACCAAATACAATATTTAGGCCCATAGACGCGCCCCCAATGTTGCCGATATTGAACGCAAGGCCTCCAAGGGAGATTAAGAACGCTACGAAATAACCAAGCCCTGGCAATACCTTATTCGCAATGTCTTGGCCCCGCATTTGGGATACGCCGATGATGGTCCACACATTGAGCTGTGCAATGATGGAGAAAATAACGGACACCACAATGGCGAACGCAAAATCCGCCTGTAACTGGCCTGTAAACGCCGCCGTTTGTAACATAAATCCTGGCCCAATGGACGACGTGGCCATCAAAAATGCTGCCCCTAAGAGGACAGATAAACTCGCTTTACCTGTAATCGGTTTCATACTGACTCCTTTTATCTATTCTGATTCTATCTATTCTTATACAATCGATTGTAATCTATCGATTCTGAAAATTCGCTACCACGACACCTGCCTTAGTGAGACCTTCACGAATATACTTTGTGAAAGCTATCGCTTTGGGATTATCGCCATGAACGCATACGGAATCGGCCACAATATCGATTGTTTTGCCTGTATTCGTTACGACCTTGCCTTCTTGCACCATCATGAGCACTCGTTCCAAGGCCTCTTGCGGGTCTTTTATGAAAGCCCCACTTTCCGTACGGGGCACCAATGTGCCTTCTTCTGTATACCCTCGGTCTGCAAAGACCTCTTGTATCACTGGAATACCTCGTCGCTCCGCCTCTTTGGCTATATAACTACCGCTGAGCACCATGGCTCGAACATTGGGATTCACCGCTTGTAAACCATCTAATACCGCATCAGCTAATTCCGGTGTCACACACGCCATGTTATAAAAAGCACCATGTAATTTCATATGCTGCAACTCTAGATCGTACTGATGGCAAAATCCTTGCAACGCACCGAGTTGGTAGATCATATACGCCCGTGCCTCATCAGGGCTGACCGCCATCTTGCGGCGTCCAAAGCCCATTAAATCAGGATATCCCGGATGGGCTCCTACGGCTACGCCCTTCTCCTTGCACATCTTAACGGTGGCCTCCATGATGAGAGGATCCCCGGCATGCCAACCACAAGCCACATTGGCACTAGTGACGTAATTTAACACCTCACTATCCATGCCCAATGTATAATTGCCAAAGCTTTCACCTAAATCGCTATTTAAATCTATATAATGTGACATCACTATGCTCCTCTCGCTCTTGATCTTTCTTATATACTTGGTTTTCCTTATATTCTAATTTCCCTTATATTCTAATTCCCCTTATATTCTTCATCTTTTCTTTTAATTCTATAGAATATAGTAACATGATTATACAAAATATATTGATACGTTATCAATGATTTTTGTCATGTATACAAAATTCATATAATAACGCAAAAAAGCACTCGACGTAATGTCGAGTGCTTTCACAATCAATAGGACTATTGTTATATGTGTGTATATGGAGAGAGTTGTAAGGGATTCAATGAAAGGGTCAATAGCCTACCGATTATTTATTGTCCTTGGATGCAGCATCATCAGCTTGTTTGCTGTCATCTGCAGATTTATCATCAGATGTATTAGCAGCATCTTTGTCGCTAATTACAA
>OLQM01003039.1_pt1 | contig 15231 bp, 12 predicted proteins | sample 1673161 | NCBI WGS metagenome assembly OLQM01 (sample SAMEA3136761, study PRJEB25190) | human gut metagenome | reverse complement strand
GGCTACAAGTATATAATAGGTGCGAAGATAAAGAATGAAAGTCAGCAGGTCAAGAGCTGGATACTGGAACAGCCCAAGCGCGACTGCCAGATGGTTGAATATGACAAAGGAGGTGGACGCCGTCTCCTGGTCGGCTATACAGATGACCGTGCAAAGAAAGATGCCTATAACCGGGAAAAGGGTATACGTAGGCTGGAAAAGGCTTACAAGCATGGTGCACTCACGAAAGGCAACATCAACAAGAGAGGTTACAATAAGTTCTTATCCATGGATGGTGAAGTGAAAGTCGCCATCAATTATGCCCGTGTTGCCGACGACTCCAAATGGGACGGCCTAAAGGGATATCTCACCAATACGGATATACCAATACAGGACGTATACACGGCATATCACAACCTTTGGCATGTGGAACGAGCCTTCCGCATAGCCAAATCAAAGATAGAGATACGTCCCATGTTTCACTTTACGCGCAAACGAATCGAGGCCCATATATGCATCTGCTTCGTGGCTTTGAAAGTATACAAGGAATTGGAGCGTATGTTGAAAGTCTCAGAGATTAAGATGAGCATAGACAAGGTGCTTGCATTGGCAAAGACCATTACAACGATACAAATCAAGCTACCTCTGAACAAGGAGGTTTATACGCAGACTATGCTGATGGCAAGACATCAGAGAATAGCTAAACTCTTTAACGAAGATTTTTGGGTGACACGATGACGAAGTCAGGAAATGACCTTACGAGAACGCTTCGGGACTTTATGCTCCAGATTGGGAGTTGAGTTTTAATGGTCCGCATTGCCACTCAAACAATGTTGTCATAAGTGGCAAAAATAGTACAGGTAAACAACGCTACCGATGTAAGAATTTGCAAGAACCGTTTTATTACCGTCTACAACATACAAAGCCTATCTTCCTAACATTGATAACTGACCAAAGAGGGATTGTGCAATCACAGCACGATACTAACGCTGGGCATTATGATTTATCAGCATTCACTCTTGTCTATCCCTAAGGGATTTTGTCAGTTGTACTACTTGCTGTTGGAGTCTGATGAGAATTTGCGAATAGGTTTCGAGTTTGTTGAGCAGTTGTTGAGCAGTGGCGACAGAATGATAAGTATTGAGGGCTTTCACGGCTTCGTTGTATAGCACGCCTATCTTATGAGTCATGGAGACGATTTCGGAGAGTTTCTCGAAGTAAGGCTCTTTTGCAGGGTCTTGGGTGATGACCTTAAAGGCTTCACCTAAAAGTCTTGCTCGGACAAAATCACTTTTCGTTTTTGCTCCCGACTTGCGGTAGAGATTGATAAGTTTCTGCTGGTCTTCGGAATTAGGTATTCTGATGTGCCATCTGTCCCATCTTGGGCAGGTGGCACATCTGCCGTCTGGCTTCTTTTGTTTCTGCTTTTTCATTGCTTTCTAATCACGACTTTGGAGTGATTTAATCCCCCATTTGGGGCAAGGGTCTTTGTGGTACAAATGGCAATTTGTGGTACAAAGACACACCTTGCCAGTATAAAGAAAGAGATAGTTTGTTATGTTCCATAAAGTAACCTTTCTGGGGTGCGAGAGTTCAAAGTTCAAGAAGTAAGTCAAGAGATAAGTTTAGACTAATCTCTTGACTTACTGACTTTATGAGCTGACATATTTTTGACTAAAGTTAATTTTACCTTAGGTCGAAACTAATTTCTTGACCAAAGTCACAATTGACCATTTGACTTAAGTCGCGACTGATTTCTTAACTTAACTCATAACTTACCTGTTTGCGGTATTGGATTATAATGCCTTTCAAGCATTGTCTGTATGTCGCTCTGCTTGTATAGTATCTTCCCTCCGATTTTGTAGAAAGGAAGCGTTCCTAAGTTTCTGTACTCTTGGAGCGTGCGTGTGCTGAGCCGTAATTGGCTGCAAACCTCCTCGCCTGTTAGGTAAACCTCTCCGCCTAACATTGGACGGGCTGTAGAACAATAACGCTTCAGTTTCTTCAATATTCCCTCCATCAACTGTGCAAACATCTGCATTTGAGGGTCTTGCTGTGTAATGATTTCTTTCTCTTCCATAGTTCATTCTGTGTTTGATTTCATTAATTGTTTGCATTCAGTAACTCTGCGATGTCGCTCTCCTTATAATAGCATTTATGCCCAATGATGGAGAAGGGGATTTTACCCGTATCGCGATAGGATTGCAGGGTGCGTTTGCTGATGCCGAGCCTGCGGCATACGGCTTCATTGTCGAGCCATTCGTCCGTTTCGGGCGGATTGCCGATAAGCTGTTCAATACTGTGGATAAAGTCTGCAAATTCGGAGCAGTGCCGCTCCCACGCTTTGCGGTCGATGATAATGAGTTTCATTGCCTTGATTTTGTTTTGATTACTTTATTGTTACTCGGCAAACAAACTGTTATGCAGTCCATTGCCGTACTTATCGAGTGCAAAAGTAAACCCTCGGAAGCACCGCTGCAAGAAATGAGGATAAGCAGGGAAATAGAGAGAAAACAAGAGAAAAGACCAAAGGAGATCCATTTGTGTTATTGCGGTAATGAGATGAGGTGCCGGCTCTTTCCTTTTATTATTTTGTTGTTTTATCGATAATTCGATAGTTCGACAAATCGAGATGTCGAAGTGTCGATAGATAGTTTTATCGATAGATTATTTTGACGATATATAGTTTTGACGATATATAGTTTTGACAACAGATAGTCATGACAACAGATAGTCATGACAACAGATAGTCATGACAATAAATTGTACAAACAACAGATAGTCCGTATTATCGTCAGTCCTATCTATTGTTGGCTGTTACGCCTTGCGTCCAAAGAGCCTGAGTATGCCGTATTCTTGTCGTGCCTATACTCTCTTACGGCAGCCCTGCTCTGCAAGGTTGGGAGAGATGAATACGACCGCACGAATATTGAAAATGGCAATACAAACTTGAAAAGAAAAATCCTGCGGTGGAGATTCTTCTCTCCATCCGCAGGACTTGACCTTGTCAGGGCAGATTGGCTGCCGTTGTACCTTTGCACGATAAGAAACGGCATCAGGGACTTTGCGTGTGCCTTTGCTTACAACGCCTTTGGGCTTACCTCTCCGTCTGACCGATTATTGGCAAATGATTGCTCTTGGTAAGCAGCACTATCGTGCCTGTGAGTTCGGTGTAAAGACGGTCGTATTGCTCGTCAGAAGCAAATGTGTCCGTCAAACCGAACTTGTCGAATGTGGCTTGAATAGCCTTATTCGACAACAATATAGGTACGAGTTTCTCTGGGAGAGGTGCAGGCAGTTCCCTTTCAAACTCATTCTCAAACACGGATACAAGCGTATCATACTTGGAAAAGTGCAAGCCTTGATACAAAACCTCGCTTGCCATGCTTTCCGCTTCGGGGTGAGTGAAACCTTGCGCCACGGCATCGCAGTAAGCTGTGAGAGCCATATCTGCCCGTGTGGTGATAAACTCCGTATCTTGCAACCTCTCGGGGTGATGCTCACTCATATAACTTCTTAATTTCAATCGAAAGTAAGAAAGTTCCTGTTTGTTGTTCTTTTTCATTTTGTCCTTATTTAGTGTTGATACTTAATGATGGTTGTTTAACGGTCTAAGAAAATCATTTTATCCTATGCTTGGCTTTCTTGGCGGACAAACACGCAGGGCCTTTCGCAGTTGCCTTGTGGTATTGCTACCCATGAGTGGCTGCATCTCACGTGCAATCTTGCTCTTGCTAACCTTTGCATAGAGTTCGGTGGTTGAAATGAAGCGGTGTCCGAGCATCTTACTGACGGTTTCTATCGGCAAGCCGTTCTCCAAACAGATGGTCGTGGCAAAGGTATGTCGTGCCGTGTGCGAGGTGGCTTCGGTATGAGGTGGGAGTCCTGCCTTGATGATGATGTCCCTTATCTTGCGGTTGAAATGGCTATTCGTGGGGAACTCACGAAAGAGCAACCCCTCCTTTTGTCCGTCGCTGACAATGGTGAGTATCTCTTCGGCAATGGGCAATAAAGGAACAATGCTTCTGTTCTGAGTTTTTGTGCGACAGAGCGATATGTACCTGCGCCCATCGTCAAGTGTGTAAACATCGTCCATTCGGAGTTTCTTTAAATCAGAAAAAGCTAACCCCGTAAAACAGCCCAAGAGGAAGATGAGCCTGCAATGGTTGTCCACCGAGCGGTGAGGACGATATGAGAGAAGTTTGTGTAAATCGTCAGAAGTGAGGGCATTGCGCTCGTAGGTGGGCGTTTCAATGTCTATCTGCTCAAAAGGGTCTTCACGGATATATCGCTCTTGCAATGCTTTTCGGATGACTTGATGCAGGTGGCGCAGACGGTTGGAAACAGTGCTTTCCTTGTTTCCCAAGTCCCGTAGCATAAACAGGCGGTAATGTTCTATGAGGTCCTTGTCTGCCTCTTTGGGAAGACAGTCCCCGCTTCCCCTTTTTTTTAGAAAAAGTGCAAAATTCTTCCTACTGTCCCTGAAAGCCCTGACGGTAGCCTTTCCTATCGTCTTGCCCTGCAATGCCTCCTTGCTTTCACAGACGGATTGGTAAACCTCTATGAGTGTCGGGGTGGGTTTGTTTTGGTGCTGGTACTGCTCTTTCAGGTATTCAGCCGTAATGTAGTTCTCTTCTCTTAACGTGAGTTCATAGAGTGCGTGAAGTCGTTCTTCTATTGAGTTCAGTTGCAGATTGACGGCATTCGCTCTGTTTGCCACCACTTTTATGCGCCCTTTCTTTGCTTGCCAATCATCTGGGGAGGTGTACAAACCTGTTGAGAATGAAGAAGACGCACCATTGCAGGTGATACGGCAGCGGATAATGCATTCATTCCTTTCGCTTGTCTTGCTTCTGTCTATATAGAATAGAATTGAAAATGTACTTTTCATTGTTCTTGGACTTTTAGTTGATTAAACGATATTGTGCGATGAGAGGGAGAATCTTCTCCACATCCCGAAAGACACGCTCTGGAGAAGTCTCTGCATACACCTGTGTGGTCTTTATCTGGCTGTGTCCGAGCATTTTCGATACGCTTTCGATGGACACGCCTTCTGAAAGCGTCATCTGCGATGCGAAGGTATGCCTTGCCATGTGATAGGTCAGCGTTTTCTGAATACCGCAAAGCCGTGCTATCTTTTTGAGGTGTATGTTCAACGTGTCACAGCCTGGTATGGGCAGCAGATACCCTTTTGGGGGTTCGTGGCGGAACGCCCTCGTATGAATGCCCCTGTACCGCTCAATGATGGCGGATGCTTCGGGTAATAATGGAATGTGACATACATTGCCCGTCTTCACTCTCGGCTTGCGTATCCAATCCATATCAGACTCGTGGATGATATGCTCTGCCGTGAGGTGGTACACATCCGTGTAGGAAAGACCGGTATAGCACGAAAAGAGAAACATATCCCTCGACATCTGCTCGTAGCCTTGCAGTTCGTTATCGGTTAATGCTGCAATCTTGTTTACTTCCTCCCTTGTAATGTATCGGGGTGTTCCAACGTCCCAGCGGATGGAATGACCGATAAAAGGATAGGAGTCTATGATGTGCCGTTTGTGCAGGTCTTTGAGCAGGGATGCCAGCATAGTAAGATAACCAGCCGAAGTGTTGAGTTTAAAACCCTTTTCTTTGGCAAAATACTCCTCCAAGTCCTTGATAAGGGCTGTATCGGCTTTTTGCACGGGAATATCGTCCACATGGTAGCGGCATCTCAGAAATTCAGACAGATGCTTGCGGAAGAGCAGCAGACATTTCAGTCTTCTTTCGCTGCGGTCTATGCCAACTCGCTCACGGAAGCGGTCGATATACTTGTCCGCATGATGAAGCAGCCCCTGCGACTCGCTGTTTAACCCGAATACAAGTTCCCTTATCTTCCCTGCCGTGACAGTGTTGTTCAACTTGCCCGAAAGCGATTCATAAACTTGATGGACACTTACTTGCAGTCGGTCAAGTTCCCTGTTCACTGATACGGCTTCGGAACTCTTTCCTACAAGTCGCTGTTTACGACTATCCCAAATTTTTGGCGTACAGGCACATTTGCAACTGAACTGAACCATTGAGCGACCGATACTGATGCGTCCCATGATGGGACTTTTTCCGTTTTTGTCCTGCGTACCTCTTTTGAGGTAGAAAAGCAGCTTGATTTTTTCTTTTTCCATTGTTTTTTTGCTTACAAAATTATACTTCCCAGAGGAACTTATAGCGATGCAAAACATTGATAATGAAAGAGAAAACACCGTTTTTGTTACCATTTCCAGCCGTTCTTTTCCTTTCATCGTTTCTCGAACGATTTGGTAACTGAACTCTTGCTTTTTCACTCCTTTTTTCGCCTATTTACCTTGATGCAACCCAATGAGAAAGCAGGCAATATATCTTGTGTTTCAATCAGATACACATTCTTCTCCTTTTCTTGCTTCCAACTCCTATACTTCCGCATAGAACGCCGCAAGCTCCGGCACCTTGATGAAAGTGCGGAACCGTTCCTTCTGGATAATCTCATTAGTGATGGAGAACTCATAGTCGGTCGATTTCTTGGCAAAGACTGCCGCCCAAGCGTCAAAGCTGTTGATGCCCTGCCGCTCCAACGCCTGCGGGCGGAGGTACTTAAACAGAAGGTACAATTCTGTCAGTGAGTTGCTGATGGTCGTTCCCGAAAGGAAGGTTGCTCCCAAGTCCTTGCCTGACCGCTCCTGTATGGTGCGAATGGCAAAGAGCATATTGAGCGCACGCTGTGAGCCATCCGGATTGCCCAAGCCCGACACTCTGTCGTGGCGAGTATTGAACATCAGGTTCTTGAATTGGTGGCTTTCATCTACAAAAAGGTGGTCAATACCCATCATCTTAAAGTCCACGGCATCGTCCTTGCGCTCGGCAATGCTGTCTTGAATGTCCTGTAACTTGGCTTCCAAGGTCTGCTTACGTTTTTCTAAGCCTTTGAGCATGGCACGGGAAATGTCCGCTCCCTGCATACGGAGCACTTCAAGATTTTCTTCTACAGAATCTTTTTCTTTCTGCAAAATCGCTTCTTGTATCTCCAATGCTTGCGGTATCATGCCGAACTGCTCATGCGTGAGGATAATGCAGTCCCAATCATTATTCTTGATGTCATTGAAGATGCGTTGGCGATTCTGCTTGCTGAAGTCATTCTTTCCCGGATAGAGTATCTTGGCATTGGGATAAGCCTTGCGAAAAGTGTCGGCAATATCGAATACATTTGCTTTGAGTCCAATAATCATCGGTTTGTTAGCCAATCCCAACCGCTTCATCTCGTAGGCTGCTGTACACATGATAAGCGTCTTACCTGCACCGACCTCGTGGTCGCAGATACCACCTCCATTGGTCTTCAGCATCCACACGGCATCTTTCTGACTCTTATAAAGGTCTTGTATGCCCAATCTTTTAAGGTCGAGGTCGGGAAACGACTGATGCGTACCGTCGAAGTTGGGACGCACAAAGCAGTTAAAAAGGCGGTTGTAACGGTCAGAGAGCTGCTCCTTGAACGTGTCGGGTGTCCGTCCGAGCCAATCTACAAAGCCTTGTCTGATTTCCTCAATCTTGGCATTTGCCATCTGTATGGCATGACCGTCACGAACCTTAATCGTCTTCTCATTACCCTCCGCATCAAGTATGGTCTTGCTTTTGTTAATGTCAGGAATGGTATTGTGAAGTGCGTGCTTCAATAAATTGAGTCCGTCATAGCGTCTAAACTCACCTTGTACAGCATATTTGTGCCAGATATTACCGTTCTTTTGGTCGCAGCCAATGGCATACTCGTCCATATTAGAATGATAACTCACCCTGATGTCCGTCTCGAAGAACTCCGAGGCGAACTTGCCATAGACTTTCGCGGGTATCCAGCGTTCACCGAGGTTGAAATCCAAATCAGCAAAGGGAATGGGCGTGGGAGTGGCGGCACGCAGGGCAGTCAGACTCTGTTTCGCTTCCTCATGCTCCGGATGATCCAAGAGCCACGACTCGATACGCTCCGCCTTTTCAATCACATTGCCAGAAATAAACTTGTCGGCTACCTCATAGCTGTCCTCTTCGGGATTGTAGAAGATGCGTCCTTCCAAAGCAGAAAGCATATCGCTCTCTTCCATATCGGGAAGCAAAGAACTCATATAGTCAAGCTCCACCGTGCCGTATTTGTTGAGTGATGCGCCCAATGCCTCCATCGGGTCTGAAGCTATGGACAGTTCGGAGGTGGAAAAAGCCGTCGGATGGTCGAAGATGTCCGCCTTGATGTACTTGCCGTTCTCGGAGCGTTCCAAGAACAGCATTTCCACTCCGGTGGCATCCATCTTGATGACATCGGTGTTTGTCTTCTGGTTGAAGTACCCCCAACGACCTACATAGCCGTCATAAAGCCGATTGAGTTTCTCACGCTCTTCCTTGTCCTCCGCTTGGTTGTTCGCCTCATAATCATAGAGTCGGTGATAACTCTCCCTAATCCCAATATATGCTTTCAGCCGTGAGAGCTGAGCAAAGGGTAAGTCCATCGGGTTGAAGGTAGGATGTCGTTTCAAGTCAGACAGGAAACCTACCTGCCCATTCTGTACGACTATCGAGCCGTCACGCAAATGTGAGTCGGGAGAAGAAAGGAACGGACGCGGTGAAGCATCAAACTCTTTCTTAACCTCTGCTATGGGCTGTGGCTTGCGAGGTTCGGCTTCCTCCATAAAGTCAAAGAGCGAGGGCTCTCTGACGGGAGCAGATGCAGTTTTCTTGCTTCTGCGGGAACTGCTTGGCGTGCTTCTTGCCGGCTTGGGTTGCCTGCTCGCAGAAAGTGGTTGGTTATCGCTGACCTTCTTTTGTTGAGCAGCCTCTTTGATTTCATTATTTACACGGGCTACATCTTGTGTCCAAAGACTATATTCCTCTGGGGCAAACAAGAACTGTTCCATGGCTTCTGTCTCTATGGTGCTATCCATAATCGGATGATGGTCTTCATCAAAGAATACCGTCTGACCGTTCATCTCGCGTGGGGCTTCCACGTCTGTGCGAATTTCACGGCTTTCTTGTTCGTATTGTCTTTGAAGGGTAATTACGGGGACACCTTCTGGGGCTGGTTCGGTTTCAGGCTCTGTATGTAAAACTGGCGCAGCTTCTTCGACTTTCAAAACCTCCTCGACTTGTTCTACCATTGCTTGTGGTTGATTGTCTTCCTGTACAGGTTTCTGCACTTCCTGACGGCTTTCATCCTTGATTTCCTCAATGATGGGTTCTTTAGTGTATTGTCCTCTGACAATCTCTTCCAGTTCTGCTATCTCGTGCAATTTAGTGGGTTTGAAGTATAAGTCCCGTTCTATACCCAATCCGTGTATCTTGACTTCCTCCATTTCTTTGAGGGACATATACCCAAGTTCCCAACCATAGCCCATCGTAACGGCTCCGAAGCCGATGCGTTCCTTGGGGTCGTATTCCAGCATATAGGCGGTATAGGCTCCCATAGGGAAAAAGTAGCGAGCGTATGCTGTGCGGTCGCCGATGAGTTGCTTTTCCGTTGCATAGAGTTTGGGAAGTTGCTTCTTAGTGCTGTCGGGCATCAAATTGTAAGCATTTTCTTCTTCTTTTTCTTCTTCTTTTTCATCTTCCTTATCCTCTTTCTTTTCCTCCTTATCCTTGGATTCTTGTAACAGAGGTGGTTGTTCTGTTTTTAGACCTCCTTGCACTTTCTGCACCATCTTGTCCACGTGTACCTGCCATTCCTCCTCGGTCATGGGTATGCCGGTTTCATAGAGTTTACGATCGAAACGCTGCTCCACTTCCAAAGAGAGCTGTGTACGCAGGCTGTCAGCCATATCCTCGATACTGCCGTCAAACGTGTATTCCCAAGCGGGCTTACCATAAGGGTCTGTACCCATCGTGCGCTCTGTGGCAATCGTGCGGTGGGAAATATCCTTCCATTCGCCCTCAAAGAGGGAGTTATGGTTAAACGCAATAGAAAAGCCGTCGCCTTTGGGAACAGAGGTGGTTTGTACAAATTGCTGTTCGATGCCCTCACCAATTTCCTTGCCCGACTGCTTTTGCAGGACAATGAGGTCGCTACCAACATCCGTACCCGCATTCTCGGAGAACATACCCGAAGGCAAACGGATAGCGGAAATAAGCCGGCTGTTCTGCATGAGGTAACGGCGGATGGCTTCATTCTTGGGGCTGTCCAATACGCCCTGCGAGGTAATAAATGCAAGAAGTCCGCCCTCCTTGATAGTGTCCAGCCCTTTCACAAAGAAATAATTGTGAATGGTTCTGGTGGATTCCCGTTTAAGGATATTCTCTCCCTTGCTATAACTACGATCATAGACCATAAAGTCGCCAAAGGGAATGTTACTTGTGATAAGGTCGTACTTGTCCTTGTCTTCTAGTTCACCAATGGCTTCAAAGGGTTCTTGGCGAACAAAGATATTCTCCTTACCGTAAGGATGGAGGGCTTGTGTGATGCGTGCCGTCAGCAGGTCTTTCTCCATCGCATCGACCATGCCTGCATTTTTGGCAAAGGTTTCGGTAAAGGCTCCCATACCTGCCGATGGATCTAAGCACCTTCTAATTTGTACATCGGTGACATTAAGGGCATCGGCAATGGCGGAGACGATACGGGTGTCGGTATAGAAGGAGGTCAGTACGCTTGCCTTGATACTCTCCCAATAGCGTTTGGCGGTGCTGGCATCGACGGCATCACGGTAAATCATCTGTTTGAGCCTTTGGGTAGGCGCGAACAGGTTTTGCTCCGATGCGCTCCAATAGCGGAGGTCATCGGGATTATCACAACGGTTCAACACGCATTTCAGACCACCGAAACCTTGATAACCTCTGAGCAGGACTTTCTCGGCTTCGGTGGCTTCACGGCGTTCTTTCTCTAATCGGAGGATCACACGGATGGCTTCCGTATTGCCCTCCAAGACTGCTTTCTTATTGTATGCCATAATTTTTCTGTTTAAGATGGAGAGGAAAAATTAGTCGGAAGATAATTTTTCCTATCTCCCAACTAATTTGTTTTATCTCTGAGTCTGTGGTAACTATCTCCCTCGTGCTTTTCCTTTCTTTCCTTCAAACTCAAAGGCGGTGGTGTGGTCTTCGCCCAAAACAAGACGTGCGTTGAACTTCTTGCCTGCCTTGCTCGTCAAGCCTTTGAGGATAGGCGTTCGCCCAGTGGTTATCAAATCACGGATATTGTCCTCGGAAAGGAACGTGCCGCAGATTTCACGGAAGATGTGAAAGTCGCAGCCCTCGTGCCTGCATTTCGCAATTTTGGCATAGATGCCCACACTCTCATTGCTGCATTTGGGGCAGTGGTAGGTGGGATAGGACTTTTGTACCTGTGGAGCAAGGGCAAGGAGTTCCTCGCAAATCGTCTCCACATAGGAGTTGATGCCTTGTGCGAACTTCTCGGGTGGCATTTGTCCAGCCTCGATGGCGGCAAGGGTCAGTTCCCACGAGCCTGTCATCTCTGCATTGGCAATTCGTTTATCCTTGACAATCTCATAGACTGCCAAGCCTTTCTCTGTCGGGACTACCGTTTTCTTTTCTCTTCGGATATAGTCTCGCAGAATCAATGTCTCGATGATATTGGCACGAGTGGCTGGTGTACCGATGCCGCACTCTGCCATTGCTCTTTTACTTTCTGCATCTGCGACCTCTTTCCCTGCGTTTTGCATTCTGCGAACTCCGGCTGCACTCGGCATAGTCAAACGAGTTTGCCTATGCTCTCGTTGGCACGGACTTTCCATAGCCGAGAGTAAGGTACCCTCCGTATAGAGTGGCTTAGGCTTGGTCTTATGCTCGGTAATCTCAACATCGAGGATAGGTAGGTATTCTCCTTCTACCACGTTGGGCAACGAAGACAAAACCTGCTCGTCTCCGTCCTCTTTCTTCTCCACTTCTGTTGCCTTGTCTTTCTGCACGGCTTTCCAGCCCAAGGAGATTTGTCGGCACGCTTTCCAAGTAAAGGCGTTGGTGCCGTCTGTGAACCGCACCTGCATACGTTCTTCCTCGGAATCGGGAGAAAAAGCTTCGACAAAGCGGGTTACTACCATCTGATAGACGGTCACCTCGTCTGCCGATAAGCCCTGTGGTGTTTCCCCCGTGGGAATGATGGCGTGGTGGTCGGTTATCTTTGCGTTGTCCACCGAATGGCGGTTAAGCGGATTGGATAGCGTTTTACCTATCTTGCGTAGCAGGGCGGGTACTTCCTCGAAGACATCCTCGCTGATGTATCGGCTGCCTGTGCGGGGATAGGTCGTGATTTTCTTCTCGTAGAGAGTCTGGGCTATAGAGAGGGTCTTGTCCGCTGAAAAGCCGTGGTGTCTGTTGGCTTCCTTCTGCAGGGCAGTAAGGTCGTACAAGAGTGGTGGTGCGGTATGCCCCACCTTTTTTGCGACCGACTCTGCTTTAAGCCCGCTCTGTCCGTGAAGCACAGCGAGAGCGGATTGTGCGCTGGCTTCATTTTCAAATGCAGTTTCGCACACGGCTTTCAGCGACACGCCCTCTTTCTCCATAAGCGCGGAGAGTTTCCAATAAGGTACGGAAGCAAAATCACGGTTCTCTATGTACCGACGGCAGACCATAGCGAGTGTCGGGGTCTGTACCCTTCCCAAAGAGTAACCGCCTTTGCGAGCGATGGACAGGGCACGGCTGGCATTGATGCCCACAAGCCAGTCGGCTTCGCTTCTTGCCTTGGCAGAGTAATAGAGATTATCGTAATGGCTTCCCGGCTTAAGATTGGAAAGTCCTTCACGGATGGCTTTATCCGTGAGGGAGGAAATCCAAAGTCTGTCAAAAGGTTTGTGGCAGTTCAAATGGTTGTAGATATAGCGGAAGATGAGTTCACCTTCACGCCCGGCATCGGTGGCTACGATGATGCGGTCAGCCTTGTCAAAGCAAACTCGAATGGCTTTGAGTTGCTTGAGTGCTGCGGGGTCTGATGTGTACTCCTTATCCTTGCGCACTTGTCGCACGATAAGTTGGAAGGGATTGGGACGAATGGGCAGGTCTTCGGCTTTGTAGGCGGAAAAGCCGTAGGCTTCGGGCATGGCAAGGGTAATAAGATGTCCCATCGCCCAAGTAACCACATAGCCACTACCTTCTATATATCCGTCTTGTCTATTATTTGCCCCAACGATACGGGCAATGTCTCTGGCTACCGAGGTTTTCTCGGCGATAATACAAGTTGTCATAGTCGGTAAAGGATTAAGGGTTACATCTTACGTCCACGGGACTTCTTCTGCTTGTTTTCGTCCTGCTTCTGCTTTTGGGCGGCAGTAGGTTGTGTCTGCCCGGTCTTCAACGGCTCCTTCACGTTCTTGGTGGCTTCGTTGGTCTTACCGTGATTATTCACGGCAACCTGTGTCTTGTGTTCCTCCGCCACGGCTTCGACCTTGACGTTTTTTTGGCTCTTATCGGGATTCCATTTATAGAAACGAGGACGGTTCTGTTCCTTGTCCATACGGACATAGGCATTAAATGAGTTGCCCTCCTTATCGACCATGTTCTTCAGATAGAGCGTGCGCCCATTGTCCAAGGCTTCACGCTGCTTCGCTGAGAGTTCCAAGCCGCAGAGTTTGCGGGGTGCGCCCTGCTGTTGTGTCTGCTGCTGGCGTTCCTTGAAACCACGGTTGTTGTCGAAGATAAACTCAATCCCCTTCCGTTCGGCATTGACCTGCAGGGTGGCATTGAAGGTCTTGCCGCTCTTGGCTGTCATGCCCTCCATCTTCACGGCTTTGCCCTCCACGAGGTCTTTGTATTGTGCATCGGAAAGCGTAACACCCTTGATTTCCTTGGGAATGTTCACGCGGTCGGCACGCAGGGCGACAAGTTCATTGGTCTGTGGGTCGATGGAAACGTAGGCGGCAAAAGGCTCTCCGTTCTTGGGTGTTACCTCAATGGTCTTGCCGAGGTTGCCTGTAGTGAGTAGTTGCTCCTTATCTTCGGGCGAGAACTTATACCCCATATAGGGAAAATCGAGTTGTGGCTCTTTCCTCAAAGGATGGATAGCCAGCCCGATGTTGCCCTCGCCGTCCGTGCGGAAGGCAAGACGTGCATCGGTGTAGATGGTGGTATCGCCCATCGGGATGGCAATCGTAACGAGATTGCTTTTCTGCCAGTTGAGCATATTTGTGAGTTCTCCGCTCTGCTCCAACTGCTCACGGGAAAGTCCGAGGCGGTCGAGTTGCTTCCAGTCCACTTTCTCCGGGTCGATGGCGGTGGTGTTCTTCTGCTGTGGCAGATAGTCCTCAAAGGGTACGCCAATCTCTGCCAGCTGCTGCTTGCTTTCGGGCTTCTCACGGCTTTGGAGCAGGGTGCGCAGGTTGCCCACGCCCTGCTCCACATTGCTTGCCACCACCTTGTACAGTCCGAAACGGGTCGGCTCGTTGAACTGACGAAGGAAATTCTTCATGAAGTTCTCCAAGAGTCCCTCCTTGCTGTTGAACTTCAGAAATGCTGCTTGGTTGACGGCGGTGGCTTCGGTGGTCTTGAGGTTGCCCTTGTCGTCGATACCAGATACTACGGAGAGTTTCCCCGTTTCTTTCTCGTTCTTTACCTCTGTGCGGTCTTCCAAGACCAGCACATAGTTGTCATTGCTGTTTGATTCCATTTTTTATAAATTGTAATGATGAATACTAAAATCATCTGCTAAATTATAGTTATAATAAGAGAATGAAGAAGATGAAAGAAAAGCGGGAATTATTGGGAAATAACAAGAAAGTCTTTCTGTTTTAAATGAGTTTTTATCAGATGGAATCTGAATGATTGTCACCGTAAAAGTGTTGCGAAAAGTTAAAAAATAGCATTATGAGCATTTTTTTTATTTTTTATTGCGAACGATGCAAAAAATTGCTATCTTTATGCCGTCAAAGACAATAGATGATTCCGGAATTTTATCGCGTCAAAAGACCTTACTATGGGATTCATAGTTCGTATATGTTTAACTTAAAGCACTTCATCGCTATGAAATTACTAAAAGTTGAAGCCATTGAAGACCTTTTCGCTGTATTTGTGCGAACGATTATATTGGAACAAAAATTTTATCATAGGAGATTTGAAGCAAGATTCATTGGCAAAAATTTGGAGATCCCCACGAGCGATCTATCTGTCAGAATTAGAAAAACATATTGATGAGAAGAGTCCTTGTTTTTCTTGTATTGGCAAAACTGATTGTTATGGAAAAAACAAAAGATGTCTTGTTAATGTATTCTTACGATATGGGGGTGTGTCAAAATTGGCACACCCTCTTTTAACATATCACAAAGCCCGAAC
>OLQM01003017.1_pt1 | contig 15335 bp, 9 predicted proteins | sample 1673161 | NCBI WGS metagenome assembly OLQM01 (sample SAMEA3136761, study PRJEB25190) | human gut metagenome | reverse complement strand
TACCTGCGCCCATGCGCCGCCGTTGACCTGCCGTTCGAGGATATAGCCGGAAAGATTGCCGTCTTCGTCCGTGGAAGCCCCCCAACTGATAGACAGGCTTTCGCCGCCGCGCACGCTGGACGGAACCGTGATGGAAGAGGGCTTCGATGGGGCGCGGTTCCAAATGATCGTGTATGCTCCGTCGGAATCCGGGCTATCAGATACCAAGATTCCAGAGGACAAATTACAAAGCGGGCGAACGCCGTAGTCGCCGCCGTAAGCGCCGCGCCAGTTCATCGCGCCAGAGGAATTGACGTTGCGGACGTTGTAAGAGTTGGACGCTACAAGCCGCACCCCAAGAAAAACGCCGGGCGTTACCGCCGCGGCGTGATTCCTCTATTCTGTTGTAGTGCGGCGAGCCGCTCTCTATCCTGCTTCCTCCACTTTGCCGTCATGTTCTTCACGTTCATAACGTGCCGGGTCCATTCCGCGCATTGTTCGGAAGAGATAAGTTCCTTTTCAAAGGAAAGTTCGATCAGGAAAAGAACCGTCTTGCACTCTGTCAGCGCCTTTTTCTGTTCGTAGCGCCGTTCGCGGTATTCCTGCGCAACGACTGAATATCCATTCTTCGCAAATATATTTCTCAGTCCGAAGTTTATGGATTGCTTCCAATTCTTTCTCACTGAAAGTATCAGCACATCCCTTCTGACTAAAATATTCGAAAAGTATCGCTTTGAAATGATCAACCGTTTCCATAGGTAAGTAACGACTGATATTTGTGACTTCACTACGGACAGACGGAACAGCATACACAGATGATGCCACACCCGTCTCAATGTTCCTCTCCGGATTCAGTACCTTGTTTAAAGCGGTAAGATTCGTATCATACAACAAAGTACAATGATAAAGCACCCTGTTCTTGTGTACGCACTGGGCACTCCCCGATATTTTCAGACCATCAAGATAGATACCCAGCCGTTCATCTCCTTTTGCCGGCAATCCTATCTGTTTTAAGAAATCCAGTATCCGATGAAGATAAAGACTGAAATCAGGCAAGCGGGACACTGTTTCGATAAAAGTTAAATTGACATTACCCAAATCATGATATACAGCTCCCCCACCCGAAAACCGACGGGCTATTTGAATCTGTTGTTCTTCCGCCCATTCCCGGTTCACTTCCAACTGTACAGATTGGTGTTTTCCCATCACTACAGAAGGAGTGTCCTGCCAAAGCATGAAAACAGAATCTGTTTCCTGCTTCAGCAAATACTCTTCTGCCGCCAGATGAAAATAAATATCTGTAAAAGTGTTATGAAAGCACCTCATGATAAATCTCTCCAACCGTAGGATGGGGAAATACATTCTTCTGAAATTCCTCAACCGTATAGCCCTTCTGAATGGCTATTCCGGCAATCACAATCAATTCCGACGCTGGATTTCCAAGCATATGACAACCGATAATATGATCAGCTTCATCAAGTATCAGCTTACATATTCCATTTACCTGTTCGTTTTCCGCAACAAAACGTCCGGAATAAGCCATTGGTAACTTCGTAACACGATAAGGAATGCCCTGTTTGGTCAGCTCTTCTTCTGTCTTACCTACGCCGGCCACTTCCGGATTGGTGTAGACAACTCCCGGCACACTGTTATAATTCATCCGGTCTTCCACTCCTAAAATATGATTGATTGCCACTTCCGCCTCCCGAATTGCCGTATGCGCCAATAAAGAATAGCCTGTAATATCACCGCACGCATATACTCCGGGATGAGAAGTCTGAAGATATTCGTCTACTTTAACCCCATTCCGATGAAGTTCTATATTCAGCTTATCCAATCCGACATTGGTAATATTTGCTTTACGCCCCACACTGAGCAAGATCTTTTCCGTTTTGATAGTAGAAGCCTTCCCATCTTTCTCTATGACGACTCCGTCAGGTTTCACTTCTATTACTTTTGTATTCAAGTAGAAAGTGACTCCACGTTTTGCATATTCCATACGAAGCATACTGCTGGTTTCCTTATCCATGACTCCCAGTATCTCCGGCATCATCTCGACAACATGCACTTTCACTCCCATACTGTTGAAGAAAGAAGCAAACTCCATTCCTATGACTCCACCACCTATAACAACCAACGTTTCAGGAAGCTCTTTGATCTCCAAAGCCTCTTTTGACGTCCAGTAACTAACTTCCGACAGTCCCGGTATCGGAGGAATAACCGTGTCGGAACCGGTACATACCAGCAGATATTTCACTTCATATCTTTCTCCGTCACAGATGATACGGATCAGCCCGTTTTCTTCTCCTTCTATAAAGGCTTCTTTTTCCACGATCGTCACTCCGTAAGAGTTCACAGTCATCTTTACCCCACCAGTCAGCATTTTCACCGTTTTCTCTTTACGGCTCATTATTTTAGTTAAATCAAACGAAGGAGATTCGGCAGAAATGCCATATTTGGAAGCACTCTTGATGCTATCCAGAATTTTAGCAGAATATAACAACGTTTTAGTAGGAATACATCCTTCATTCAGACACACCCCACCTATTGCCTTTTTTTCAAACAAAACGGCTCTCAGTCCGTTTGCCCCTGCCCTTTCGGCAGCTGTGTAACCAGCAGGGCCACCACCAATAATAGCTATATCAAAGTTCATAATCGTATCTTTTTAGTAATAATACGATTATAACAAATGAGAGAAGAGATTAGTTGTATGACAGATCAATCATCCTACTTGATCGTCAGCTTTTTGAGTTCTTCTAATGTACCGTTGAATACATTGAGGTCTACATCTTCTTTAATACCGGGTACATTTCCGACATCAGTATGTTGCCAGAAATTCCACTTGCCCTGATATTTCACCGAATCGACATAATAGTGAGCGATCCAATAAGGATAAGCATTGAAAATAGAATCGTCCAGATAACGGGTCTTGAACTTATAAGAGGTATAAAGAATGGGCTTCACCCCATAATGGGATTCTATACGATCCAACCAGCGCTTAATGCCTTGCTGCAATTCTTTTTTCTCTTTTCGACCGGTCACTTCCACATCGAGAACCGGAGGCAGGTCGCCGGAATCCAGTTTGACCGTACGTATAAAAAAGTCCGCCTGTTTCAAAGCATCTGTACCGGGAATATAGAAATGATAAGCGCCACGGATAAAGCCATGATTACGCGCATTAGCAAAATTGGTTTGAAAGGTAGTATCGTTATGATCTCCCCCTTCCGTCGCTTTCATAAAAATGAAGTGCAAAGGAGTTGCCGTCTGTTTATTCTGTAAAAGTCTCCCCCAGTCTATTTTTCCTTGATAATGGGAAATATCAATCCCATGAATATCATATCCGGAAGGAATACAAACTCCATATTCCTTTAAACCATTACAAGGTTTCCACCGATAAGCATAAGGACGTATAAAGAAATAATAGAAAACCATAGAGAAACAACCGACAATTGCCACAGCCAATATATTTCGAAGCCAACCAGGCATCGAATAATGCTGCTTCACCGGTGCCTTTTTCGGAGCACGGGAAGGTCTGGAAGAAGAAACCGTCCTCTTTTTTGGGGTAGTGGAAGCAGTTCTTTTCTTTTGGACAGCAGAAATCGGATTATTACGTGACGACATTTACTTTGAGTGATGAATGTAATATAGATAGGCACGGATTACACGGAATACACGGTTTTAAGAAATAGTATAACTAAAACCGCGTCAATCCGCGTAATCCGTGCCTGAAAGAGCTCTTCATTGCAACTGTTTCTTACTACAGTCCGGTGAAGTTTTCTTATTTAGCTTGTTCCAATTGCAAAGTCTTAGTTGCCTGGTCGCAAACTTCTGTAGGACCAAAGTACTGAATCGGACCCGGATATACATAATCCGTTTCAACAGCCCAACGGTCACGCTGTGCAGCGAATGCTTTGAAAGGAGCACCATCCAATTTCACTAATGCTTTCTGGATCACCGGTTTCATTTCACCGTGGCGGCGTTCCATATTCATCATCATGGTGATAGGCACACCACCTGCAATCCATTCGGCAGCAGGAGCAGTTGTGTTGCGTACAGAAGACATATAACCGGTCTTACCGTCAGCAATCAGCATAGAAGCTGTGTATCCCAAAGAATAGCAGTAGTCAGCATCAAAGTTTGACGGAGCAGCGCAACGTCCTTCGTAACCGAAGAAGTGGTGCTGTGCAGCAAACTTACCCACATATTTGCCATCTTCTTTCCAAGCAGCCAATTTGGTAGCTACCATTTCAGACAACAGTTTTTCTGTTTCGATCAGTGATACCTGAACGTTTCCGTGCGGGTCACGATCCAGTGTCAGCTGGCGAGCTACACCTTCCGGCAGACTTGCATAGATAGCAGAGTTTTCCGGAGACAGCTTACGGATGATGTAATCACGTTGATGAGATTTCTTGATCTGAGAGAACTCTTCTGCATTTGCAGCCAGGAAGTCGTTCAATTCAGCGATCAGACGCTTCATAGCCGGAATAAATTCCACCAATCCTTCCGGAATCAATACTGTACCGAAGTTATTTCCCTGTGCAGCACGGTCAGCTACCACTTTAGCGATAGATGTTACTACATCATCCAGAGACATATCTTTTTCTTCCACTTCTTCAGAAACGATACATACGTTAGGCTGTACCTGCAAAGCACATTCCAGTGCGATGTGAGAAGCCGAACGACCCATCAATTTGATAAAGTGCCAGTATTTACGGGCTGAGTTACAGTCACGCTGGATGTTACCGATTACTTCTGCATAAGTCTTACAAGCTGTATCGAAACCGAAAGAAGTTTCAATCATATCGTTCTTCAAGTCACCGTCAATCGTCTTCGGGCAACCGATCACCTGTACACCGTACTTCTTGGCAGCATAGTATTCAGCCAACACACAAGCGTTTGTATTAGAGTCATCACCACCGATGATAACCAGTGCTTTGATGCCCAATTCCTTGATGATCTCAAATCCCTTTTCAAACTGAGCTTCAGTTTCCAGCTTCGTACGTCCCGAACCGATGATATCGAAACCACCTGTGTTACGGTATTCGTCAATGATGTCAGCAGTCAGTTCCATATAGTTGTGGTCTACCAGACCGCCAGGACCCAAGATAAAGCCGTACAGCTTACTTTCAGGATTCAGCTTTTTGATACCGTCGAACAAACCAGAGATTACATTGTGTCCGCCCGGAGCTTGTCCGCCGGAAAGGATTACACCTACGTTCATAGCAGGAAGTTGAACAGCTTCACCCGCTTCGAATGTAATCAACGGCATTCCGTACGTGTTAGGGAATAATGCTTTGATAGCTTCCTGATCGGCTACAGATTGAGTAGCAGCACCTGCTACAGCCTTAACAGCTCCTGATGCCAATGCTTTCGGAAGTTTGGGCTGGTAAGCAGCCCTTGCGATTTGCAATGCACTTTTAGTCATTTTCTTTAATTTTTTATTTAAAGGTGTTAGTAAGTTTCTTGTCAAACTTGAAAAGCGTTGCAAATTTCGCATTTTTCCTCGAATTATGAAAGAGAAGCCCTCATTTTATTTCGCTGCATAGTTACAGAGGCTATTGCTTCCAGCCACCGCCAAGTGCTTTATACAGTTGTACTACGGTGATCAGTTCATCACGAATAGCGTTACTCAGACCAATTTGTGCGTCAAAATAACCACGCTGGGCATCGAGAACATCCAGATAATTGATCACTCCATTGATATATTGCAACTGCGCCAAATCCATATAACTCTTAGCCGAACGTTCCAGATTGGCACGAAGCGCGTACACCTCTTTTATCTTATTAAAGTTGACAATCGCATTACGTGTCTCCTTGAAAGCCGTCAGGACTGTTTTCTCATAACTATGTATTTCTGCTTCATAGGCCGCTTTTTTGCCTTTCAACGCAGCACGGTTTTTTCCCCAGCCAAAAATAGGAGTCAATAAAGCACCTTCCATAACGGCATAAGGCGATTTTAGAAGTTCTGACAAAGACGTGCTTTCACTACCGAAACCACCCGTCAGTGCCAGACGAGGAAACATATTCGTATAAGCCACACCTACTTTTGCATTGGCAGCGATCAGCTTCTGCTCTGCCTGACGTATATCGGGACGGCGTTCAAGCAAAGTGGAAGGCATCCCTATCGGAAGAGTTTCCGGGGAATTAAACTCCTGAAGCAAACGGGAACGGGCTATGCGATTCGGGTATTCTCCGGCCAGAAAAGCAATATCATTCTCTTTCAGCGATATTTTGCGTTCCAGATCAGGAACCAGAGTAGCTGTACGTGCCAACTCTACCTGCGCCTGACGATAAGAAGTCTCCGAAGTAAGTCCTCCTTCAAAACGGATACGTGCCAGACGAACCCCTTCTTCACGAGCTTTTAAAGTCTGCTTGACGATATCCAGTTCCGTATCCAAGGCAACCAGCTCATAATATGCCTGTGCCACTTCCGCCACAATCGTCATCTGAAGCGCACGTTGCGCTTCTACTGACTGCAGATATTCGGCGATGCTGGCAGAACGTGCCCATCGCAGATTTCCCCAAAGATCGAGTTCCCATGAAACTAGGAACTGCGCTTCAAAAGTATCCGATTTCTTAAAAGCATCTCCCCCATGATTTTCAAGTTCACGCTCGGCAGTCACTTTACCTTTAATATCGGGAAGCAGCGCGGCGGTGGATATCCGTTTCTGAGCTGCCATTTCCTTGATGCGGGCAGCCGCTATCAACATATCTTTATTATGGTCCAACGCACGGTCTATAAGACTGCGGAGTGTGGAATCTGTGTAGATTTCCTCCCAATCCTGATCTCCAAAGCTGACCGTATCCTGATGTTGAGCCAGACTATCGGGTAAATGAAGATCAGGACGGACGTAGCTCTTGCCTACTTTGCAGGAAGTCAGTATTCCTGCAAAAAGTAGTATAGCAATATATAGTTTATTCAGTTTCATTATTTCTTATGTTTTAAGATTTTCGACTTTGTTTTATACACCATCACAAAGAAGAACGGCACGAGAATGATACCAAATACGATAGCGAATATCATTCCGAAGAATACGCCCGTACCAATCGCCTGACGGCTCGCCGAACCCGGACCACTCGCCAGTACCATCGGAAGCATTCCCAGTACAAATGCAAGGGAAGTCATCAGAATAGGACGGAAACGTAATTTCGCTGCGTAGATTGCCGACTGAATCAAGTCTTCACCTCTATCTACCTGCACTTTGGCAAACTCTACAATCAAAATGGCATTCTTGGCGGCAAGCCCGACAAGCATTACCAATCCGATCTGGAAATAAACATCATTCTCCAGTCTGCACACCCAAACTCCCAGATAGGCTCCCAATGCTGCTACAGGCAAGGATAGCAATACAGCAATCGGCACTGTCCAACTTTCATATTGTGCGGCAAGGAAGAGGAAGACAAACAAGAACACCAGTGCCATGACCATACCCGTCTGACCGCCTGCCTGTTTCTCCTGATAAGAAAGTCCGCTCCACTCCAGTCCGATATTATCCGGAAGATGGTCACGGGCGATCTGCTCCATAATCTCCATTGCCTGACCGGAACTGTATCCCTGTGCAGCAGCACCCCGGATAACGGCAGTAGTAAACATATTGAAACGCTTGATACTTCCCGGTCCTGTCGTATAAGAAGCATTACCCAAAGAAGTCAGCGGCACCATCGCTCCATTGGAAGCTTTCACAAAGAACAGGTTGATATTGTCTTTATGTTCCCGATAAGGAGCTTCCGCCTGAATATATACCTTATATATACGGTTGAACATATTAAAGTCATTCACATACACCGAACCTGTATACGCTTTCATCGTAGAAAACACATCTGCCAAAGGTACTCCCAGCATTTTCACTTTGTCTCTGTCCACATCAAAATAAAGCTGGGGAATCTCAGACTGCAAGGAAGAAGACAAACCGGTAAGCTCCTTACGTTTGGAAGCATAATACATCAACGTATCTGCCGCATCTACCAAATTATCGAAAGTAGCCTCTCCACGAGCTTCCAGCTGCATTTCAAAACCACCGGAGCTGCCCAGTCCCGGTATGACCGGAGGAGTAGACAGGTAGACTTTACATTCGGGATATTCTCTCAAATGTTTTTCTACCGTATCCATAATTTTTTCAATACTGGTGCTCTTTCTCTCTTCCCAAGGTTTCAGAATAACGGTCAGCTCGGCACGCCCCTGATTACTCCCTACACGCGGGCTGCTTCCGGTCACGTTTTGTACATATTCTATATATGGATTCTTCTCCAGATAAGCAATCGCGCGTTCCGTCACTACACGTGTTCGCTCCAAGGTAGCTCCTTCCGGCAGTTCAAGTTCAATCTTAAAGTATCCCTGGTCTTCTACCGGCAAGAAACTAGTCGGAATAATCCGGTGAATCAACAGAATAGCAATCAATACCATACCAAAAGCACTCAAAACCCGACGAGGATGTTTGATAGTACGGGTGACGGCAGCTACATACTTATTGCTTCCGATACCCAGCCACTCATTGATCTTTCTGAATACTATATTTTTCTTCTTGCCACTATCCGGTTTCAAAATGAGCGAACACATCACAGGGCTCAGCGTTAAAGCAACCACAGTAGAAATCAGTACAGATACCACGATAGTTACCGTAAACTGACGATACAGCTGCCCGGTAATTCCACTCAGAAAACTTACCGGAACAAACACAGCCGCCAATACCAGTGAAGTAGCGATCAATGCGCTTGATAATCCGTTCATCGCTTTCTTTGTCGCCTCATAGGGACTCAGCTTCTCCGTTTCCATAATATGCTCTACTCCTTCCACCACTACAATCGCATCATCGACCACGATACCGATGGCGAGAATCAAACCGAGTAAGGTCAATATATTAATAGAGAAACCAAAAATCAGCATGAATCCGAAAGTACCAATCAGGGAGATAGGTACTGCTACCACCGGAATCAATGTAGCACGCCAGCTCTGCAAAGACAGATACACTACCAACACAACCAGCACCAATGCTTCAAACAATGTTTTATACACCTCATGGATAGACTCGGAGATATACGTTGTCATATCAAACGGAATCTCATAACTCAATCCTTCCGGAAAATTCTCGCTGATTTCTTCCATCGCCTTCTTTACATTCTTGGCTACTTCCATCGCATTGGCACCCGGCAACATGTAAATACCCAGTACCGCTGCATTCTCACCATTGATACCACTCTCGGTATTGTATGAAGAAGCCTCCAAGGATACACGTGCCACATCCTTCAGCCGGATGATGGAACCATTGGCATTGGCACGTACCACAATATCCTCAAATTGCCCTACTGTAGAAAGACGTCCTTGAGTAGTGATTGGAATCGTTATATCCAGTCCCTGTACCGGCTGCTGACCTAATACACCGGCTGCCGATTCACGGTTCTGGTCTTTCAAGGCATTCTGCAAGTCCTGTACAGTCAATCCGAAGTTAGCCAGCTTATCAGGCTCTGCCCATATCTGCATAGCATAGTAACGGCTACCAATATTGGATACACGTCCTACTCCCGGAATACGGCGAATCACATCGAGCACATTGATCGTAGCAAAGTTGCTCAGGTAAATTTCGTCAAACTTAGGATCGGTAGAAGTCAGACAAAGTGTCATTAACTGACTGGGTGCCTGTTTCTCTACGGAAATACCATTCTGAATCACTTCCGCCGGAAGACGGGATTCAGCCAGCTTCACACGGTTCTGAATTTCCACAGCAGCCAGATCCGGGTCGGCAGATACATCAAAGGTAACTGTTGCCGAGAAGCCACCGGAGTTAGAACTGTTTGATTCCATATAAAGCATACCGGGCGTACCATTGATTTCCTGTTCAATCGGAGTAGCCACCGCCTGTGACACGGTAAGCGCACTCGCACCCGGATAAGACGCACTGATCTTTACCACCGGAGGCGTGATCTGCGGATATTGATCCACCGGAAGCATGGTCAGCCCGATGATTCCGACAATCACAATCACGATGGAAATGACAGCCGAAAATACCGGCCTGTCTATAAAAAAACTAACTTTCATTGATTATTCTCCTTTTGCGTTATCCTTCATTCCTGTTGTAGAATCACCTGCCACCATAGTGGTATCCTTCACCTCCATTTCCGGCTGACTGATCCGTACTTTCATGCCCGGAGTCAACTTATGGAAACCTTCTACAACAATTGTCTCTCCTACAGCAAGTCCTCTTTCCACTACGACGTTATTCCCCACTTCGGGTCCTAACTCGATAAAACGTTTCTCTACTGTATCATCTTTACGCATTGTATAAATATAAGCTCCGCCTTTTTCAATGGTAACAGCTTTCATCGGAACAAGGATAGCTCCTTCACGCACGTCCAAAAGTAGTTTTACTTTGGTAAACTGTCCCGGAAGTAATACCTGTTTCGGGTTAGGCATCTCTGCACGTACGGAGAAAGTACCTGTCTGGGGATCGACCTGCGGTTCTGCAAAATCGACATATCCTTTATAGGGGTAAACCGTATTATCCGCCAAAGTAATAGTAATGTTCGGTTGCCAGGAACGGGTAGAATCCTGTTGTCCGAGGTTAATATTACGTTCTTTACTTTTCAGATAATCAAGTGCCGTCATACTGAAATCGACCAATACGGTATCGCTTTTTACTACTGTAGCCAGCAGAGACTTTCCTCCCGGACCAACAAGCGTTCCCAAGTCTACATTTCTTTCACTGATATGTCCGGCAAGAGGTGAACGAACGATGGTATAGCCTAATTCGAGTTCAGCCTGCGCCAAGTCCGCTTCACTCATCGCTACTGTCGCAACAGCGCTTTCATAAGCTGCTTCCGCATTATCCAGATCCAGCTGACTAGCAGCATTTTGTTCGTACAACGGACGGATACGTTTCAAGTCACGTTCAGCTTTCAATGCCTGTGCTTCATCCTTTTTCAGCTGAGCCCGTGCCTTGTCGGCTTTCGCGCGATACTGATCCTGATTGATCACAAACAAGACCTGATTCTTATTTACATAAGTGCCTTCGGCAAAAAGCATGTTTTCCAGATAGCCTTCTACCCTGGCACGTACTTCGACAAATTGCTGGGCACGGATTCGCCCCACATATTCTCCGAATATCTCTACATCATCTTTTATAACCGGTTCAACAATCACTGTCGGCATTTCCGGCGCAGCCTTCTGAGGTCGGGTCAGTATCCAATACACTCCCAACACAATTACCATACATACTACAGCAGCAATGGTTCTCTTTCTCCTCAGTTTCAACTCATGTTTCGAAAAGAATAATCTCATATCGAATCTTATTATTTAATTTAACTTATGTTTGTTCTACACTCTATTATGCAATACACATACCAAAATATCCTGTTTTATCTTATCTGTTTATTATCAACATATTACATTTTTCCTCTTGAAGACGGAAGTGTGGAAAACATCCTTAAAGTGTAGAATTTATCCACATTTCCGACTTTTAGAACATTTTTTATAGTTCTTGTTTCATCAACTAAACAATTTATCCCCTACATTTGTAGTTATATTGTACATCAACACAATAACATGTCCTAATGAAAAAACAAATCTTTTCAACATTAGTTTTTGCAATGTGCCTGATATTACCTTTTTCTGTTTATTCACAGGAACAACGGAAGAAGGTCGGCGTCGTCCTCAGTGGCGGTGGTGCCAAAGGAGTGGCACATATCAAAGCACTGAAAGTCATTGAGGAAGCAGGCATTCCGATCGATTATATAGTAGGCACCAGTATGGGATCTATAGTCGGTGGACTTTACGCCATCGGTTATACTCCGGAACAACTGGACAGTATGGTACGCAAGCAAGACTGGACTTTCCTTTTGAGCGATCGTATCAAACGCAGTGCCATGTCGCTCACCGAACGCGAACGCTCTGCAAAATACATTGTTTCGCTTCCTTTCACAAAGAACCCGAAAGCTGCCATGTCCGGAGGAATTATCAAAGGACAGAATCTTGCCAATCTGTTCTCTGATCTGACAGTGGGCTACCATGACTCGATCAATTTTAATAAGTTACCGATCCCCTTCGCCTGTGTATCGGCCAATGTAGTCAATGGGGACCAGATCGTATTCCATGATGGCGTACTCTCTACTGCGATGCGTGCCAGCATGGCCATCCCCGGTGTATTCACTCCGGTGAGAAAAGACAGCATGGTATTGGTCGACGGTGGAATTGTCAATAACTATCCGGCAGATGTGGCCAAAGCAATGGGGGCCGATATTATTATCGGAGTCGATGTTCAGAATGCGCTGAAAAGTGCCGACAAGCTCAACAGCGCTCCGGACATATTGGGGCAGATTGTTGATCTCACTTGCCAGACCAATCATGAAAAGAATGTAGAACTCACTGATACCTATATCAAGGTAAATGTAGACGGATTTTCTTCCGCCAGCTTCACTTCGGCAGCCATCGATTCCCTGATGCGTCGGGGCGAAGAAGCCGCACGTGCACAGTGGAATTCCCTGATTGCCTTAAAAAAAGAAATCGGTATACCGGACAATTATGTCCCCAAACAACATGGACCGTACTCTTCTCTTTCCAATTCACGGACAGTATACGTCACAGATATATCGTTCTCCGGCGTAGAGGCTGATGACAAAAAATGGCTGATGAAGAAGTGTAATCTCAAAGAGAACAGTAACATTACCACTCAGCAGATAGAACAAGCTGTGTATCAGTTGCGTGGCAGTCATTCTTACTCAAGCGCCAGCTACACACTTACCGACACTCCCGAAGGGTATCACCTTAATTTCTTGTTAGAAGAAAAATATGAGAAAAGAATCAATCTAGGCATCCGTTTCGACTCGGAAGAAATAGCATCCCTGCTGATTAATGCCACAGCGGATCTCAAAACTCATGTTCCTTCCCGATTATCCCTGACCGGCCGATTAGGAAAGCGATATGCCGCACGCATCGATTACACTCTCGAACCGATGCAGCAACGCAATTTCAATTTCTCATATATGTTTCAATATAATGACATCAACATCTATGATGAAGGTGAACGTGCCTATAACACTACTTACAAGTATCATTTAGCTGAATTTGGCTTTTCGGATGTCTGGTACAAAAACCTCCGCTTCGGACTCGGACTTCGTTTCGAATATTATAAATACAAAGATTTTCTTTTCAAGAAACCGGAACTCATTGGACTGGATGTAGAATCCGAACATTTCCTGAGTTATTTCGCTCAGGTACACTATAGTACATTCGACAAGGGATATTTCCCTTCCAAAGGAACTGAATTCAAAGCTGCCTATTCACTCTACACCGATAATATGGCTCAGTATAATGATCACGCCCCGTTCTCCGCACTGAGCGGTTCATGGGCCAGCGTAGTTCCCGTAACCCGACGTTTTTCTATCATTCCATCCATCTATGGTCGTGTTCTGATTGGAAAAGACATCGCCTATCCCTTGCAAAATGCCATTGGCGGCGAAGTATACGGACTCTACATTCCACAGCAACTGCCGTTTGCCGGTGTGACCAATATGGAACTGATGGACAATTCTATCATGATTGCATCCGTGAAACTCAGACAACGGATGGGAAGCATTCATTATCTCACTCTGACAGGTAATTATGGCTTGACGGACAGTCACTTCTTCGAAATACTGAAAGGGAAACAACTGTTTAGTATCAGTGCCGGATATGGTATGGACAGTATTTTCGGTCCATTGGAGATTACGTTCGGATATTCCAATCAGACTGATAAAGGAAGCTGTTATGTGAATCTGGGATACTACTTCTGATTCCCTATTTCTGTTCCCGCATACATAGGACTATACTTACCATGATGAGAAAAAATTCTCACTGCGATGAGACTTTTTTCTCATCATAGTGAGAATTTTTTCTCATCGCAGCAAGAACACTTGAGAATATTCAGCATCCTAATCTGCTGTTATACAAACTTTTCCCTTTTCTGCAGATAAAGTAATCCGACCATCATCCAAACTAAACTGGCGGATAAAAGGAAAATGCGGTTTTTGATAAGGATTCCCTCCCAAATGATCGGATGAACATTATCGGGAACACGAAAAGGATTCAGCAGAACGTTCCAGAAAGAATCCGGCTTACCTAAGAACATCAATGCAATGCCTATAATAATCATAAATACGGCAGTTCCGTTTCCACTCCGCGTAATGGTAGACAGCATAAAAGCCATATTTCCGAAAAAGAGTATCGGGAACATCAACTGTAATGCCATCTCAAGCGGATTGACCGGATACAGCAATAAAATGGCTATGTATGAAAAGATAATCAGAATAACAAAAATTGCCACATAAATCATCAATAACCGCACGCCCCAAACCTTATACTTATAGTCAGGGATTCCAAAAAGAATCTCCAATATCCGGCTATCTTCATCATTCTGAATGCCGAATACAGCCGGATAGAAAATAAGCAGCATAGACGGAAACATCAGGATGCTATAGATGAGTCCCTCGTTAATCTCCTCCCGTTTCCAGGCATTCTGAAACATGAAAAGAGCAAAAAAGCCAAATGCAGCCAACAGAAACCAGAAAAACTTCCCGGCAAATATAATCTTCAGGTTATACCTGACTACTTTAGGCAACAGTTGTATCAATTGTTTAAATGTCATATCCTTCTTTTCTTTTTAATTCATATTCTTCAGCAGACAGAGATAAGCGTCTTCCAAATTAGCTTCTACCTCTACAGCCCCTTCATAAGGCTGTCCGACAGAAAGATAGCGCACCCGAATCGTATCGCCTTCCTGAATATGATGTATTACCAACGATTTGTCCAGTACTTTTTCAAATTCTGTCTTATCTATATTAAACTGCCATACTTTTCCGTTAGCCATTTCCACCATATCCGAAGGATCACCGAAATATTTCAGTTCACCTTTATTGATTACCACTACCTGATTACAGGAACTGGATATATCCTCAATGATATGAGTGGAGAAAATAACGATGCGGTCTTTACTCAATTCCACCAGCAGATTACGGAAACGGATACGTTCGCGAGGGTCGAGTCCCGCTGTAGGCTCATCCACTACCAGGATACGCGGTAAATGAAGCAGAATAAGCGCAATGCCAATACGCTGTTTCATACCTCCCGAGAAAGAACCTATCTTTTCGTCTTTCCGCTCGTACATATGTACCGCTTTCAGTACATAATCCAGACGCTCCTTTCGTAACTCACCGTCTACAATCCCTTTCAGTATAGCCTGATAATCCAGAAACTCCCACGAAGTCATATTCTCATAAGTTCCAAATTCCTGTGGAAGGAAACCTATCAGACTCTGTAGTTCTTCTCTGTAGATACGGGTATCCAGACCATTGATCCAGATACTACCATAACTCTGCTCAAAAATACCACA
>OLQM01003002.1_pt1 | contig 15410 bp, 16 predicted proteins | sample 1673161 | NCBI WGS metagenome assembly OLQM01 (sample SAMEA3136761, study PRJEB25190) | human gut metagenome | reverse complement strand
CGGCGCCCCGCAAGCGCGACAGCATCGCGCGGGAAGCGGAGCTGTTGCTGACGAACTACGATCTGGGCCATGCCGGCGTCAGTTCCGGCGGCTCGTTCTCGGGCGGCGCGGCCGACTAAGCTTCGCCTCTTAAGCGCCCCTGCTCCTCGGCTTGAAATTCGAAGCCCGAGGAGCAGGGGTTTCTTGTGTTCTGCGCTTGCATTTGTCGTATACTAGGCACGTCGCAAGCCGACCGCGGAGCGGCCGCTTTCACGTGCAAGGCGGCCGAGGTGCACTGCGGGAAGTGCAGCGGATCAACTCGATTCCAGGAGGTTCCATGTTCGGACCTTCTTGGTGCTTAAGGTGATACCCAGCATATCCTCAGAATACTCTGTGGTACCGTAGCATGCTACGATATACTCATTCAGTTCTACTTCAGCGTTCGGATCGCTCATCTCCAGGATCTTACGCTCGATCTTGATCGCAGAGCTGCCCTCCTCGATTTTCCGGCAGCGCCTGCCAGCGCGCAGCGGATGCCCCGCACCCGCACCTCGTCCTCAGCGTGGCGCAGGGCCGGGATGGCGGCCTCCGCCTCCAGCCGGGCATCCTCGGCATTGGCGCGGGCGGTCTGCCGCCGCAGAGCCACCGTGCGCAGGGCGGCTTGATAAAGTTCCTGTTTGGTACGCATAAAAGCTCCTTATTCTGCAGGCGTGTCCGTTTTTTTGCGGAGCGGACGGCGGCGGGCAGCGTTCTTGAGAAAATCGTTTCCGCTGGGCTCGGCGCGGTCCACCCGGAGGTTCCGGCTGGCACCCATCCCGGCCACCGGGCCCCGCACATCGTGGACGGTGCGCAGGCCCTTGGCATTCCAGGTCTTAAGGATGCTGTTCCAGTACCAGAGATCCCGCTTGGGCCCGGCCTGTACGGCGGCTTCCTGCACCATGGCATCATCGTAGCCGTAGACCTCGTACCAGCGGGCAATGGCCTTGCGCCCGCCAAGGGTCAGCTCGGTGTCGGCAATGCCCAGCAGGCCGCTGACGTACTGCTCCCGCTGGGCGCGCAGGGCCAGCAGCTGGAGGTGTGCGTCGGCCTGTTCGCCGGTCTCCACACCCTCGGCCCGCCAGACCTTCAATTCGTGGCTGACGGCACCCATCGTCCGCTTGCCCCGGCTGGCCACATAGGCCACGCAGAGCATGACGGTCTCGGGTGCAAAGGCCTCCTGCACATAGAAGTTTACCAGCTTTTCCATTTCGGGGTGGGTCAGCGGGCGGGCAAAGCTGGTCTGGGCGCAGTCGATGAGGGAGGAGATCATGGGGTCAGTTCGGCTGGCCGCTGCGATCTCGCTCCAGGTCATGGGGGCAGGGGCTGTGGGCTCCTCGCCCGGGGCGGCGTTCTCCTCATACCGTTCCAGCAGACCTGCACCGGCCCAGAAGGACAGGGCACTCTCGGCGGTCATCTTACTGCGGAGCTTTAAGTCGGCGCAGAGCTTCTCCGGGTCAGTGATGCCGGTGGCCAGCACATACAGAGCCACCCGGACGTTATATTCCTCCGCAATGCCCAGCTTGGAAAAGACCAGCTGCGGCACCGGGATGGTGTCACCCTTGAATTCTTTCAGTCGGTAGATCATGGTGCACCTCAGTGTTGTATCTCGGCATCCGATTCCGGTGCGGGCGGTGTCCAGGGCTCACAGTCCAGGATGGACGGGTGGGCGCTCCAGCGTTCCGGTTCGGCGTTGTAGGCATCGTTCAGATATTGGGCGACTGCGGTGCGGCCCTCCTCGGTCATCGGGAAGATCTCCCGCCGCCGCAGGGCCGGATCGGTCTTGTCCAGCGTCCACGGCTCGGGCCAGAGATCCACCGTGAGGATGGCCTCTTCTTTTTTAGCCTCCTCGCCGCCGTCCGGGTCGGGGACGGAGCGCTTGCCCGGGGTGATGAGGTAGCGCATCCCGTCCTCGTTGCCGCTGAATGAGTTTTTGTTCTGCAGATAGTGCAGCATGGGCACAAAGATCATGTAGAATTCCTTCCATTGTGATAATCTATCTTTCATTATAAAGCAACTGGCGCAAAAAGCAAGTTTTTTCCGCCTGCCGCGTTCCGACAGAAAAAACTGTTGACAAAACCGCTGCACTTTGCTACACTAATGGAGCAGTCCTGCAGGGTTAGCTCATCCGGTAGAGCGACTGCTTCCCAAGCAGTAGGCGGCGGGTTCGAGTCCCGTATCCTGCTCCAGAAAATAGCGCTCCAACGTGTGGTAAAGAACATGTTGGGGCGCTTTGCATTTTGATGCACTTTTGGTGGGCGGCTTGTGCTTTGCCGGAAAATATGGTTCAATAGAGGAAAACAGGCGGGAACGCACAGTGAACAAGACAAAACGAGGTGGACACAATGAATCTGAAAGAAGCATTCCGCTATCAGAACAAGCTGCAGGCCCTTTTGGACGAGGCCCAGGGGATTCTGGACTGCGATTCCAACGTGACGAATGTGGCCAATACCTATCTGCGCCACAAGGTCATGGCAGAGGCTGAGGACGAGACGATCCTGGACCTGCCCCAGACCGAATATGCCCAGCAGATCACCGATATTGCCCGGTTCATGCTCTATCTGCTGGAGGAGAAGGGCCGCCTGTTCGCTGCCATCCGCAAGGCAAAGGATGCGCTGGACATGGATATGGACAGCGAGGTCAGTCTGAACGCTGCGCGGCAGAGCGTGGCGCGCACATTCAAGCGAATGAATGACCTGCGCAGTTCCGAGCAGCTGCTTTCCGGCGGCGGCACCGGCTACCGTTTCAATGCGGAGGGCAACCAGATCGCCTACCGCTGTGATGTGAAGCGGGTGACCACCATCAACTATGACCGCAGGGTCATCCATGCTGCTCTGGGCAAGCTGAACCGGCAGGCGGACGAGACCTCCAACCGGATCGACCTGTGCCTTGTGACCTCCCGTGTGGACTATGCAGTCCCCTTTGATGTGAACGCCAGCTTTGCCGAAGCGTTTGAGACCTATCTGGAAAGCACCAATGCCTGAATAAACGCTCCACCGGCCATTTTGGGTGCGGCAAGCGCCGGGGACGCGGCTGCCGGTTCAGGTGCAGATGAACGATAACGCTGCACAGTTCCGCAAGGAAGTTTCGGTCCGGTTCACCTTACGAGCCAGCATAATTGAAAAAATCTTGCGTTCGGCTTTTCCGCCACCGCCAGACGTTTCTTCGCCGAAACCGTCCTTTGCCATTCCTCACATTCCTGCTACCGTGCTGACGTCTCCATGGGCAGGCAGGCAAGCCACCCTTTCTGAATTTGTCCCGCAGACTGCTGCGGGAGCATTTTTCCGCCTGCGGGGCGGGTGCACTGCATCCCCCATTTTGCAGGCAGAGCAAATGGCAGAAGCTGCCCTGGATGCTTGCCGTATCCAAAATGGCCGGTGCAAAACCGGAGGGATAAGCGATGAAGTGCTGCAGCCCCGGCGGTAAAAAACTGCCGGGGCTGCAATTCTTGGAGGGAGTCGTTCGTATTCCAGACAAAGCAACTGAATTTAGACAGAGACGAGGTATGATCATGTCAACCAAACCGATTCGTTCCGCTGCCGCAAATTGCATTGACCTGAGTGCAGCAGCGCTTCATATCATTGCCATGGCGCTGATGCTGATGGATCACCTGTGGGCGACTCTTCTGCCGGCGCAGGACTGGCTGACCTGTGCCGGGCGGCTGGCGTTCCCTATCTTTGCTTTTATGACAGTGGAAGGCTACTTTCATACCCGAAATCTGAAGCGTTATGCACTGCGGCTGCTGTTGTTTGCACTGCTTTCAGAAGTGCCCTTTGATCTGATGTATGGCGGGACATGGTTCTACCCGGTGCACCAGAACGTGATCTGGACGCTGCTGCTGGGGCTTCTGGGGGTGCATCTGATGGAAACGGTGCGCAAAAAGCAAAAGCTCTGGGTCTCGCTGCCGGTGTGCGCCGCAGTGGCAGCAGCAGGGGCACTGCTGGGAACGCTGGGCATGACAGATTACTATGGCGCCGGTGTGCTGACCGTGTTCGCTTTTTACATTTTCCGGGGCCGGAAATGGTGGTGCCTGCTGGGACAGGTGCTGACCCTGTACTGGATCAACGTGGTGCTTCTGGGCGGGCTGATGTACCCCATCCGGCTGTTCGGCATGGAGTTTGAGCTGTGTCAGCAGGGGCTTGCACTGCTGGCGCTGGTGCCCATCTGGCTGTATCGCGGGCGGCAGGGCTGCCACAGCAAACCGTTCCAGTATGCCTGCTACGCCTTTTACCCGGTACACATGCTGCTGCTCGTGCTGGCGCTGAATTTCGTGAATCGATAAGAACGTAACTGTTATCCCTGCGGGCTATGGGTGCCCGCAATCTGATGGTATCCCGGGGGGATCTATTCTGCACTTTCCTGAGTCTGCTCTGTGGGCTTGATGGTTTTGACCCGCAGGGTGAAATACAGAAGATGGCAGATCCACACCACTGCAATGCAGATCCTGCCGATGGGAGCATCTTTCATACAAAGAAAACCGATCGCCATGACAGCGGTGACCATTGCAATGATCTTGCATTTTGTTCCTGCTGTCATGGCTTTTTTCTGAACAAAGCTATCCAGATGCTTTTGTACCGTGGTATACTGAATGGAACACCCGCAGGAGGTAAAATGCCCCATGAAAAAAGATAAATCGTTCCGCCCGGACCGGGTTCTCTCCTATTTCAGGGCGGAGTGGTTCCCGCTGCTCCTTGTGACCCTTTCGGGCCTTGTCTATAACATCGGTCTGCTGGCCGCGCCGTGGTTCGAGGGCCGGTTGGCCCAGTGCCTGGCGGATATCCTGGGCGGCAGTGAGACTGCTGCCCAAATGGCGCTGCTGGTGCTGGCCTACATTGCGGTCACACTGCTGGTACAGGCGGCGCGCTTCATCAAACGTTTTTATGTGCGCCGCTTCGCCAACAACATCAACCGCCGGATGAAAGGTATCCTGTACGCCAATCTGGTGCGGCAGAGCCGGGCAGCGCTGGAAAAAGAGGGGGCCGGTGAGCTGATGACCAAGGCCATCTCCGATGTGGACGACTGCGTGGAGGGAATGCGCAAGTTCACCACGGAGGTGTTCGACACCGGTGTGGCGCTGGCGGGCTATGCGGTCATGCTGCTGGTGTACGACTGGCGGCTGGCGATCCTGGGCCTGCTTTTTACTCCGGTGTCCTATGTCTGCGCGGCAGGGATGAAAAAGCCGGTGCAGCGTGCCGGTGCGGCCTATAAAAAGGCCGCCGGTGCCCTGAGCAGTGCCACGCTGGACCGTGCCCGGAATGCCGTGACCTACCGCATCTACGGCTGCGAGGAGGCCCGGATGGAAAAATACGAGGAGGCCCTGAGCCTTTCCGAAAAGACTGCCGTGCGGAGCAATGTGTGGCAGTCCGCGCTGCCGCCGCTTTATCTGGCGGCATCCGAGGCAGGGACCCTCTTCATCCTGTGGTTCGGCGCAAAGAATGTGCTGGGTACTGGCTGGAGCAGCTGGGATATCGCCGCCTTCACCACCTTCCTCTCCTGTTTCACCAAGCTGGTGGTCAAATCCTCCAAGGTGGCCAAGCTCTTCAACGCGGTGCAAAAGGCAGAGGTCTCCTGGAAGCGCATCAGACCCCTGATGAAAACGCCCGAGCAGCTGGATGCCCTGCAGATCCCGGCGGCACAGGAGGTGACGCTGAAAGAACTCGCCTTCTCCTATGGGGAAGAGCCTGTCTTTTCCGGCCTGAGCCTGACGGCTCACCCCGGTGATATCATCGGCATCACCGGCCCGGTCGCCTGCGGAAAATCCACCTTTGGCCGCGTATTCCTCTGCGAAGCGCCCTATCAAGGCTCGGTCTGCTTTGGCGGCAGGGAGATTTCCGCCCTGACCCCGCGCCAGATCGCCGCCACGGTCGGGTATCTGGGCCATGACCCGGAACTGAGTGCCGACACCGTGCAGAATAATGTCCTCTGCGGCAGCGAACAGGATGCCATGCCGTGGCTTGCAGCCGCTGCCCTGAAGGAGGAAGTGCTGGCCATGGAAAAGGGTACGGAGACGGTCATCGGCAGCGGCGGCACCCGCCTTTCCGGCGGGCAGGCACAGCGTCTGGCATTGGCCCGGACGCTGGCCCATCCCCGCCCGGTGCTGGTGCTGGATGACCCATTCTCGGCATTGGACCGCAGCACCGAGGATGCGATCTTTGCCGAGCTGCAGGCGTATGCCAGGGATAAGGTGGTGTTCCTGATCTCCCACCGGCTGTACCATTTTCCGCAGATGCAGCAGATCATTTTTATGGAGGGCGGCAGAACCACCGTTGGCACCCACGAGGAGCTGATGGCAGCGGTTCCGGTCTACTGCCAGCTGTACGAAAGCCAGACCGGCCTGAAAGGGGGAGAGGGCGCATGAAAAAGAAAAATGATCACGGCGTGTTTGCTGCCGTCCGGATGGCAGCGGCTTCGCACCGCCTTCTCACGGTGGGCACGGTGCTGTGCGTGGCAGCTTCGGTGGCGGCATCCCTGCTGCCGCCCCTGCTGCTGGCCCGGGTCATCGACCGTCTGACCGCGGGCCTCCCGCTGTCCTTTCTGGCCGTGCTGCTCTACTTCGGCAGCCTTGCACTGGAAGGCGTGCTCACCTCGGCGCAGGAAAGCCTGCTGGTGCTCTTTGGCCAGAGGATGACCCATGCCCTGCGCTCGGAGATGTCCCGGAAGCTGAGCCGCCTGCCCGCCGGTGCACTGGCAGAGCAGAATCCCGGCGAGGTGGCCGCCCGCTTTTCGGGCGATGTGGACACAGTGGAAGCCCTGTTTACTTCCGGCATCATCAGTATGGCAGCAGATGCCTGCCGCATCGTCTCCATCATGGGGGTCATTGCGGTAAAAAACACCGGCCTTGCGCTGATCCTGCTGCTGGTGCTGCCGCTGTTTGCCGTGTTTACCCGTTGCGTTCAGAAGCGGATGCTGGCCGCGCAGCTGGACAACCGTCGCGCGGTCGCCGCTGTCTCCGGGCAGGTGCCCGAGACCCTGCACAACATCCGCACCATCCGGGCGCTGGGTCTGGAAGATTACATGGAGCGCCGGTATGACCGGTGCATCGGTGACAGCTATGCCGCCATGGAGCGCACCAATTTTTATGATGCCGTCTATTCGCCGGTGGTACTGCTGCTGAATGCCGCTGTGGTCGGCATCGTGATGCTGCTGTCCGCTTCGGGGAACGCGCAACTCCTGACCCTGTTCGGCATGTCAGTGGGCACTTCGGTGGCCGTCATCAACTACATCTCCCGCATCTTTGCCCCCATCGAAAGCCTGGGCATGGAGATCCAGACCATCCAGTCGGCCATGGCGGGTGTCAGGCGCATCGATGCCTTTCTCGACCAGCCGGAGCGCACGATCCCTCCCGCGCGCAGGGAGGCCGCCCGGGGCGATGTGGAATTTGCGCACGTCACCTTCGGCTATGGGGAACGGCACGTTCTGAAGGATTTTTCCATGACCGTGAAACAGGGGGAGCGGGTCACGCTGGTGGGCCGCACCGGTGCGGGCAAGAGCACTGTGTTCAAGCTCCTGCTGGGCCTGTATCAGCCGGAGACCGGTACGGTGACCATCGGCGGCGTGAATGTGGGGGACATCACCGACCGGGAGCGCCGCACCTGCATCGGCTGTGTGGAACAGCATTTCTCCCGCGTGCCGGGCACCGTGCTGGAGCAGATCACGCTGGGAGACCCGCAGATCACCGGGGAAATGGCAAGGGATGCCGCCGCGCTGGCCGGGATCGATGCTGCCATCCGGGCTCTGCCGGAGGGCTATGACACTGTCTGCACTGAGGGCATCTTCTCGCAGGGAGAGTGGCAGCTGCTGTCCATTGCCCGTGCCGCTGCCGCAGACCCCGCCGTGCTGCTGCTGGATGAGATCACCGCCAATCTGGATGCCGAAACGGAGGCCCGCGTGCTGGAGGCTCTGCGCCGTGCCTCCGCGGGCCGCACGGTACTCTCCGTCTCCCACCGCGTGTATGAGGATCTTGGCGGCAGAACGATCGAGATCAGGACCCGGGAATGACGTATGATAAAAACGCCCCCTGTGCGCCGCAGCAGGCACACAGGGGGCGTTGTGGTATGCTCAATTCTTTTCGATGTAGACGCTGGTGGAGGGGAAGGCGAAGTCTACGCCGTCTGCCTGCATCACGTCCATGATGTTCAGGTTCAGATCATTCTGCTGCTGCAGGAAGGTGGCATAGACGTTGGTGGTCAGGTAGGCCGAGATGAGGATGTTGATGCTGGAATCGCCAAAGCTGGTCAGCCGGACGATGTTGGTGCCCTTGTTGGTGTAAGGGCTGTTGTCCAGCATGGCCTGCAGGTCAGCCATCAGCTTTTCCAGCTGGGCACGGGTAGTGCCGTAGGTGACACCCAGTGTGAACTTATAGGGCCGCATGGTGCGCAGGGCCGCGTTCTGGACAGTGGAGGCGCAGATCTGGCTGTTGGTGATAATGACCACGCTGTGGTCCATGGAGCGGATACGGGTGGAGCGGAAGTTGATATCGATGACCTCGCCCTCCACATTGCCCACGGTGATCCAGTCGCCGATGGAAAAGGGTTTGTCCAGCAGGATGACGATGCCGCTGAACAGGTTGCTGGCGCTTTCCTGCGCGGCCAGCGAGATGGTCAGGCCAACAAGACCAGCACCGGCTACGATGCTGCCGATGGGGAAGCCGACGATCTGCGCGCAGGTGGCAACACCCAGAATGATGACCAGCACTTTGTAGGTGGTGTCCAGCAGGGAGCGCAGGGTCTTGTTGCTCCGGATCTCCGGGCTGCAGGAGGCCAGCAGCAGGTCGGCTACCTCAGAAGCATTGTACAGGCCCTGGCAGAACAGGAGGGTCGTTACGATCTTATAGGCCGTGAACAGAAACTTTGTCAGGCCCGGAATGGCCCATGGCAGGCTGGTCAGGGCCAGGTACAGGCCGCTGTAAAAGGCCATCCGCGCCAAAGGGCTCTGTAAGCTGCGCAGGAGGATGGGCGTGGCGGCAAAGTGCCAGCTGCGAGCCTGCAGAGCGGGAAAGATCTTCCGGCGCAGCAGCCAACCGACCAGAAGCCCCGCAAAAACGATGACAGCGGCGCAGACAGCCCGGGCAGCCAGCGCCCACCAGCCCTCCAGCAAAAAAGGCCCGATCTCGAACCCGAGGTCACGAACGGTAAAAATCATGGCAAAAAGCTCCTTGTATCAGAAATTGTAACATTCTGTCCCACAGTATACCATATCCGGCCCGTGCAGGGCAAATAAAAAAGGGGTTGACAAGGCGGAGCAGCCGCGTTATACTCTTGGCCAGAAAGTTCGTTTCAGGGCGGGGTGAGATTCCCCACTGGCGGTACAGCCCGCGACCACCCGCAAGGGTGCTGACCCGGTGAGACTCCGGGGCCAACGGTATAGTCCGGATGCAAGAAACGGCAGGCAATACGATTTGTCTACGCGCCCTGTTGCAGTGTTTGCTGCGGCAGGGCGCGTTTTTGATTGTCTTCCCGGTTCCGAACCATGCGAAAGGGGCTTTCCAATCTACGATTTGGGGCCAGAACGCCCCGGGAGGATATTACCATGAAGAAAAACACGACCCGCAACCTGACCGTTGCCGCCATGCTCAGCGCGGTGGCCTTTATCCTGATGTTCATCGAGTTCCCGCTCCCGATGCTCATCCCGTCCTTCGTCAAGATGGACTTCTCCGACCTGCCCGCTCTGCTGGGTGCCTTTGCCCTTGGCCCGGTGTACGGTGTGATCATCAGCTTTATGAAGAACCTGCTCCATGTGGTCATCAAGGGTACCTCTACCGCGCTGGTGGGTGAGCTGTGCAACTTCATGCTGGGTGCGGTGTTCTCCGCACTGGCCGGTTACCTCTACAAGCACCACAAGAGCCGCAAGAACGCCATCATCGGCGCAGTGGCCGGTGCCGTGGCCATGGCCCTGTTCAGTGTGCCGTCCAACTACTTCATCACCTACCCGGCCTACGTCAAGTTCTACCACATGCCGATGGAAGCCATCCTGGGTATGTATCAGGCCATCCTGCCCTCTGCAAACAGCCTGATCAAGTGCCTGATCATCTTCAATATGCCCTTCACTCTGGTCAAGGGCCTGCTGGATGCCCTGCTCTGCATGTTGATCTATAAGCCGCTCTCTCCCATCCTGCATGGCCGGAAGTGAGTGACAGCAAAAAAGAAAGGACGCGAGAGCGTCCTTTCTTTTTTGCTTTTATCGATTCGATTTAAGACAGCGCGCCCTTTTCCAGCCACTTGCCCCGGGCAAGGCGGATGAGGAACAGCAGGCCCCGGATGCTTAATTCGCAGCACATGGCACCCCAAACGCCCATCAGGCCCAGCCGGGAAGCCAGCAGGAACGCCAGTGTCAGCCGGATGCACCACATGCTGAATATGTTCAGCACAAAACAGGAGGTGCTGTCGCCCGCACCCTGCATGGCACCGCTGGCTACGATGGAGGCACCGAACATGGGCTCGGCCCAGGCTTCGATGCGCAAAACCTGAGCACCCAGAGCGATGACAGCCGCATCGGTGGTGAAAAGGCTCATCAGGGCGGGGGCAAAGATCCACAGACCAACGCCGGAAAGGGCCATGACCCCCATGCCAAGGCCGGTGCACAGCCAGGCAAACCGCTTGGCCATATCCTTCCGGTTGGCACCCACGGCCTGGCCGATGAGGGTGACGGCTGCGCTCTGGATGCCGTAGCCCGCCATGTAGCACAAGCCCTCGGCATTGACAGCCAGGCTGTTGGCGGCAATGGCCACGGTACCCAGGCCGGCCACGATGCGCACCACCACCACCTGCGCCAGAGAGATGGCGGCACGTTCTCCCGCCAGAGGACCGCCGACCCACAGCAGGTTCCGCAGGCAGGAGCGGGTGATCTTCCAGGGGGCAGGCTTCCGGATGCAGAGGGGGCCGTCCCGCAGCAGCAGGATGGCCAAAGCCAGCAGGCCGCCCACCACAGTGGCCAGGGCGGTGCCCAGGGCTGCGCCGGGCACGCCCAGCCCGGCACCCCAGACGGTGATGCCCCGCAGTGTCCGGGTGGGGTTGATGAGGAAAAAGTTGAAGATGGCATCCAGCACGCAGACCAGCACGCTGATGAGGCTGGCGGTCAGGGCGTTGCCTGCCGCCCGGAGGATGGAGGCGTACATGCCCATGGCCATGGTGAAGGGCAGCGCCGCTGACCAGATGGCAAAGTAGGCTGTGGCGTTTGCCCGCAGGGAGGGGTCAGCTCCCAGCCACCCCGGCAGAAAGGGGCTGATGCCCAGGCCGAAGAGGGCGGCACCCACGCCCAGGATCACATTGAAAAGCATGGCCTGCCGCAGCACGCTGCGGGCATCATCCTGCCGGTCGGCCCCCAGATACTGGGCGATCTGGATGGAGAGGGCAGTGTACAGGCCCACCAGAATACCGTGGAGCAGCCAGGTACTGGAGCTGACGATGCCGATGGAAGCAGTAGCTTCTGCACCGATGTGGCCCACCATGGCAGCATCGATGTATCCCATGGCAGTGACCACCAGCTGCTCCAGAATGGAGGGGATGCTCAGCGCCAGAGCCACCTGGGCCGTCTGGCGGGAGGGGATGGTCTCACCCTGCCGCATCCGGGCCGAAAGCTGTTCAAGTGAAAGTTTCATGTCTTCTCCTTTTTCTCCGATTTTCCTGTGAGACAAAAAAATACCCTCGAAAGGGCGTTTGTCCTCCCATTATAGACAGGGGGGCGAAAAATGTCAACCCATCTACCCCCGGGGTAGACCTTGCCCCGGAGATTGATTTTTTGGCCCGGGCGTGATACACTTCATTTGTATCCAGCCGTGAAAGAACAGGAACGGCCTCTGCCGCTCCGGGAAAGAGGAAAAAAACTATGCTTCAACTGCTTTCTGGCAACCCGCGCACCGTGGATGCGCTGGGCTTTCTGCTTGCATTTGCGCTGACCGCGCTGATGGACTCGGTGTTCCACGATAAGCTCCCCCACGACCATGGCCGCGCGTTTGCCGTGAACGGCGAACTCTCCAAGGGCAAGGCCCGGGGTTCCGGCCTCATTTTTGTACTCTGCATCGCACTGGTCACGCTGGCCGTGGTGCCTTTTAAGGCAGAGTACGTCATCTACACCGTCCTGCTCATTGCGTCCATGCTCTCCGGCTATTTTGACGATGCCGCCGAGACTGCCTGGAACGAGTACAAAAAGGGCCTGATCGATCTGGTCATTGCCGTTGTGGCGGGCGTGACCTACCTGAACTTCAACGGCACGGAGGTCAACTTCCTGAGCTGGAGCTTCAGCCTGCCCTATGCCGTCTACCTCATCCTGATCATCGTCCTGATCTGGGCCAGCATCAATGTGGTCAACTGCACCGATGGCGTGGACGGCCTTTCCGCCAGCCTTGCCGTGGTCAGCATCGGCACCTTCCTGCTGGCCTACTGGGAGGAGCTGGGCGATTACGCCACCGCAGGCATCGTGTTCATTGGTGCCCTGCTGGCCTACCTGTGGCAGAACGCCAAGCCTTCCACCCTGCTGATGGGTGACGCGGGCAGCCGCGCCATGGGCTTCTTCCTGGCCGTTCTGGCCCTCAAGAGCAGCCATCCCTTCGCCTTCCTGCTGGCCGCGCTGGTGTTCATCGTGGACGGCAGCCTGGGCATCCTGAAGATCAGCTTCAAGCGGTTTTTGCACATCTCCATCCTCAAGAACACCCTGACCCCGCTGCACGACCATGTGCGCAAGCGTCTGGGCTGGAGTGATGAGCAGGTCGTGGCCCGCTGGCTCATCCTGCAGGCTGTGGCATCCGCCTGGCTGCTGCTGTTGGTGCGGTAAAACACAAAAAAGAAATGCAGCGCCCGCACAGGAAAGCTCCTGCGCGGGCGTTTTGCTGTTCTGGTCCGGGAGGAAAGTTCCAGCTTCCGGTACAGCGTTTCCAGACAGGCTGGGTCACGAATTTCCTGAATGAGTTCACCTCATTTCTTTTATTTCATTGTGCCATGTGTCACAAACAAATGCAAGCAAAACCTTTATAATAGGGACGAAAGTGGAGGAAAAACCAATGGATTCTATTTTTGATCTCGATCATCTGTACCGCACCTATTTCAAGATGGCGCTGCCCTCGGTGTTCGGCCTGATGGTGAGCGTGGTGTATAACCTTGCCGATACCTTTTTCATTGCGCAGTCCAACGATACGGCGCTGATTGCGGGTGTTTCGCTCTGTGCGCCGGTGTTCACAGCCCTCATGGCCTTTGGCAACATCTACGGCCAGGGCGGCAGCTCACTCATTTCCCGCCTGCTAGGACAGGACGACCGTGAGGGCACCGGCCGGGTCAGCTCGTTCTGCTTCTATGTGGCCTTGACCACGGGCGTGGTGTTGGCAGCCCTGATGATGCTGTTCCGCGTCCCGCTGCTGGGCATTCTGGGTGCAACTGCTGAGACGATGCCGCACGCACATGCCTATTACACCGTGCTGGCCATTGGTGCCCCGGCCACGGTGCTGAACTTTATCCATTCCAACCTCGTCCGCTGCGAGGGCATGGCAACCCAGTCCATGATCGGCAGCATCGGCGGCACGGTCATCAATATCATCCTCGATCCCATCCTCATCACCACAGTGGGCTGGGGCGCAAGGGGCGCGGCCATTGCCACCATTGTGGGCTACCTGTGCAGCGACCTGTACTTCCTGTGGCTGCTCCACAAAAAGAGCCGCTGCCTGTCTGTCAAGCTGTCCCAGTGCCACGTCACGGGCAGGGAACTGCAGCAGATTTTGGGCGTGGGTGTTACTGCCGCGCTGAGCAACCTGATGCAGAGCCTGACTGTCATTGTGATGAACCAGTTTCTCTTGCCCTACGGCAACGACAAAATTGCCGCCATGGGCATTGCCAGCAAGGTAAGCATGATCGCCCAGCTGGTTCTGGTGGGCTTCTCGTTCGGCGGCATCCCACTGTTCGGTTACCTGTACGGCGCAAAAAAGCGGGACGTGATGCGCAAGCTCATCCGCTTCTGTCTGACCTTCCTCGTCTCCATCGCCGTGGTGCTGTCCCTCATCCTCTGCCTGAATTCCGGTGCGCTGATGCAGCTCTTCGTGCAGGATGCCGGGATGATCGCCACTGGTGCGCAGATGCTCCGCTGGCAGGTCTGCACCGCAGCCTTTGGCGGCGTGGTGCTCCTGCTCACGGTGCTGTTCCAGGCAACTGGTAAAATCATACCGTCCTTCCTGCTCTCCATCAGCCGTCAGGGCGTGGTGTTTCTGTTGGCACTGGTGGTCTGCGTACATCTGTTCCAGTATCAGGGCGTGCTGATGGCTCAGGCTGTGGCCGACATCCTGAGCGCTGCGCTGGCCCTTGGCCTGCTGGCGGCCAGCCGTGATATCATCGCAAAACAGTAAACACAAAAACGCCCGGGGGGCCGCTGAAAGCTGCGGTTCTCCGGGCATTTTTAGTATTCGATGCCTTTGCGCGCCTTGATGCCCTTCTGGTAGGGGTGGCGGCGGCATTTCATCTCAGTGGAGTAGTCGGCGGCATCCAGCATCCACTGCGGGGCTTTGTGGGCGGTCAGCACGCATTCCTGTGCGGCGGGGCGCTCCAGAACGGCCCGCCGGAGCAGGTCTTTGTCCACCATGTCCAGCTCCCAGGCTGAACCGGCTTCATCTAAAATGAGCAGGTCGGCAGGCTCGGCCAGTGCGGCGGTCAGGTTTTCGTTCTGCACGGCCCGGGCAGCGGTCTTTTCCGCTTCGTTCATCTGGAACACGAACTTCTGCCCGCCCTTGCCCCGGAAAATTTTTGCCCCCAGCTGGGCCAGCAGAGGGATCTCGCCGCTCTGCCCGCCCTTGAGGAACTGCACGATGACAACCCGTTTGCCGCTGCCCAGTGCGCGGAGGGCAAGGCCCATGGCGGCGGTGGTCTTCCCCTTGCCGTCGCCCCAGTAAAGATGCAGCAGGCCCTGTTCCATCATCCGTTCTCCTTGGTGTACTGCACGGTCTCCACCAGGTGCAGGATGTGCTGCTCCGGCCAGTCCCGGGCATCCAGCACGTAGCCGCCCGCGTTGGGACCGCACCAATCGGGAAAGCTGCGGCGGGGCACGCCAAACCGCTCCAGTGCGGCCATCTGGGTGCCGCCATGGGCCACGATGACCAGCCGCTCCTGCCCTTCGGCAAGGGCCTTGTCAATGAGGTCAGCCAGCGTTTTGCACACCCTGTTGCAGAAATCGCTCCTGCGCTCCCCATCCGGGTGGGCGGCGTGCTCGTTTTCCTGCACCCATGCCAGATATTCCGGGTCCTGCTCCACCTGTACGAAGGTCTGGCCCTCGAACCGGCCGAAGTTCATCTCCTTCAGCCCGTCCACCGGAATGAGCTTTGCCCCGGGAAAGAACACCCGCGCCGTCTGGGCGGTGCGCTGCAGCGGGGTGATTCGTTATTGAGTTTGATAAGCCGTTTACTTATGAGGCTACGTTCTCTAATG
>OLQM01002994.1_pt1 | contig 15451 bp, 16 predicted proteins | sample 1673161 | NCBI WGS metagenome assembly OLQM01 (sample SAMEA3136761, study PRJEB25190) | human gut metagenome | reverse complement strand
CAAAAATATTATTGTAGTGGCAGCAGGGCCATTTCAGTTTGCAATGATCAATCCGAAGATCACAAAGAAATCAGGCGTATTTGAGGCAGAAGAAGGATGTTTATCTTTGGATGGAGTGAGACCTTGTAAGAGATATAAGGAGATAGAAGTAGATTATCTGGACCAGGATTTTAAAGAGCAGCATGGGAAATATTCTGGATGGGCAGCACAGATCATACAGCATGAAATTGATCATTGCAAGGGGATTGTGATATGATTGAGGAAAATAAGATAATGAATGAAATACCAATTTATACGATCATAAAAATAGAAGCAGAAGAAGCAGAAATTCCAATGTTAACTTTTTATGTAAAAGAAGATTCTATGGATGAACCAGAAGAAATTTCAATGGAAGAATTAACAGCTTATGACAGGAATCTAGGGATTGGAGATCAGGTAATAATCGGTCCAGATGAAACTTTGTTTCCGCTAGATATGGCAGAGAATCTTGGAATGTTTGACGAAATCGATTCGTTAAGCCAGATATCAGAAACAGACCCCAGACAATGGCAGATGGAATGGATGGATAATTATATGGACGCGTTAGAAGAACTGGAGGATTCTACAACTAGGGAATAAGACAAAATTCATGAAAATAAATCCATTAAAAGCAGAAAAACTTATGGAGATGAATGTATTTATGCAGAAATTACAGATAAGACAGAAAACATGTTATATAGAGCAAAATGGTTCCGGCGGTCCGATCATTTTATGGGGAATGTATCCTCATCGTGGAAATGAAATAGCACATATGTGGGATTGTCTGATGGAGACAGTCAATGATCAGGATTTTCTTTTCTGTGCATTTCAGGTAAAAGATTGGAATGGTGATTTTTCTCCATGGAAGTCACCTGCTGCCTTCGGAGATGATGATTTCAAAGGAAATGGTCCAAAGACTTTACAATGGTTAATGAATGATTTGATTCCGAAATTAAAAGCAGATTACGGGGTAGACAGAGAAATTTATCTGATCGGATATTCCCTTGCAGGATTGTTTGCTCTATGGACAGCATATGAAACGGATATCTTCTCAGCAATTGCAAGCTGCTCCGGTTCTTTATGGTTCGAACAATGGGATGAATATGTGTTGCATCATCAAATAAAGCATGAAAGCAATATCTACTTAAGCCTTGGAGGAAAAGAAGAAAAAACAAAGAATCCGGTCATGGCAAGAGTTGGAGATCGAACTAGAACACAGGAACAAATTTTGCGCAATGATCCTAAGGTAAAGCATACAACATTAGAATTTAACAGCGGCGGACATTTTGCTGATGCCCAAAAGAGATTAGCGAAAGCTGTCAAATGGTTATTAGAATGTACTTAAGAGAGGATTCCAATGAACAACAAAACCATAAATTATTATAACAAATACACTAAATCATTCATACAAACAACAAGATCCGTAGATTTTACAAACATACAAAATAAATTTTTATCTTATCTTCCATCGGGCGCATTCATCTTAGATTTTGGGTGCGGTTCTGGTCGTGATACAAAATATTTTCTAAAGCGAAACTATAATGTATCGGCGATTGACGGATCCGAAGAGATTTGTAAGGAAGCCTCAAAATATACAGGAATCAAAGTAAAACAAATCGACAGGGGTATGAAATATGGGATTATTCATAAGAATTTTAAAAGGGCAGAAGAATATGTGGTCAGAAAAGCAAAGAAAATATCCGAAGAATATATGTAGTAGATTAATGCTAGCTATTTTGTTACTCGCAAGTGTCATAACACTTACAGCATGTAGATCATCAAATATAAAAGAAACAACAAAACAAACAGATCATAAGACAAAAAAGTGGGAACCATTGGTGATAACAAAGCGAGAAAAAGCTCAAGCACAAAAAGAAGTTAAGCAAATTTCAGACATTTGTCAAAACATAAAAATCAATGAGAATAAAGTTACAAAAAAAGACTTACAAACGTTATATGATACATTAACATCCAAAGGTTATCCTGTTGCCCAGATTGGGGAAGAAAAACATAGTACAAAAAATGCACCAGTAAAATTCAAACCATCCAAGACAAGTCATGGTGAGAAATTGAAAACATTTTATGAAAAAACAAAAGCTGGAAAACCAACAACGATAACATTGTTACAGCAAAATAGTTCCGGAGGATTTGCAAATATCCGATTACAAAGCAACAATGGAAAGACAGAAGGAATTTTGACAACAATTTATAAAGAAGATGGTAAATTTTCTGTGAGTGAAATGGTAAAGTATCAAGTGAAAAAACTGGAATTGAATGAAAAAAATATTATGACTTTGGAATTTTACTTATCCGATCAAGCAGAATTACAGACGGATGGTACGATGGAATTTCAATGTAATTGAATATTAAATTTTCGCCATTTGTTGCATAGAAATGCATCAAACAGCAGATAATACCATCATAAAAATTTCCAAAGTAGAAAGGAACTCATATCATGGTATTAAAAGAGACAGAAAGAACAGCAATTGAAAACCTAAGAACACAGGAGAAAAGCTGCATAGAAAAGTATCAAAAATACGCACAGCAGGCGATCGATCCAGAACTTAAAAATCTTTTTGAACAGTTACACAAAAAAGAGCAGACACATTACGATTCACTCACACAGGTCTTAGATGGAACAGTACCGTCAAGTGACTGCAATGACAGTGATGGAAGAGACTATGAACCAAGAGCAATCTATACAGCAGCGAGCCAGTCCGAAGATAAGATGCATGATGCATTTCTTGCAACTGATGCAATTGGAACAGAGAAATTGGTTTCCGGAGAGTATAATACAAATGTATTTATGTTTGGGGATAGTGATCTTAGAAAGTTGATGGCAGACATTCAGGTAGAAGAACAGAATCATGCCGAAATGCTGTATAAATATAAGACGGCAAACGGAATGCAGTAATGCAATAGCTATATGATAATTTTAAAGGACTCAGGAGCCGTGGACTTCTGAGTCTTTTGTTGTATATCGATGATGTATGGATTGGATAAGATATGAAAATATGATAAAATGATGTAAATATAGTACTATACAAGAGAGGATAAATAAAAAGATAATGAAAACAGAACATCATACATTAACAAAGACCTGGGTTGTAGCAGCACTGGCAAGTTTATGCTGTATTCTATGGGGAAGTGCCATTCCAATGATCAAGACAGGATATCGACTGTTACAAGTAGATACGACAAACACAGCCAGTCAGATTGTATTTGCAGGAATAAGATTTGCGTTGGCAGGACTTTTCGTCTTGATTTTTGCTTCTATACGTGAAAAGAAAGTGACACTGCCTGATGGAAAGATTCTAAAATATGCAGTTCCTGTCTGCCTTGCACAGACTGTTGGACAGTATTTTTTCTTTTATATCGGCGTGGCACATACATCTGGAGTGAAAGGTGGAATCATTACAGGTTTAGGAAATTTTATTGCTATCCTAATGTCATGTTTGATCGTACGAAATGAAAAACTAACGGGAAGAAAATTAACAGGATGCATCTTAGGATTTGCAGGAGTTGTCGTGATCAATCTTCTTGGGAATTCTTTTGATTTCGGCTTTACGATGATGGGAGAAGGATTCGTTTTGATTTCACAGTTAGCCTATGCAACATCCACGATATTGATCAATTACTATTCAAAAAAAGTATCACCAGTTATATTAAGTGGAACTCAGTTTTTTATTGGTGGAATTGTATTATTTTTAATCGGAAACGCAATGGGTGGACATTTAGATCATGTAACAGTTGGTGGAATTACGGTCGTGTTGTATCTTGCATTGGTATCTGCAGTTGCCTATACACTTTGGTCTGTATTACTTGCATATAATGACGTGTCAAAGGTAGCAATCTTCGGATTTGTGAATCCATTATGCAGTGTAATCTTGTCGGCATTGGTATTGGGAGAAGTCAAACAGGCATTTAATATCGGAAGTCTGATTGCACTCGCACTTGTATGTGTTGGAATTTATATTGTAAATGCAAAGAAGAATAACAAATCAAATGTTGAGTAAGGAGGAAAACATTATGAGATATGAAATTTTAGGTGAAACACTTCCAGTAGTTATCTGTTATCTGGAATCTGGAGAAAAAATGGTTACAGAAGGTGGAGGAATGTCTTGGATGTCTCCAAATATGAAAATGGAAACAACTTCGAATGGGGGAATAGGAAAGATCTTTGGAAGAGCGTTTTCAGGAGAAAAGATGTTCCAGAATGTTTATACAGCACAAGGCGGAGAAGGGATGATCGCCTTTGCTTCATGCTTCCCGGGATCCATCAAGGCATTTGAAATTGCACCTGGACAGGAAATGATATTACAAAAAAGTGCTTATCTTGCCGGTGAGAATGGAGTTGAGTTATCTGCATTCTTTAATAAAAAGATCGGAGCTGGATTATTTGGCGGAGAAGGTTTTATTATGCAGAAAGCATCTGGCCATGGTATCATGTTTGCAGAATTTGATGGTCATGTTGTGGAATATGAATTAGAGGCTGGAGAGCAGATTGTTGTAGACACTGGACATTTGGCCGCGATGGAGATCAAAAGTGTTCCGGGTGTAAAGAATATGTTGTTTGGTGGAGAAGGAGTGTTTAACACAATACTTACAGGTCCTGGGAAAGTATGGCTGCAAACAATGCCGATCAGTAATGTAGCTGGAGTATTAAGCCCATATTTTCCAAGCTCTAGTAAATAGAGAAAAATATGAATAGGCTAAGGAATGGGGAGTGATCAATATGGCCTTTTTTGACTATGATCGAAATGGGAAAATCGATTATGGACAAAAGATTGGAAAGACAATGCCAGAGAATATTATCTATATAATAAAATGAAAGAAGATGATGCATCGAAGCATAACCAGGCAAAGGAAGAATCATCCAATGATGGGAAATCAAATGTTGGGTGTGGTTCTGTACTATTGTGTTTTATATTTATGTTTTGTATGATGTGGCTTGCTATGATGGTTGATTCATTATGCAAATAGAGGAGCATAGAACGATGACAAAGACAAAGGCTTATATTGCGATCGACCTCAAATCATTCTATGCTTCTGTGGAATGTAAGGAGCGAAATCGCGATCCTTTAACGACAAATCTTGTGGTTGCAGATCAAAGCCGGACGGAGAAGACGATCTGCCTTGCGGTATCTCCATCGCTGAAAAGCTATGGAATACCAGGCAGACCACGTTTGTTTGAAGTCGTACAAAAGATTAAAGAAGTCAATAATACCCGCAGGTGGAAAGCTTTAAACAGAACATTTACAGGTTCGTCGGATGACAGCACAGAATTAAATGCAAATCCGGCATTGAAGGTTGATTATATTGTTGCCCCACCACGTATGGAATACTATTTGGAATATAGTTCCAAGATTTATAATATTTATCTAAAGTATATTGCGCCAGAAGATATTTTTCCGTACTCAATTGATGAAGTATTTATAGATGCAACAGATTATCTGAATACTTATCAGATGACTGCAAGGGAACTTGCCATGACTATGATACGAGACGTTTTAAAAACAACGGGAATTACAGCAACCGCCGGAATCGGAACGAATATGTATCTGTGCAAGATTGCGATGGATATCGTAGCAAAGCATATTAAACCGGATAAGGATGGCGTAAGGATCGCCGAATTAGACGAAATGTCTTACCGTAGGAAGCTATGGAATCACAGACCGCTTACGGATTTCTGGAGAGTAGGCAAAGGCTATGCGAAGAAGTTGGAAGAACACGGTCTTTTCTCAATGGGAGATGTTGCAAGATGTTCCGTCGGAAAGCCAAATGAATTCCATAATGAAGAACTGCTTTATAAGATGTTTGGGATCAATGCGGAATTGCTGATCGATCATGCCTGGGGCTATGAGCCTTGTACTATGGAGCAAATCAAAGCATACAAACCGGAAACCAACAGTGTATGCTCCGGGCAAGTACTTCACTGCCCATATGACTTTGATAAGGCAAAGTTAGTTGTAAAAGAAATGACTGATCTTATGACACTTGATCTGGTAGATAAGAGACTTGTTACTGACCAGATCGTATTGACCGTAGGTTATGATATAGAAAATCTAACGGATCCAGATAGATATAGGAAGTACAAGGGATCTGTTACGATTGACCGATATGGAAGGAAAGTTCCAAAACACGCTCATGGAACAACAAACCTGAAAAAGAAGACATCATCTACCATGCTGATCACAGATGCAGTGATGGAATTATATGATCGGATCGTGGATAAAAATCTGCTGATCAGAAGAATCAATATCACAGCGAACAAGCTCGTGGATGAAAGTTTTTCAAAGGAAGAAGAAACGTATGAACAGCTTGATCTTTTTACAGATTATACGGTAAAGGAACAGGAACAAGCCGAAGAAGAGGCTGTTTTAGAGCGTGAGAAACGGATGCAACAGACAATGCTCACAATCAAAAAGAAGTTTGGGAAGAACGCTATCTTGAAAGGAATGAACCTTCAGGAGGGAGCAACAGCAAAAGACCGTAATGAGCAGATCGGCGGACATAAAGCATAGAAAGTAAGTATTCAGTGTCAATGGAGGAAGATTATGAAGGATCAGTACAATCATAAATACGATGATATTATCAATCTGCCGCATCCAACTTCAAAGAAGCACCCTCGTATGTCACTTTATGCCAGGGCAGCACAGTTTTCGCCTTTTGCGGCACTTACCGGACACGAAGCAGCTATTAAAGAAACTGTAAGACAAACAGATGCAAAACAAGTGTTGAGTGAAGAAGTTATAGCAGAATTAAATAAAAAGTTATATCTGATCGCTGAAACGATTGGTACACAGCAAATGGTTGAGATCACGTATTTTGTACCAGATGCTAAGAAAGATGGGGGAGCATATATTACCTGTTCTGGTTGTGTAAAGAAAATTGATAAATATAAACACACAGTTGTTATGACAGATCAAACGATCATCCCTATTGAACAGATAAGTAATATAGAGGGAGAAATGTTTGAAGAATAGTAATGGTGCCTGATTCGATCAAAAAATCAGGCACCATTGCTGTTTCATAAAAATCTACATACTCTGATGGAATGTACGACGAATCACTTCTTCCTGCTGTTCGCGGGATAATCGATTAAAGTTCACGGCATATCCAGAAACACGGATCGTAAGTGTTGGATATTTTTCTGGATGTTCCATAGCATCGATCAAAGTTTCTCTATGCATAACATTTACATTCAAATGATGTGCACCTTGAACAAAGTATCCGTCTAAGATTGTTGTAAGGTTTTGTACTCGTTGTTCCTGATCTTTTCCAAGAGCATCTGGTACGATGGAAAAGGTATTGGATACACCATCCTGACATACATCGCGATATGGAATTTTAGCGACAGAGTTTAAGGATGCAAGAGCACCATTTTCGTCTCGTCCATGCATTGGGTTTGCACCTGGAGCTAAAGGTTCTCCGAGTTTTCTTCCATCTGGTGTGGATCCGGTTTTCTTACCATACATAACATTGGATGTGATCGTTAAAGCAGATAAAGTATGGATCGCATTTCTATAAATTGGATGTTTCTTTAGTTCGTCAGAGAAGAATGTTACTGTGTTAACTGCAAGATCATCTGCGCGGTCGTCATCATTTCCATACTTAGGGAAATCCCCAATGGTTTCAAAGTCAATTGCTACACCATTTTCATTGCGGATTGGTTTTACAGTTGCATATTTGATCGCTGATAGAGAGTCTGCGGCAATAGACAGACCAGCAATTCCATAAGCTGCGATTCGCTCTAAGTTTGTATCATGAAGAGCAAACTGGCTGGCTTCATATGCGTATTTATCATGCATAAAATGAATGATATTTACTGTATCAACATATAATTCAGCAACATAAGTCATAACTTTCTTATAGTTTTCCCATACTTTGTCAAAATCAAGAACGTCATCTGTGATCGGTTCGATTCCAGGAACAACCTGGATTCCTTTTTTCTCGTCAATTCCTCCATTGATCGCATAAAGCAGTGATTTTGCCAGATTGCAGCGGGCTCCGAACAGCTGTGTCTGTTTTCCAACCTTCATTGCAGATACACAACAAGCGATCGCATAATCATCCCCATAGACTGGACGCATAACATCATCATTTTCATATTGGATAGAATCCGTATCAATAGAAACTTTAGAGCAAAAATGTTTAAAGTTGTCTGGCAGTTTTTCAGACCATAAAACAGTTAAGTTAGGCTCAGGAGCAGTTCCAATGTTATATAAAGTATGAAGATAACGGAAAGAGTTCTTAGTAACCAGAGGTTTTCCATTAATACCAACTCCACCGATAGACTCCGTGATCCACGTAGGATCCCCACCAAATAGCTCGTCATATTCAGGAGTTCTTAAATGTCTTGTCAGACGAAGTTTGATGATAAATTGATCGATCAATTCCTGAGCTTCTGTTTCTGTGATCACTCCATTTTTAAGATCTCGTTCAATATAAATATCAAGGAATGTAGAAGTACGTCCAAGGGAAGTTGCAGCTCCATTATTTTCTTTTGTTCCCGCAAGATATCCCATATAAACCGCCTGAACAGCTTCTTTCGCATTTTTTGCAGGTTTTGAAATATCAACACCATAAGATGCAGCCATTTCTTTCATTTTAGAAAGGGCACGGATCTGCTCAGAAATTTCTTCACGCAGACGAATGCGGTCTTCTGTCATAGGTCCATCTTCAAAGTCTAGATCTTTTTGTTTTTCTTCGATCAAGTGGTCGATTCCATAAAGAGCAACACGACGGTAATCTCCAATAATACGTCCACGTCCATAAGCATCAGGAAGTCCTGTTAGAAGTCCAGCAGTTCTTGCAAGACGAGTACGTTTTGGATAGGCATCAAAAACCCCTTCATTGTGTGTTTTTCTGTATTCATTAAAATGGCGGTCGATCTCTTCATTTAGTTTATAACCATATTGTTCCAGTGACTGGTGCGCCATACGTTTACCGCCATATAGATTGACAATACGTTTTAGGGGTGCATCTGTCTGAAGTCCAACGATCACCTCATTTTCTTTATCAATATATCCAGGTGCGAAGTTCGTGATACCAGAAATGATATCTGTCTCAACATCTAAAACGCCTCCTTTTTTCAATTCTTCAGCAAGCAGTTCTTCACATTTATTCCAGACTTTTTTTGTTTTCTGAGATACATCAGCTAAGAAAGAGTCATCTCCTTCATAGAGAGTGTAGTTTTTCTGTATAAAATTTCTTACATTGATTTCTTTTGTCCAGACACCATCGTTGAATCCATTCCATTCGTTTAACATGATTTTTCCTCCATAAAATAAACATGATCAAAATAGGTTTGTTGTAACATCTCTGTTTTCTTTTTATCCATGGCCGGTACACCTTCTAAAGAATAAGGAATATCCATAACTTTATATTTGTTGGTACCAAGTAAATGATAAGGAAGCAGCTCAACTTTCTCTACATTAGGAATCTTTTGAATATAAGCTTTTAACTGAACCATATGATCTTCGCTGTCAGTAATTCCTGGAACAACGACATGGCGAATCCATATATTAGTCTGATGTTTTTTTAAAGCATTCAAAAATTCTTCAAAACGATCCATTGATCTTCCTGTCATTTTTTCATAATCCGTTTTATGGATGTGTTTCAGATCAAGAAGAACAAGATCTGTATGGTTTAAAATCTCATCATAATCAGAAAGTCCATAACCTGCAGTGTCGATGCAAGTATGAATGCCTTCATTCTTGCATAGTTTTAAAGTCTCTTTTAAAAAATCAGGTTGTAATAAAGGTTCTCCACCAGAAAAGGTAACACCACCATCTTCTTTAAAATAAGGTTTAAATCGTCGGATCTTTGCAACAAGTTCTTCCGGTGTGTATTCGGTCCCGCCAGATAATTCCCAAGTATCAGGGTTATGGCAGAAACGACATCTTAGAGCACATCCTTGTAAAAAGATAACGGTTCGTATCCCTGGTCCATCAACCAGCCCCATCGATTCGATGGAATGGACATGACCAACTGTCATAGTATTCCTCCTTATGGATGATACGTACTTAGAACAAGTACGTAAAAAGTTAACAGGATCAATATCTGAACGATGAAGCGTTGCAAAAATAGAATAAAAAAACGCCGCACGTCCAGACAGATTGCCCAGACGGTCGGCGATTAATGATCATACTTCCATGTGGTTAATTCCACGTGCTCCGTCAGTTATATGACCTTATGGCTATAAGATACTATAGAAAATGAGATTCGTCAACCCCTTAATTTTGTCGAAAAACTTCACAAATTGTACAAAAAATGATACAATATAGTTATCAAAACAACTTAAAGGAGGATATGCCTATGAAGCTAGAGAAATTGCAGTTCGTTGTAGAAGATGGAGTTGGTATCATCACAATGAACTATATGAAGAATCTTAATGCAATTGATGATCAGATGGCAGACGAGTTGATGTACGTAGTAGATACTTGTGAGAATGACCCGAATGTAAAAGTTGTTGTTTTAAAAGGAATGCCAAAGGCATTTTCAGCAGGAGGAGACATTGGATACTTCTATAACCTGATCCAACAAGGTGGAGAAGTGAATATGGATTCTCTGATCAGTAAAGTTGGCAATGTAACCGATGGTCTGAAGCGTATGAGTAAGCTTGTGATCTCAAGTGTAAGTGGAGCGGCAGCAGGTGCAGGAGTAAGTCTTGCATTTTCAGGGGACTTTGTTGTATGCGCAGACAATGCGAAGTTTATTATGGCATTTGTGAATCTTGGACTAGTTCCAGATACCGGTGGAACGTACCTGTTTGTTAAGAGTCTTGGAATTCAGAAAGCAATGGAACTGTGTGTTACAGGAAGACCAATGAAAGCACAGGAAGCAAAAGATGCCGGAATGGTATATGATGTAGTTCCAGCGGAAGAATTAGATGATACCGTTATGAAACTTGCTAAGAAATTTGCTAGTGGACCATTACTTTCTTATAAGAATATCAAGAAACAGATTTATCAGGCAGGGCTTGCTGATTATAAGAAATACCTGGATGAATGTGAGATTCCGACACAGCGTGAATGTGCGGCATCTTCTGATTTTATAGAAGGAGTCAAAGCTTTTATGGAGAAGAGAAAGGCTGAATTCAAAGGAGAATAAAGCCAGGATCAAACCATGAACATAGAAGGGAGGTCACGCCTTTGAAGTCAAAAGTTGTAACAAGAGAGGAAGCGCTCTCAAGAATTCATGATGGACAGACGATCATGTTTGGAGACTGGCATGGAGAATTTGCAGCAGATGAGATCATTGATGGAATGTTAGAAAAAGGAATCAAAGACATTGATGCGATCGCTGTATCTGCTGGAATGGCGGATCAGGGAGTCGGAAAGCTGATCAAAGATCACAGAGTTAAGAGTTTGATCACAACACATATTGGGTTGAACCCGATCGCCAAGGATCAGATGTTTGCAGGAGAACTTGCGATAGAATTTAGTCCTCAAGGAACCTTTGCAGAAAGAATCCGTTGTGGTGGAGCAGGTTTAGGTGGCTGTCTGACACCAACAGGACTTGGTACAGAAGTAGAAGAAGGTAAACAAAAACTAACGATCGATGGCAAAGAATATCTTCTGGAATTACCATTACGTGCAGATGTTGCTTTGATCAAAGCAACGAAAGCAGATACTGCAGGTAATATTTCATTCCGAATGAATTCCAGAGCAACAAACAGTACGATGGCTATGGCTGCTGATACGGTGATCGTTGAAGTCGAAGAGATCGTGGAAGTGGGTGCACTAGGACCAGAAGAAATCGATGTTCCAGCACCTGTGATTGATATGATCTATGAAAGAACCGGTGAGAAACGACCAATGTGTCCAATGTGGCAGCGAGCCAAAGCAAAAGCGGAAGGAGGTCAGTGATATGGCAGGATTGACAGGAAGAAAGCTGATCGCATCACGATGTGCAAAGTTTTTTAAAGATGGAGATTTTGTAAATCTTGGTATCGGAGTTCCGCTGATGTGTGTAAATTATCTCCCAGAAGGTGTGGATCTGTGGCTGGAAGCAGAGATCGGAACCGTCGGAAGTGGACCAACCCCAAGCTGGGATAAAGCAGATATTGATGTTATTGATGCCGGCGGACAGCCTGCATCTGTGATCAAAGGTGGAAGCGTGTATGATCATGAGATGTCTTTTGCATTTATACGTGGCGGACATATTGATGCAGCAGTTCTTGGTACACTTCAGGTAGACCAAGAAGGCAATATCGCTAACTGGACGATTCCAGGGAAGATGGTGCCAGGAATGGGTGGTGCCATGGATCTGTGTGCCGGAGTGAAGAAGATCATCGTAGCAACAGACCATTGTGAAAAGAGTGGAAAGTCTAAGATATTAAAGAAATGTACACTTCCTTTGACAGGAGTTCATTGTGTAACAGATATCGTAACAGAACGCTGCTATTTTGAAGTTACAAAAGATGGTCTCGTGTTAAGGGAACTTGCAGAAGGATATAGTGTAGAAGATATCCTTGCATGCACAGAAGCTGATGTGATCGTACCGGATGAAATTGGTGTTATGAGCTGATAATAGACGCAGGAAAGTATATAGAAAAACAGCACTGTACAGGAATAAAATTCCCAATGCAGTGCTGTTTTTATTAGTTTATTTAATCTTCTTTTGGCAATGCAATATTTAAAATAATTGCAACAAGTGCCGCAGGTACAATACCAGATCCTCCGAAGATCAACTGAATTCCTTCAGGTAGTCCAGAAAGAACTGTGCTGTTTGCACCGATTCCATATCCAAGTCCGAGAGCTACAGATACAATGGTAATATTTCTCATTGTTAGTGGTTCTTTTGTGATCAGCTGAATACCACTGATCACGATAGAAGAGAACATCATAACAGCTGCTCCACCTAATACGCTCTGTGGCATGATAGAGATCAATGCAGCAAGTTTTGGAAATAATCCACACAGGATTAAGAAGATTGCTCCTGTTGCAAGTGCAAAACGGTTTACGATCTTTGTCATAGTAACAAGACCAACATTCTGGCTGAATGACGTATTTGGTAAAACACCAAAGAATGCTGCGATCGTAGATCCGATACCATCACAGACAACACCACCAGAAAGCTCAGAATCTGTAGCTTCACGATCCATACCACCTTCGATAACTCCGGAAATATCTCCGACTGTTTCTACAGCAGTTACGATAAACATGATAAGTACAGGGACGATCGCTCTTGCATCAAAAATGATTTTTACAGGCATAAATTTTGGAATGGCAAACCATCCAGCCTGAGCAACTTTATCCCAGTTTAACACCCATGCTTTTGTATACTCTACACCATCTGCATTGACAGCAGTTGTAGGAAGTACAACACCCATGATTCCTGCGATAATGTATCCTGCGATAATTCCGATCAATACAGAAGAAGCACTTGTGATACCTTTCGTTCCATGTTTTAATGCAATGATGATCACAAGAACAATTGTTCCAAGTAACAAGTTCTCGATTGAACCGAAATCATTAGCAGAATTTCCTCCACCAAAAGAATTCACACCAACACCGATCAGTGATAATCCGATGGAAAGTACAACCGTACCAGTTACGACAGCTGGGAAAAATCTTCGAAGTGGTTTTAACATAAATCCTAATACAGATTCAAATAACCCACCGATAATGGAAGCACCCATGATCGCACCATATCCAAGGATTCCACCACCCATAACAGATGCAACACTGCTGCAGACACCGATAAATCCTGAACTCGTTCCCATGATGATTGGAACTTTTCCACCGATCGGTCCGATCGCGTACAACTGGATCAGTGTAACAATTCCGGCAATTAACATTGCATTTTGTAAAAGCGCAATCTGAACGTCTGCAAATTCGGTTCCAGAAGCAATACCACAAGCCCCTGTAATGATAAGGACTGGAGTAAGGTTACCTACGAACATAGCGAATACATGCTGCAGACCAAGGAGAATCGCTTTTTGCAGCGGAAGTTTCCCGTAAAAGTCGTATTCCGCACCTTTGTTTTTCTCTTGATTCATTTTTCTTTCGTCTCCTTTTTTTTAATGCATGATGAGCAGTTTTATACTGCTATTTTTCACAGCATACTATTATAAAGGATTTGAATGAAAATGTATAGTTCTTTTTTTTAAGCATGTTTTTTTACATTGCAACCACACCATTTTCATGATAAAATTTACCCGAAAAACTTTCCAAAAGGAGTCAATATACAGTGATAAGTTTAGGATTAGATTCTGGTTCGTCTATGACAAAAGCCGTTTTGTTAGAAGATACGAAGATAATAGATACAAAGATGATCCCAACATCGATCAGTCCAAGGAAATCCCTAGAATTTCTTTATAGAGAGATAAAAAAACAACATAAAGAAATAGATGTTATTGTAACAACTGGATATGGAAGGAATCTGTTAGATCAGGCAGATTTCAAGATCACGGAGATTACTTGTCATGCAGCTGGAGCATTTTTTATGAATCCAGATTGTGACACGATCATAGATATCGGTGGGCAGGATAGCAAAGTGATCACCATTGACGATCTTGGATGTGTCACAGATTTTTTAATGAATGATAAATGTGCTGCTGGAACTGGACGTTTCCTTGAGATGACGATGAAACGAGTCGAAAGTGAGATTGGAAGAATCGACACTTTTGTAAAAGATGCCAAGCCTGCGAAGATCAACAGTATGTGTGCTGTATTTGCAGAAAGTGAAATCGTTGGATTATTGGCACAGGATATTGCACCTGGTGATATTGTTCTTGGTTGTGTAGAATCTATTTGTCAGCGAACCGCTGCATTTGCACAGAAATTGGCGCCAGCGAATCCAAAAGTATTTTTCTCTGGTGGACTAGCACAATTTGATGTGATCAAACGATCATTAGCTAGTCATTTAGGAGTGAAAGAAGTAGTAACAGATCCGTTATGTCAATACACAGGAGCAATTGGAGCTGCCGTTTTAGGCATCCGCAAAATAAAACGATAATTTTTACTTACAGGAGGATTCAAACAGTGGTTGAATTAAAGAAAGAGTTACCAGAGATTTTTGAGGAATTTGCAGAGCAGAGAAAGAATTCTTTTCTCGCGATCAAGGAGGTTAAAGAAAAAGAGATACCTGTTGTCGGTGTATTTTGTACTTATCTTCCAAGAGAGATTCCAAATGCCATGGGTGCAGCAGTTGTCGGATTATGTTCCGTATCAGATGAAACAATCCCAGATGCAGAAAAAGATCTGCCAAGAAACCTATGTCCATTGATCAAATCAAGTTATGGATTTGCCAAAACAGATAAATGTCCATTCTTCTATTTTTCAGATTTGGTTGTAGGAGAAACAACATGCGATGGAAAGAAAAAAATGTACGAAATGCTTGCTGATTTTAAACCAGTTCATGTCGTAGAACTTCCAAACTGTCAGACAGAAGATGGAATCCAGTTATATAAGAAAGAATTACT